>OGYE01002131.1_pt1 | contig 12359 bp, 4 predicted proteins | sample 1576471 | NCBI WGS metagenome assembly OGYE01 (sample SAMEA3541532, study PRJEB24748) | human gut metagenome | biome: human gut; feature: human-associated habitat; material: faeces | place: China | collected 2012
GCCGCACCTCGCTCGCCGTATCGGCACTTAGAATTATGCGGTATTGCCTTTACAACTTCACAAGTATCTCCCCCGCACCGGAATCCGATTGCCCTTCTTCCCTATTCCCCAACCGCGCGTACCGTTCATCTTCATCCGCTCCCCCACCCCAAAACAAAAGGCATGTGCCCCCTTATCTCTATCATAAGTTGGGCACATGCCGTTACATTATCATGATTTTATCACGCCAAAGTCATCAGGCAATGCAGCCATCGGCAAAGCTGTTGCGCTTGGCTTTCTCTTTCTGCTGGTTGCGCTTGGCGATGATTTCTTTGCTCAGGCCAATACGGTTGGTCTTGAAGTGGAAGAACGGGCGTTCCGGTACGGTGAAAATCTCCACCGGACGCATGTAACGTTCCGGCAGGCAGGCATTGATCTTATCGCGCACATCGTCCAAGGTGTAGCCATCTTTGAGCTGGACGTACAGGTACGGCAGGAAGCAGCCCTCGTGCTCATCATCCGGCACGATAACAAAGAACTCGTCCTTGATGCCCTTGATTTCGGCATCGGCCACGATGTTCTCCAGCGGCTGCACCATCAGGTCGCCACCGCCAAAGCGCGGGGATGCGCCGCGGGTCATCGTGTAGAGCACACCGTCCTCGGTCATATAGCCTATATCGCCGGTGTGCAGCCAGGTCTTGCCGTCTGCGTGGACCTGCAGTGCCTTGGCGGTTGCTTCGGGGCGGTCATAGCCCAGCATCACGCCGGGGCCCGCCAAGCAGATCTCACCGGGGGTATTGTAGGTCAGCTCTTCCTGGGTGCCGGGCTTGAAGATGCTGATGACGCTGTGGATCATCGGCACACCAACGTTGCCGTCACGCACCGGGAACGGAGCCATGGGCAGAGTGGCGTTGGAGCCAGCCTCGCTGCTGCCGTAGCCGGCAGTAAAGCGCAGGTTGCAGTTATGCTGCTTGAGGAACTCCTCAACATTGCGCAGCTGCTTGTTGTTGAATGCCTCGCAGCCGGCGCCGATGGCCAGCATGTGGGACATATCATAGTCAGCCGGAAGACGCTTGCTGCGGCGGATAACCTCCACAAACATGGGGATCAGGGGCCAGTTGTTGGGGCGGTAGCGCATCATTTCCAGGTCAACATCGTACACATCCACAAACGGATCCAGAATGAGCAGCATACCGCCGGCCAGGGGCAGCAGCATCATGGAAACCACAACAGCGATCAGAGCCGGGGGCAGGATGGTCAGCAGCCAGGTGGGGCGGAATTTATCCGAAGCGCCATAAAAGTTCATCTGGGCCAGCACGCCGATGATGCTGTGTGCAGAATGGATGACCTGCTTGGAAGGGCCGGTGGAACCGCTGGTGTAGGCGCGCAGCAGCGGGCGGTCAATGTTGACAGGAGCGGGCACAAAGCCGCGAAAACGCTGGCCCATGTTACAGAAATCAGCCCACATCATGGTATCAGAGCCACGGGCGGGAACATCCGGATACAGGGCATCCAGGGAATGCTGCAGGTAAACCGGCATAGCGGCGCGGTCGCCGCTTTCCAGAGCGGGAACGATAACATAGGTATTCACGTTGGTCTGCTCACGGTAGGCTTCGATTTCGGCCTTGGAGAAGAAGTCGTGAACAAAAATCACCTTGGCATTGGCTTTCTGAACAGCTTCAATGTTTTCTTCCAGGGTGTTGTCACGGCACAGCAGCGAAGCACCGATGCGCTCGGCTGCCAGCAGCAGATAAATGAATTCCGGCACAGAACGCAGGAACACGGGGATCTGGTCCCCCTGCTTGATGCCAAGCACCTGCAGAGCGCGGGCGGTGGCGTCTACCTTACGGAACACGGTACCCCAGGTGATATCCACGCCATAGTAGTGCATGGCAACCACGTTAGGGTCTGCAGCGCGCACGGAGAGGTACTGCTCTACGGTGCAGGCCGGAACCTGGATACCGCGCAGAACTTCTGGATAGAACTTCATCCAGGGGCGGTCAATGCTGGGCTTGCCAGTCAACATCGCGTTTTCATTCATTGCAATTTCCTCCAAATGTCTTTCCCTTATAGTTGCAGGGAATTAAATTATCCAAATCAAATCACGCCAAACCTTTATGGCGCTTTCCCCTGCTGTGCACATCGTTGCACAGCGTCGCCGAACCATAATGCTATAATTATCTTCGGTGCTGAACATAGTATACCATTCCTGTTTACGGAAAGCACGAGAATCCCATGGCACAAATTTCCAGAAATTGATTCCGCATGATTCACTTTTTTCACATGGATTTTCACGCTTTGACATGGAGTTTTCTTGCAATTTCATTTTCCTCGGTACAACAAAAGCCCCAGCTACTGCAGCAGCCAGGGCTTTATGTTTATGCGTATGTATGTTGTATTTTTAGATTTTGTTCATCCAGCTCTCTTGCAGTTCTTCCATTTCATCACTTTTGGCGCGGGTAATCAGATGGATTCCCTGCAGGACATGATGGATGTGCTCCGCAATGGCGTTGCGCTCTTTTGTCACGTTCTGGTCATCCAAATTCCAGACCTGATCAAAATATTCACTCAGGCGGTCTTCCATCACACTGTTGTTGACCATTGCAATCCGGTTGATGGGGCAGTTGTTATCCAGCCGAAGATACGATGCAGCGCCAGAAAGAAACATATTGGGGTCCGCCACATACTGGAAATCGTTCACAATGCGGCCGCTAATCAAGCGGAATTCAAGTTTTTCACGCTGCTTGCAAAGCTGCAGCACATAGCTGATGCACCGGCTGCGCTGATCCGGGGTAAGGCTGACCTTGTAACTGAAAAAGTCCAGCTCGCCGGAAACCGCCATGGAGGAAAATGCAGCTTCATAAATCAGGATGCGGATGTTTGTTTCCTCCACCACACCTTTGGCAAGGTTGTGTACGCTACGCAGCTCCGCAGGGGTAGCACCCAAAAAATCTTTCAGCTCGGCCTCGTGGGCGGTCAGGATCTCTTCAAACAAGTCATCCGGCAGCAGAAGCTCATTCAGGTGGCCGAACATCCACCGCAGATTGGAGGCCAGCAGCGTGTGCATATAGTCGTACTGGCTGATCAGCTGGCGCATGCTGGTATCGCGGAAAAGCTGGTCATCCCGCACGCAGAGCTTGGAGAAGTTATCATACAGGCTTTCGCAGTTCTGCGGGTCCTCGGTGGCGGTAACGGCAGCGCAGCGGCTGTGGCTGACCAGCAGGCCGGTAATGGCAAAATCGCCCTTGACCACAAACACCGCGCGCCCGGCAGCCGCGGTGCTGCCAAACAGCTTGAAATGAATATGGCTGAAGTTGGTCAGCACGTTAATAATGAGCGCGGCATCATAGATGGGGTCCCATTTTTCGCGGCTGATATCGATCATCAGCTTGAAATAGACGTTATCATAGCTGCGCTGGTCCACCAGCTGGCCGTTTTGCAGGTTGGCAACTTTCAGGCGGTATTCGCGCGCCATTTCCATCAGGTCCATCACAGCCACAATGTCCAGCTGGCTGACGCGGCGCAGCACGGGGTGCGCCATTTTGGTCAGGTATTGCAGCATGTTCAGCTCGGCCCAAAAGTCCGTATAGGGGCCAATGCGCGCCTCGCCGCTGTCCAGCTCCTCTTGCAAATAATCATATTCAGCAATCAGGTTATCATAAATGGCGGCTTTCAGGTCACTGGGGATGCTAACGCTGTATTCCCGCAGCAGCAGGTTACGGCCATCATCGGTGGCTTCATCCACCACGCAGGCACTGATACCCTCCATCACGCGCTTTTCAGTCTTTTTGGCAGGCAGCATGCGGCCGCTGACCCATTTGCTGATATAGGAAACATCGTATTGCAGGCGCTTGGCCAGGGTATAGTTCTTGACCTCCGCAACTTCCAGCAAATGCTCCAGCAGAATGCTGAATCTATTTTTATCTTCCATTGCACCAAATCCTCTTCACCCATTTAGTTTGCACTTTTCTTTTATTCTATTATACAAGTTCCATATTTCGATTGCAAATTCAAATGATAACAGGTAAGGAGGAAACGAAGAAAATATATTAAAATCTTTCACAATTCACGGCCGCATTCTTTGGCATTCATGCCAGTTTGTTGTTTTTTTGTTGTTTGAACTGACAAAGTTTGTTTGTTCTGCTTGTGATATCCTCCAAAAATTATACTTCGCGCGCCATATTTGCCAAATTTAGCCGCAGCTTTTTAGTAGGTTTTGCCCTTGCACCGGCCTGATGTGTTCGTCATGTTTTTGTGTGTTGCCTTTATTATGCGGGTAAGGTAAATTGCGATTTTTTAATAGTGTACTATTGGGTGGGGTCCCCCGCCCTACTGATTGTTTAAGGGTGTGCTGCCCATTATAATTTGTTCTGTAGGGAACGGTCTTGACCGTTCCGAGGCCTTGTCCGATTGGTCGTGATGGGATTTGTGGCAGGGCAAGGTGCCTGCGGGCGCAGTGACTATTCCAAGGCGTTGGATTCGATTGCTTTAGGTTTGCGGCAAGGAACCACCCCTCAGGCCGCTTCGCGTCCAGCTCCCCTCCAGGGGAGCCACCACAAGCATGGGGTCCCCCGCCCTACTGGCCTGGCAAATATTTCACCGAACCTATGCCCACAAATACAAAAATGCCGCAGCAGACTATTACATCTGCTGCGGCATTTTTATTTAGAGGTTAATGGGCTGGTTACAGCTCATTGTTCGGCTGTGGGATTACTGCAGAACGCCGGTGTTCTTATCAAAGTGATAAGTGCGGCCATCGATGACTGCATCGCCCTTAGCCATGGTGCCATAAATCGGGTCGAAATAGTAACGCTTGTCAGCGCTCCAGCCCTTGATCATGTGGCCCTGTGCATCGTAACGGACCCACTTGCCGGTACCATCGGCGCGGTCAGCCCACTGGCCAGCTTCGGATTCCTGATAGACATCCTTGCTGGTGGCTTTCTTGCCCTGGTCAACGGCATCCAGCCAGTACCAAGCGTCGGAAGCCGGGTCATAGATTTCCTTGCCGCGGCCATCCAGGCCCTGGCGAACGCCCTTTTCGTACCAGAAGTCAGCGCCTTTGATGGTCAGCCACTGGCCGTCCAGAGCGATACCGGTGTACTCGTCAAATGCGCAAGGTACACCGTCAATATCGCCTGCGCCCTTAGCCATAGCGCCGGTGATCAGATCGAAGTAATACAGGCCATTTTCGGTCTGCTGCCAGCCCTTGACCATGTGGCCGTTCTCATCGTAACGGACCCACTTGCCGGTGCCATCGGGCTTATCAGCCCACTGGCCGGCGGCGGATTCCTGATAAACATCCTTGCTGACGGTCATTGCGCCGCCCTGGACAGCATCCAGCCAGTACCAGGCATCGGAATCGGGATCATAGATCTCTTTGCCGCGGCCGGTGGTACCCTGCTTCACGCCGTTTTCGTACCAGTACTTCTTGCCGTTTTCTTCAACCCAGCCGTTCTTCTCGCCGTACTTGGCGGTGTAGTCCTTGCCGTTGAAGGTGACAGCAGCGGTGGTAACGCCGCTGGTCTGCTTTACAGTTGCATCCACGAACTGTGCGCTTGCGCAGTTCTTATCGGTGCAGGTAAAGACAGCCATTGCGGTAACGGTAGTCTTTTCAGCAGCACCATGGACGGTGCGTTCCTCGGCCTCAAGAGCCTCGGTTTCGGTGTTGTCGCCGCCGTTCTCATCCGGAGTGGTGGGTTCGGTGGGCTCAGTAGGTTCAGTAGGCTGAACAGCAGTGAAGGTTGCTTCGATCTTCACATAGTTTTCAGGCATAGTGAAGGTGTAAGTGTTGCTAGCTTCCTTAACCTTGGCTGTAATGTCTGTAGGTTTGTTGCCTTCCTGATAAGAAGCACTAGCCAGCTCATATCCAGCCTCTGCGGTAAAGGTAGCAGTAACATTCTCGCCAACCTTGAAGTACTTCTTGCCGCCCTCAAAGGTAACAGAACCATGTTCAGTCGGTGCAACCTCAACACCATATGCAACGATTTCAAACGTTGCGGTGACAGTTACGTTGTCGGCAGGCATGGTGAAGGTGTAAGTGCCGTCAGCACCAGCGGTGCATGCAACTGCAGCACCCTTGCTGTCAGCAACTTTCAGGCCGTCCTCAGCCAGCACAGCCTGAGAGTACATAGTCTCGTCTGCCTTAACAGTCAGGGTAACGGTATCACCTGCTGCGGCGGTTTCCTTATCAGCGGTTACAGTGCCGTTGGTAGCTTTGTTCACTGTCACAGCGTAGGCTTCCGGTTTCTTTTCGACATACTCTGCAGTGACTTTGACATCAGCTGCGGGCATCTTAAAGGTAGCCTTGCCTTCTGCGTTCGGGGTCAGCTTTTCGGTCTTGGTATCTTCGCCGCTCTTGTAGCTGTAGGTCAGGCTGTCAGCCTTGAGCTGGTAGTTATCAGCTGCCTTAACGGTAACGGTAACTTCGGTGCCCTCAACCGCTGCAGTTGCGCTCACCTTGGTTTCGCCGTTCTTGTTCGCAGTGTCTGCCACAGTAACCTTGTATTCCTTAACAAACTCTGCGCTGACGTTGACGGGGTAAGCAGGCATTGCAAAGGTGTAGGTGTTGGCTTCGGTGCCAGCTTTCACTTCAACGGTCTGCTCCTTGCCGTCTGCATCGGTGTAGGTAACCTTCAGGCCATTTTCCTTCAGGGCATAACCGGTATCCGGGGTAACCTTAACAGTAACGGTCGCGCCCTCAGCAGCGGTGGCCGGGCTGATTTCCAACTTGCCGTTGGTGGTTTCCGCCTGCTTGACCGCATAGGTCTTAGCGGCTTTGGTAACACTGATGGTCACATCGCCGTCCGGCATGGTGAAGGTGTAAACCGTCTTAGCCTTTTCGGTGGTAGCCTGGGCTGCGGCTTCGTCCTGCGCTGCTTCCTGAACTTCAGTCAGGGTAACATCGGTATCGCCGCTCTTTGCGGTAACGGTAACGATATCGGTGCCTTTCTTTTCTACGGTCAGGGTAACGGTATCGTCCTTGATGTAGGTTTTGTTGGTGGTGCCCAGGGTCAGGGTAACGCCATCAACTGCATCGGGCAGGGTAACGGTGTGGGGGGTGCTTTCGGTTGCGGTATGGCAATCAGAGCACAGGTACACATTGTTGCCAACGGACTTGGTTTCCAGCTCGTCCAGAGCCCAGGTATGGCCCTTGGGCAGTGCGTCGGCAGCGTACACCTTTTTACCCTGGGTCAGGCCGTACCTGGTGGTGCGGGCCTGGGTGTAAGCGGGGGTATCGCACCATGCTTCAACGGAAACATCGCTGGTTGCGCCGCTGCTCAGGTCGTTGACCATGGACTTCATATCCATGCTCTCAACCAGGTTAGCGCACCACATGAACTCTTCGTTCTTGTTCTTCTCGTCAGAGCTGCCCATGTTCTGGTTGTAACTCGGGTTGTAGTTCCAGGACTCGGTCTTGTAGCTCTTACGGTTTGCATAAGAAGTGCCGGAGGCATCGGTCTTGACTTCTGCCTTGCCGTCCACCAGTTCCTTATAGGTGTTGGACAGGTTGGTGCCGACAGAAACGACCAGCTGATCCTTGGTGGTGTTGATGCCGGTGATCACAGTCTGGCCCTGCTGGGTGGTGGTAGCAAAGCTGTAGCTGTCACGCAGGGTCAGGCCAGCCAGAGGATGGTTCTTGAAGGTGCCCAGATACTTCACACTGCTGGTATCCTGGGCGCTGTCCATGATAACCATGCTCATGCCGGGAAAGTGGGTATCGGGAACCATGTTGCCGTCCTTATCCTTGGTCAGCTTAATGCCGCCATAGACGGTGTTGTATTCCTTCACTTCTTCCACTGTGCCGGTGGTCGGGTCCATACGGTAGATGGCGTTGTTGACGTTGAAGTACAGCTTGCCATCATACAGTGCGGTAGAGTGTACCAGTGCGGGGTAGATCCGCTTTGCAGCAGCGTCTGCCAGGCACTCGGTGTTCAGGTTGTTTTCAACCTTGGTATGCTTATCTTTTGCACTGGTATCGATCTTATAGATGGTGCCAGCTTCGGCCAGGACCTTGGCATTGCTGTCGTCATCATTGAAGTTGCTGCTGGTTTCCTTCAGATCGTTGTAGTACATCAGGATGATATCAAACGGGTCATCCGTCTTGGTAAAGCTGCTCATGCTGAAGCCGCCGGGTCTGCTGCTGGAATCCTCTTTGCGGATATAGTAGTTCGCATTACGCGGACGTGCTTCCAGAGTATCGGGGCCCTGGTTCTGCATCTTCTTCATGAACTGCTGCATCTGGGAGTTGTTACCAGAGCTGCCGGAACCAGAGCTGCCGTTGTTGCCGTTCTCGGACTGCTGGCGGCGCATGTTGTTATACAGGTTCTGGTTGGTCGTGGTATCAACGTAATAGAAGTAATTATTGTCGAAGTAGATGGGGCTGCAGATAGAGGTGAACCAGGTATCCTCGTAGCAGGTATCGGTGTAACGGGTCTCGTTCTTGTTCTCCGCCTTGGTGTAAGAGTAATGCGGCTTGCCGTTGTTCAACACAACATTGCCGTCATCATCCACATCGGGATTCTTGTTCTTGGTGTAGGTGTAGCCATCGTACAGCGAGTCAATGTAATCATAGTACTTGCTGTAACGGCCTTCCAGACCGGAGGGAGAAACCAGGAAGTTGACATGGCGCAGGTCGCCTGCGTTCTCAACGCGGGTCTGGGCCATGCACTCGGTGTTCACGTCGTCATAGCAGACGTCAACATAGTACCAGTTCTTGTTGGGTTCGCCGGTGGTCATCGTAGCAGAGTTGCTGTCGCCCTGCAGCTTGTTGACCTTGACTGCGTTGAAGTAGTGGACGTTGTTGAACATGCCGCCGCCGAACGCATTACCGGCAACACTGGTATCAGAAGTATCGCAGTAATACAGGATCTGGGCAAAGTCAACAACAGCGTTATCGCCTACTTCATCGGGGGTCTTCCAGCTGCCGTCATCATTCTTATAGATGCTCTTGTTGTCAGGCAAATTCTGGACCATGTAGTTAAATGCAGCTGCATAGCCCAGGCAGATGCAGCCATACTCAACGCCCTTAGCGCCGATCTCGCCGCCCAGCAGGGCACCGAAAGCAGTCGTCTGGATGGGGTCGTTGTTGCCGCCGCCGGTGATATCGCCCATGGAGCCCATATCGAATTCTGCAACCTGGGAGATCCAGTCGTGCAGGATCAGCAGCTTGGTGACATAGTCAGCGCTGTCACCCAGCTTGGCAACCTGTGCCAAGCCTGCATCACGGATGGCTTTCAGAGCTTCACCATAGTTCATGACGTAAGACATGAACGCCTGCGGCAGCATGTTCAGCATGAATGCCATGGTGGTCGGCGGGACATCATCGTTCGGATCAATGCTGCACAATATCTTGATTGCGCCCATGGTGCCGGTGATGCTGCCATCCTCGCCCTGCTTCTGAACGCCCTTGGAGGTCCAGAACGGGGCAACCACGCCGAAGTACTCTGCTTCGTCCTGGTTGAACTGCGACAGCTGGAAGTAGTAGTAGTTCATCTGCGCAGTGGAGACATCGTAAGTATTGGTGACCTGGTTGTTCTGGTCGTCCACATACACGGCAGTCTTCTGGCTGTCGTACAGCAGCAGGCTGTTCTTGCCCTTGTTGTCGCCGCTCTGATAGGTGAAGTTCACCTTGCTTGCGTCAACCGGGTTGTTCTGCATATCGTACCAGTTGCCGCCGTCCATTGCGGACACCAGGGTAACGCCTGTGCCGCCGGAGGTGGTATCCAGGGTCGGGGTGCCGCCCACATTGATGTAGACGGAATTGTCATTCTGGTCTACCACAACGCTGACCGGCATGGTCATTACCGGCTGGGTTTTGATTTCTTCGCCGCAGACAGCGCACTTGAAGGTGACGCTGGTGCATTCCCAGTCAATGGTAACGGGAGCGCCGGCAGAAATTTTGCCGGTTTCGCTGTCATAGAACAGCTGGGCGTTGCTGTAGTCATCGGCCAGCTTGCCCTCGACCTTCTTCATTTCCCAGTTGAAGGTAGCAACAAAGTTGCCATCTGCATCCTTGGGCACGGCATGGTTCTGGCAGGGCAGGGCGGCAATGTCGTCGGTGCGGGTGGTGGGTTCCTTGTATTCCTTCTTAACCGGGCTCTTGTCAGCGGGCACGCTGGCAGAGTAAACGGTCTTGCCGGCAGCGCCGGGCTTTGCCTCGGTGGTATCCTTGGTTACGGTGCCTTCTACCTTCTGGTAGGCATCGTCCTTTTCACAGGTATACACAGCGGTGTAAGCCCAGCCGTCATCGGTCTTGGTCCAGTAACCATCGGGGGTTTCCTTCCAGGTATGGGTGTGGCCATCCTCCGGGTTGGTGTCATTCCAGTACCATTTCGGCTCGCCATAGGTATGGCCGTCTGCAGCGGCGCTGGCAGCAAAGGTATCGGAGTTTTCAGCAACGTAAGCCTGTGCGTAGCTGTCAGCCTGCTGCGCAATCACTTCATCATCGCTGTTGGTCATGGACTCCATCGCAGAGGTCATGCCGGAGCTGCCGGTAAAGGTAACGGCGGTCACAACGCCTGCGGCGTTCGTCTCATAGCCCAGGTCGGTAACGGCGCTGGACAGATGATACGTTTTGATGGTGGCAGCCATCACCGATGCCATCTCGTCCTTGTTCAGGCCATAGGCTTCGGTGTTGATCTTGCCGGCTGCGGCGTTGGCGTACATGGCATCGGCCAGTGCATTTTCCAACGCTGCAAGGCTCATGCCTGCCTTGCTCTGTGCAGTCGCTTCCAGCTTGGCATCGTCCTGCTCCAGTTCATGCACTTCGCCCTGGGCAGCCAGCGTTTGGGCTGTCTGCTTGATCAGGTCTGCGGTGCTGGTGAACTTGGGCAGGGACTGCACAGCGCTAGCCGCGCTTGCTGCGCTAGCTGCAACAGACTGCGCTACCGAAGAATCAATCTTGGTAGTTTCGGCTGCTGCGGGAAGCGCCACGCTCTGGGCAACCATGGCTGCTGCCAGCACGGATGCACCAAAACGCTGAAGGTTTTTCTTCATAGTTTTATCCTCCCTTAAGTGGTTACTACTTTCCCCTTTTGTGTGAAAAGTGGTACGGCAGATGTGCGGCACTTTGCAGGTGTTGATTGCAAAACGCCTGGTTGTGCTCCCCTCGGTCTGGCGATCCCTTGCCGGGCTGCGGCCTGCTTTTGGGGCTTTTGGCCCCGGCACAGCGGCTGACAAAACGTTGTACCGGCTGCATGCCTTGATCCCGCAAATGATAACCTTTCCGACACATCTAGGTATATACATTATATCACAGTTGCCAGAATTTGCATAGTTAATTAGAGCGGTTTCTATGTAAATTTTTGTCCTTGAATCAACTGAAACCTGTTTTTCGCACATTATTTGCGCTGCGGTGCGGTGACCATTTGGCGGTATTTATTAACATTTTTGAATGGTTTATTCCTGATTTTATCAAATGATTAAACATTTACCCCGATAATGTTCTTTGCAATCTCTTAATACAATCACCCGGTATTGTAATCGCGCATTTTTTGCCATTTCGGTTTGGCTTGTTGTTGAGAGATTTGGCAGAGATTGGAGGAAACTTGAAGGGAAAATTGGAGGTTGAGAATTGCCCATTATAAATTGTACTGTAGAGAGCGTTCCTGACCGTTCCGAAAACTTAGAGATAGATCAATCCTTGCCCCTTAACCGCGACCTGAAATACACCTTCCCAAGGTAGGGCGGTGTGAGTGCCCTCCTGCTCCACTTTTTCAAAGTTCCGAATGGTGTCCTCTCCCCTATCTACAATTCCTGATGTTTTCATGATGTCCGACCTGCCAGTGTTACGATATCAAAGATTATGACACCGGACATGGTGTAAAGAGATACCGCTGCTGGGATTCCTGCATGTACTCCGATTTCACCATGATGGCTCATGGAAATAACCGTACCAGCCAGATGCAGAGATTCCGTCAGAGATTTATGCACAAACTGGTATACTATCCGGCAAACAACAACGGCATGTACTCCTGTGTGGGATGTGGCCGCTGCGTGGAAAAATGTCCGACATCCTTAAATATTGTAAAAGTTATCAAAAAATATATCAAAGTATGTTTTTGATGAATTTGTGATGTTTTTGTAAACATTGTAATAAAAATTAATCATTTTTGTGCCATGTTGCACATATAATTTTTCTGTGCTTTTACTGGATACGTACCATAAACTACCTTTATGTCGCCGATATACTGCCATTTCTTCAGGAAGAAAGCCAATTTTGCCAACTTGTGCATGTAATAAGTGTAAATACCAATCGCCAGGTAATATATCAACCGGCAAAAAATTGCCTAGACTGTTAACGTCGTAAAATCTCCATCGATACATGCATGAGTTTGTCTGAATAAAATTATTTTTTAATAATTCATTAGTTGTAAAAATAT
>OGYE01002137.1_pt1 | contig 12344 bp, 10 predicted proteins | sample 1576471 | NCBI WGS metagenome assembly OGYE01 (sample SAMEA3541532, study PRJEB24748) | human gut metagenome | biome: human gut; feature: human-associated habitat; material: faeces | place: China | collected 2012
AACCTGCCCCCTGTACAAACCTAAAACAGTGCGCACTGCCAGCCTGCGGTACGCACTGTTTCTGTTTTATGTTTAGGGCTTAGGCTCCAGAGCTGCCAACGCCTCGGTAATGGTTTTATCGTTGGCTTCCATCCCGTATTTATCTACCTCGGCACGGCTGCGGGGACCGTGGGTCAGGCATCCTGCCCCACCGATGCACCCACCGGTGCAGGCCATTCCTTCAATGAAATTGGCATCCAGCAGCTTTTTGCTCTTCTTGAACAGGGCAATGCGACACTGTTCAATACCGTCACAGGAGGTTGCTTTCAGCTCAAAATCGGTGTGACCATGTTCCTTGATCCCTTGGGCCACCGCTTCCGCCAAACCGCCGCAGCGGGCAAAAATGCGTCCGAAGTATGATGATATAGAAATGTTAGAAGATCTTGTTATGGCGGCAGTTAACGAAGCTATCCGTAAGATGGATGAAATGTCAACACAGAAGATGTCGAAGATAACAGGTGGGTTAGGTGGACTTTTCTAGAAAGAGGTAAGCACAGTGGATTACTACAGTGGTTATATAACAAAACTAATCGAAGAATTATCAGGGTTGCCGGGAATAGGACCTAAAACAGCAGGGAGACTTGCTTTTCATATTTTGGATATGCCAAAAGAACAGGTTGAAAGTCTGGCAAATTCTATGATAGACGCAAAGAAGAATGTAAGATATTGTAAGTGTTGTTACACACTTACAGACCAGGATATTTGCCCAATATGTAGTAGTAAGGAAAGGGACCACAAGACCATTATGGTAGTGGAAACAACAAAGGATATGGCTGCATATGAGAAAATAGGTGAATACAAGGGCGTTTATCACATTCTTCACGGAGCAATTAATCCCATGGCGGGTATTGGGCAGAATGACATTAAGCTTAAGGAATTGTTTGAGCGTTTGAAGGACGATGTTAATGAAGTAATTATTGCAACTAATTCAAGCGTGGAGGGCGAGGCTACAGCTATGTACATTACAAAGGTCATAAAGCCACTCGGAATAAAAGTTACAAGAATAGCAAGTGGTGTTCCCGTAGGTGGGGACTTAGAATATGTGGACAACGTTACTTTGCTTAGGGCTCTTCAGGGAAGAGTTACAGTTTAGAATTGACAAAGGAATGAGGAAGTCAAATGGATAAAAGCGAGTACAACTTAAAAATAGAAGAGTTAAAAGCAGCTATGCATGCTCATGATTTTGATAAGGCGGTAGATGTGGCAGATTCATTGGATATCAAAAAAATCCGTGACAACAATCTGTTAAGTCTTATTGCCGACGCCTATGAATTAACAGGCGATAATGAGCAGGCTAAGAAAATATTGCTTATGGCATATGAGAATACTAACACAGGAAGACAGTTAGCATATAGATTATGTCTTATTTCCATAAAATTAAAAGAACTTGATGAGGCAAACGAATTTTATCAGGACTTTATTGAAATGGCACCAAGAGATTCGGCAAGATTTATTTTAAAATATAAAATGGCAAAAGCTAAGAAGAAGCCGGTGGAAGAATTAATAAAGATTCTTGAGGATTACGTTAATATTGACATGGAAGAAAAATGGGCTTATGAACTTGCAAAATTATATGATATTGCAGGCGAGGGCGAGAAATGTGTCAATATGTGCGACGAAATAAGCTTATGGTTTGCGGAAGGAAAATACGTTGTTAAGGCAATGGATTTAAAGAAAAAATATGAATCTTTAACATCCACACAGCAGGACAACTACAATAAAAAATCAGAAAATAAGTCTAAAGAGCAGGAAGAAAAGAAAGCTTCAACTCAGGAGCTTATGGATAAAATAATGGAAAAAACATCTATTAAGTCAAGAATAGATGAAGCTGTAAAAGAAGCCAACGAACGTAAGGCGGAATCTAAAACAATAGAAGAAGTTACAGACACAGAGAAAAATATAGATAAGATAAAAGCTGTTGGAAAAGAAGTGGCAGATACAGAATCTTTTGATTTTCCGGAAATTAATGAATCTGCAGTGGAAGAAATCAAGCCTTATGATGATATAGAAGGTGCATCAATTGATGTTAACAGCATGACTCATCCCCAGGAAGTTGAAGAAATAAAAATTCCGGGAATTAGTGATGATCTTAATGAGCTGGAATCAGATTCAAGTGATAAAGTTGAAGCTGAGAAGGAAGATGTTGTAGCTAAGACTGACAAAGAGAAGAAAAGATTGAAGCTTAGACCTTTTAGTGTTAAACCTAAAAAGACAGAAAATCCTTTAAAGGAAGATAAAAAGGTAGAAGCACCGGTTAATGCAAAGGTTACACTTGAAGAAGATAAAGATTTCAAATTGATTAACCCGGATGATGTGTCTAAAGTTGAAGAACCGGTTATAGATGACTTAGGTGAAGATACAACAGAAACGGTTGATATGGAATTTGATGAAGATATGGATATGGTTATGAAATCAGATGAAGAGAAAGAAGACATATTAAATGTTGATGATGTAGAAGATATACTTCATCAGTTGCAGGCAAGAGGGATTCTTAAAGCAGAAACTGTTAATAGTGCCGTAAGCATTATTGAGAATGTAAGAGAGACTAAGAAAGAATCTAAAGAAGAAAAGCCTGATGAAAAAGAAGTTAGCACTCTTGACAGATGGCAGGAGGATAATGTTGAAGTAGAAAAGCCTTTGGAAAAAGAGCAGACTTCAGTTGAAGACAATACTTCAGATAATGAGAAAAAAGAGCAGACTTCGGTTGAAGACAATACTTCAGATAATGAAGAAAATAAGGCATCCCAGGTTGAGATTCCTGATTTGGAAGAAATACCTGATGAAGTAGAGGATTTGCCGGAAGAACCTGAAAAAGAAGAAGTTGAAACCACAGAGAATCAGGATGCATCTGAATTGGAAGTAATAGAAAGTCAGGAAGAAGAACCTGAGGTTGATATTGAGAAGATAGCAGAAAGCATACCTGATATAGAAGAAATTCAGTTAGCAGAAGAGGATCAGCCGGAAGAAATTCCGTCTGAACAGGAAGTAGCTGAAAATGTTCAGAAAGAAGCTTCTGAAACAGCAGAAGATTTAGGCAAAACAGCAATATTTACTATACCTAAAGCCGACATTGAAACAGGTAATAATACAGGTGAGGTTGTAGTAGATGAGGAACTTCCTAATATTGATGAACCTGAAATAGATTTAGAAACAGGTATTCCTGAGCCGGATTTGGGTAAAGATACTAAAAATGCAGAAGAAAGCACAGAAAACGAAAATGCAGAGAGTGTAGATGCTGAGAAATCAGAAAGTACTGAAAATGAAGAAGCTGTACAGGAAGAACCGGCACAGGATAATTCAATTAATTTAGATATACATTCAACTAAGGACTTAAGTGCCAAGGTTGAGGTGATTTCAGGGACAGACTGGGAGCAACCTGAGTATGAGGAAAAACTTGAAGAGGAAGAAGAGCAATTAGAGGTAGCAAAGGAGGAAGCAGAAGAAGGCACTCCTGAGCGCACAAGTGAAGGTGAGTTACTTAACAGAATACTGAATAAGAACAATGAAGAAATTCCTGAACCGGAATTAGTAGCTACAGAGGAAGAATTAAGTGTATTTAAGAACTTCTTTAATGTAGAAGGTTTGGAAGACAATATTCAGGAAGTAGTTAAGGAACTTATTGCAGGTTATACACCTAACGGTAAATCAACAGATGGTAATGTTGTTATTCTTGGCGAAGAAAAAACAGGAAAAACATCATTAGCAGTTGAAATCATAAAATTAGTAAATAAGAAACGTGGCAGACGTAACAGAAGATTGGCTAAGATTGATGCTACAGCACTTAACAAGAGAGGATTTAGAAATTCACTTAACAAATTACTTGGAAGTGATTTAATTGTTGAGAATGCAGAAAAACTTGGTGCAATGATTTTAAGTGAAGTTGTGGATGTTTCAGGAATGTTTACTGACGATATGCTTATAATACTTGAAGGTGAAACTGAGCCAATGGAAAAAATGCTTAAGGACTCACCACGCTTATCAAAGGTATTTAACCACGTTATCCGTATTAAACAGTACGATATAAAGGAATGGGTTGAATACGGAAAAAGATATGCTAAGGACAAGGGATATGTAATGGAAGAACTGGCAAGTCTTGCCTTTTACAAGGCTATCGATGATTACTTTGGTGAACACAAGGGAATCGGAAGAGCTGATGTTGAGAAACTTGTAGATACAGCCATTGCTAATTCTCATAAACTTGGCAGAAAATTATCAGGTTTATTCTCATCAAATAAAAATGATGATGGATTATATATATTAATAGAATCAGACTTTATTTTTTAACACAGGAAAGGATGTAAAAATGGAAAATTTACAACTTGCAAAAATTGCAAACCAGGTACGTAAAGACATTGTAACAGGTGTTTACAATGCAAAATCAGGTCATCCGGGTGGATCTCTTTCAGCAGCAGATATGTTAACATTTTTGTATTTTGAAGAGATGAATGTATCACCTGAAAAGGCAAAAGATTCTAACAGAGACAGATTTGTATTATCAAAAGGTCATGTTGCACCTGCACTTTATAGTGTATTGGCAGAAAAAGGATATTTTCCAAGAGAAGATATCAAAACATTAAGAAAACCTACATCATACCTTCAGGGACACCCTGATATGAAGAAAATACCGGGAATCGATATGTCTTCAGGTTCATTAGGACAGGGAATCTCAACAGCAGTTGGTATGGCTATGGCAGGAAAGATGGACAATGCCGATTACAGAGTATATACAATGGTAGGCGACGGTGAAAGTGAAGAAGGTCAGGTTTGGGAAGCTTCAATGTTTGCCGGATTCAGAAAGTTAGACAATCTTGTAGTTATCGTTGATAACAACAATCTTCAGATTGATGGTGCAATTGATGAAGTATGTTCACCATACCCATTTGACAAGAAGTTTGAAGCATTTAATTTCCATGTAATTAAAATAAATGGACATGATTTTGATGAAATTAGAAGTGCTTTAAAAGAAGCAAGAGAAACTAAAGGTATGCCTACAGCTATTATTATGAATACTGTAAAAGGTAAGGGAGTTTCATTTATGGAGAATCAGGTTTCATGGCATGGTTCAGCTCCAAACGAAGAACAGTACAATATCGCTATGGAAGAATTAGAGAAAGCAGGTGAAGCATTATGTCAGAAGTAAAGAAAATCGCAACAAGAGACAGCTACGGAGACGCTTTAGTTGAATTAGGAAAAGAACATGACAATCTTGTTGTTTTAGATGCAGACCTTGCAGCAGCAACAAAGACAGGAAAGTTTAAAGCAGCTTTCCCTGAAAGATTTATTGATTGTGGTATAGCTGAATGTAACATGGTAGGTATTGCAGCAGGTATGTCAACATGTGGAAAAGTTCCTTTTGCAAGCACATTTGCTATGTTTGCAGCAGGACGTGCATTTGATCAGTTAAGAAATACAGTAGGTTACCCACATCTTAATGTAAAGATTGGTGCAACTCATGCAGGTATTTCAGTAGGTGAAGACGGTGCAACTCATCAGTGTAATGAAGATATTGCATTAATGCGTACAATCCCGGGAATGACAATTATTAACCCTTGTGATGATATTGAAGCCAAGCAGGCTGTAAAGGCAGCTTACGAAATGGAAGGACCTGTTTATTTAAGATTTGGTCGTCTTGCTACACCTATCATCAACAGTGAAGATTACAAATTTGAGATCGGTAAGGGTGTTAAATTAAAAGAAGGAACAGACGTTACTATTGTAGCAACAGGTCTTATGGTAGCAGCATCTTTAGAAGCAGCTAAGAATCTTGAAGCAGACGGAATTAATGCAGAAGTAATTAACATTCACACAATTAAGCCTTTAGATGAAGACATTATTGTTGAATCAGCTAAGAAAACAGGCAAGGTTATTACAGTTGAAGAACATTCAATTATTGGTGGTTTAGGTAGTGCAGTATGTGATTGCTTAAGTGCTAAATATCCTGTTAGCGTTTCAAAGATTGGTGTTGAAGATGTGTATGGACATTCAGGTCCTGCAGTGGAATTATTAAAAGAATTTGGTCTTGATGCAGAAGGAATTTACAATAAAATTAAAAAAATCATGGCATAGTTTTTAATTCTTAAAAGATAACATATTTTAAAAACAAGTGAGTTTTGGGCAGAAAATTCACCAAATTGATTAATAACTGAAATGGGAAATTGGCGTAGGGTTAATTTTTAAAAGTTTAAAATTAATAATTTTAATAACCGGTTTTAAATTATTAATGAGAAAACTAATTATTTAAGTTATGTTAAAATCACAGTTGCTTTTTTAAAAAATGATGTTATACTAGCCATTGTTAAACGAAATGCAAGGGAGCAGACGTAAAAAGTCTTGCTCTCTTTTTCTTTTGTTTTAGGTTAAAAAGTTAAGTAGGAGCTAACGGATTAGCCAATGGATTTAAGAAATTAAATCAGACAAAAGATAAGTTTTTCAATGAAGAAAGCAATTCCCTTTTAAGTAAATAAAGTTAAGTTCATAAAGTTGTGACAACAAAGTTGGAGTGATTTATGAAGGGACAATATTTACAATGCTTTCTTAAGTAAAATAATAGGACAATGGAAAAGAATGGAGGAAGGAACTATGAACGCACAGGAAATTTTACAGGAAGCTACAAACAGTAGCTTCGCAATTTGGTTCTTAATTGGTGCCGGTTTAGTATTCTTTATGCAGGCAGGTTTCGCAATGGTTGAAACAGGATTTACAAGAGCAAAGAATGCAGGCAACATTATTATGAAGAACCTGATGGACTTTTGTATTGGTACATTAATGTACATCATTTTAGGTTTTGGTTTGATGATGTCAGAAGATTATGTAATGGGAATTATAGGTGTTCCAAATCTTGATATCTTCACAAACTATAACAGTTTTAACTGGTCACAGTTCGTATTTCAGTTAGTATTTTGTGCCACAGCTGCAACAATCGTTTCAGGAGCTATGGCAGAAAGAACAAAGTTCAGTGCTTACTGTATTTACTCAGGAGCAATAAGCTTGATTGTATATCCAATTGAAGCCGGCTGGGTATGGAACTTAGGAGGCAACGGTTGGTTACAGCAGTTACATTTCGTTGATTTTGCAGGTTCAGCAGTAATCCACTCAGTTGGTGGTATGGCAGCTTTAGTTGGAGCAATAATTGTTGGACCACGTATTGGAAAGTATACAAAGAGATCTAATGGTAAGATAAGATCAAACGCCATTGCAGGTCACTCAATAACACTTGGAGCACTTGGTTGTTTCATACTTTGGTTTGGATGGTATGGATTCAACGGTGCAGCAGCTACTAATGTAGATAGCTTAGCATCAATCTTTATGAATACAACAATCGCTCCTGCAACAGCCACAGTAGTTTGTATGTTATTTACTTGGATTAAAGATGGAAAACCTGATGTTGGTATGTGTTTGAACGCTTCACTTGCAGGTTTGGTAGGTATCACAGCAGGTTGTGCTTCAGTTGATACAATTGGTGCATTAATAATTGGTGCTGTATCAGGTATCTTGGTTGATGTAGTGGTTGAAGTGCTTGATAAGAAGTTCCACATTGATGACCCTGTTGGTGCTGTTGGTGTTCACTGGGCAAACGGTGTTTGGGGAACAATCGCTGTTGGTTTATTTGCAACAGGCAGAGGCGATACAGTACAGGCTTTCGCAGATGGTTCAACATATGCAGGTTTATTCTACGGTGGTGGAGCAAAACTTTTAGGAATTCAGATTTTAGGTATTGTAGCAATTGATTTATATGCAGCAGTAATGATGACAATAGTGTTCCAGTTAATTAAGCATACAATAGGACTTAGAACAACAGCAGAAGAAGAAATCATTGGTATGGATATTTCAGAACATGGTCTTGCATCAGCATATGCAGACTTCCTTCCGGCAGCACCATCATATGCAGGTGAGAGCGAAGGCTCAGTTGATTTATCTGATGTAAAACCAGTAGCACTTACACTTGGAGAAAGAGCAGAAGGCAGATATACGAAAGTATCTATTATCTGTCCTGAAGAACGATTTGGAGTTCTTCGTGACACAATGAACGCCATTGGAGTAATGGGTATGACAGTTTCTCAGGTAATGGGATGTGGTGCTGAAAAAGGAAAGACAGGTAGATACAGAGGTGTATCAACAACAATGAATCTTTACAGAAAGGTACAGGTTGACATCGTAGTATCAACAGTTGATCCGGGACTTGTAGTAGCAGCTGCAAGAAAGGCACTTAACACAGAACACTATGGCGATGGTAAGATTTTCGTAACAAATGTAGAAGATGTTATGAGAGTTCGTACAGGAGAAGTTGGTGTGGAAGCATTATCTTACAAGAATGAAAGAAAATAACAGATGATTGATAACAGCTATGAATGTAGTTGGAAATACAGATAGAATTTGAGTTTACAGAACTATTAGATAACAACGATATTTTGGAACTCTGTTCTTAGATATATATATTTTACTTAATCTCATTAAAAGGGCCGGTGGGAAACCACCGGCTCCTTTTATAATTTACTCCAATGGTGCTTCCCCGAAATCATCCAGTGTAATATTTAAATCGATGATTTTTTGATTATTTTCAAGACCAAATATAATAATGCTGTCTCTTTTGATTTTCGGATAAAGTATGCCATTGTTTGAAAGGTGAAGCAGGCGGTTGGCTTCATCCAAAGTCAGCTGCATTGCAAGTGCAAGGGCAATAACTTTGTCGCGGGATGGTGTTTTTGAACCATCAAAGATTTGGTAGCCGTAGTTTTTTTGGATGTTTGAATCAGTGATTACCTGAGCTTTTGTCAGACCTTTTTCATCTAAAAGTTGAGTTAGATATTCATGAAAACTTATGTTACTAATGTTTGAATCATTGTCGGTTAAATAAGAATTTATGTCATTAGAGTTTTGTAAAATTTTAAGAAGCTGGTCTGTAGTTTTTTGTGATTTGTCATTATTAAAATTTGAAAAATTATTTAAATTCATTATAAATATCCTTTCCCCATATTAAAAAATGTGTCGAATAATGATATTATATACATAATACTGTTAAATTAACAGACTTTTATATAAGGGAATATTATAGAAAATGGACTTTAAGGAAAATTATTATTTTGAAAAATACGAACAACTTGCAGTTTTGGCGGACACGCAAAAGTGCAAGACTATTTTGTCAAGAAATACAGATACTAATGAAATAGTGGTGTTTAAGGTAATGGACAAACACGGTTTGGATGTGTACCACAGGCTTAAAGATTTGGATAATAGCAACATTGTTGATGTAATGGATTGTTTTTTATATGAAGACAAATGTGTGGCTGTTGAAGAGTTTGTTAATGGAAAAAGATTATATGATATTTTGCAGAAAAATATTCCCGTGGAAGTAATTGTTGACTATGTAAAGCAGATTTGCAACGGCTTAAAAGAAGTCCACAACAAAAATATTGTACACAGGGATTTACAACCGAAAAATATAATTGTGGACAGACACAATCATATTACAATCATTGATTTTGATATTGCAAGAATTAGAAAAGAAGAAGCCGATAGTGACACAGAATTTCTTGGAACGGTGGGCTATGCATCACCTGAGCAGTTTGGTTTTGCCCAGACAGACAAGCGAAGCGACATTTATTCCTTGGGCGTGCTTATTGGCGATATGGTCAAGCCTTATGCGAAAACCGTTAGGGAGGCCTCGGAGGAAGAAATTGTGTACACCGGTACCAGTCTTACATTAGAAGAGCACAAGATAGTTGAAAGACTTGTGAAAATGAGCAGGAAATGCACTGAGATAGCTCCCGAAAAAAGATATAAGTCAATTGAAGAAATTGAAAAAAACTTGAAATATAATAAACACTACAATCAGGATATTTTAGAACCGGATGAATTACAAGAATTAAGCTTTAGGGGGATAATCAGAACCGTTCCGGGATTTAGAAAAAATAATATTTTGTACAAGATAATTGCAATAATAATGTATGTATTTGTTTTTGCAACATACATTGAAATAGGAACAAGCGCAATAAATGTCAAAAAAGGCTATAAATGGCTATGTGTTATTTTAAGCGAAATGTGTTGGATTATTCCATATATATATTTGACAAACATAGGGGATGTTGTTTATAGAATAAGAAAAAGAAAATTTAAGTACAAATTTTTTGAATATTTAAACAGAATAGGGATAGCATTGGTAATATGGTTGGCTATTTTAATAATTTTGTCAATTATAACTTTAAAATAAAAGTATGCCGCCAGCATAACAAAACAAAAGTGGAAAAGTGTAGAATAATGTAAAAAGAAGGAGGTTTTATATTATGAAGACTTGGAAACTGGTATCAGGAATACTGTCAATAATTATGTTTGTATTTGTAACATTTCAGTCATGTGCAGCAGGCATAAGCAACAGTATAGAGGACAATGGAGAAGTTGGCGGAAGCGCAGGAATCATTGTTGCAATTATGTTATTGGCAGGTGGAATTGTATCAATAGCCACACGTAATTCAAAGGGAAAAGGCGGAAATATCGCCGTAATCGTATTATTTGGATTAGGCGCAATCATGGGATTCACAATGGCTGGAAGCTACACAGACCTTATAATCTGGGCAGCTTGGTGTGCAATCTGTGCAGTATTAGCACTTATCTCAATGATAAAAAAGCCAAAACAGATAGAAGAAAACTAATAAAAACTGCTATTTTAAAACAAATCCGGGGACAACGGATTAAATTAAAAGAACTTATACCAATGTAAAAAGGGGAATACCTCTCGTTATATGGATAAGTTCTTTTTTATTGTTCATTTTATGTAGCGTGGAGAATTTTTTTGTTGGCAAACAATAGGCGGCGGAGCAAAATGATAAAAGTAACGTGTTTGCCAACAAAAAAATTCTCCACGCGAATCAAAAAAATGTACTAAAAAAGGAGGCATAACATGGATATTTTTGATATTGTAGGCCCGATTATGGTTGGCCCTTCAAGTTCCCATACGGCAGGTGCCGTAAGAATAGGATATATTGGGGGCAAGTTGTTAGGGGAGCCTGTTAAGAAAGCTCAGATTTTATTGTATGGTTCTTTCCTTGCTACAGGTGAAGGCCACGGAACTAAGAAGGCTATAGTTGCAGGTTTGCTTGGCATGGAGCCGGATGATTACCGTATTTCCGACAGCTTCAATATAGCCAAGGAGAAAGATATGAAAATTGAGTTTGGAGAAGCTAAACTTAATGAAGGTCATCCTAATTCAGCGTTGTTAAGATTAGAAGGAATTAATGGAAACAAAATAGAAGTTTTGGGGCAATCCATAGGTGGATCAAGAATAAATATTGCTCAAATTGATGGCATTGATACTAATTTTTCAGGGGAATGTCCTACCCTTATTGTTCATAATATGGATCAGCCGGGGCACGTGTCGGAGGTTACTTCCATGCTTGCCCACAAGTCGGTAAACATTGCAACCATGCAGCTATACAGGTCGGCAAAAGGTAGCAATGCGGTTATGGTAGTTGAATGCGACCAGCAGATTCCAAAGGAAGGAATCGAATGGTTGAAGCACGTTGAAGGAATACTAAAGGTAACTTATTTTGCAGGAATATAAATTAAGGACGGAGAGTTTATGTTTTATTATCATACATTAAAAGAGTTAGAAGATTTAGTTAATGAAAATAAATTAGAAGTGTGGCAGGTTATTGAACAGTCTGATATGGAAGAAAACGGAAGGACTAAAGAGCAGTCCTACGAAAAAATGTTAAATATGTATTTGGCAATGAAAGAGGCTGACAAAAATTATAATGGAAATTTAAAGTCAGCCAGCAAAAGAGCCGGTGGAGATGGAGAAAAAATTCACAGATATAATGTAGCTAACAAAAATATTTGCGGAAAATTTATTGGAAATGTTATGGAAAAAGCAATTAAGATGGGCGAGTCAAATGCCTGTATGCGAAGAATTGTTGCGGCACCTACGGCCGGTGCCTGTGGAGTTTTGCCTGCGGTACTTATTAGTTATCAGGAAGAATATAATTTAAGTAATGATGAAATGGTTAAGGCAATGTACGTTGCTGCCGGAATTGGCAAAGTTATAGCAGAGAACGCTTTTATTGCGGGAGCTGCAGGAGGCTGTCAGGCTGAAATAGGTTCAGCAAGTGCAATGGCAGCCGGAGCTTTAGCTTTTCTCCAGAAAGGAACAGTTAAACAGATTGTAAATGCAACAGCACTTTCACTTAAAAACATGTTAGGGCTTACTTGTGACCCGGTAAAGGGATTAGTAGAAGTTCCATGTATTAAGAGAAACTCATATGGTGCTGTTAATGCAGTAACATCTGCTCAACTGGCTATGGCGGGGATAGAAA
>OGYE01002140.1_pt1 | contig 12334 bp, 13 predicted proteins | sample 1576471 | NCBI WGS metagenome assembly OGYE01 (sample SAMEA3541532, study PRJEB24748) | human gut metagenome | biome: human gut; feature: human-associated habitat; material: faeces | place: China | collected 2012
AAATATTCCATGTTCCGTTCCTTCTCTGCTTCTAAGTCTTCCGGAGACATATATTTCTGAAAAATCTTTTCCAGAATGAAATTAGCAAGCAGCATATATACACATGGAATTATAAATACTGCCGGTGGGAATATATAAACTGCAAATGCTGCTGCAAGGAGCAGGACAAAGAGAAGCAGTGTCTTCCACAGATTTCCCAGTGCGATCAGCGCTGCATTTTTTAAGATCATCTTTGTCTGATTCTCAAATCGCGCAATATAAGGAAACAGGTAAATTGCCCACATCGTTGCAAACATCATCAGCACTGCAAATACAATATATATTTTTCCTAACGCAACACCTGCTTTTGCATACTGATACATCACATAACAGTCGAATCCCATGATCGCATATAATAAGAGGAGGATCAGCCATACGATCGTTGACTGCCTGAAATTCGTCTTAAATGCATGCCAGAACTCCCTGCCTATGTAACTGCGGTTGTTCCGGATCACTTTATTCACCGTATAATACAATGCTGTGGTTGCCGCCCCGGCTGTCACGATCGGGATACATAAAAAAAACCAGAACGCACTCAGACAGATCACATCAATGATCTTCCCCAATCCTTGAAAAAACTTGTTGTCAACATTAAAAAAATCGCCCATATTTATTCCCTTCTTTGATTCGTGATAGAGCAATACTGCCCATTGGTAACACTCATTATAGCATAGCCCGAGACAGTCTACAATGACTGTAATTGTTAAAAATCGGTAAAGAAAAAGGACTTTCAATCTCTTGAAAGTCCTCTGATCTTCTTAAAAATTAGTCCTGAGGAATAATCTCTTTTTTGTTATATGAGCCACAGTTCTTGCATACTCTATGAGGCATCATTAATTCACCACATTTGCTGCATTTTACTAATGCAGGAGCAGTCATTTTCCAGTTTGCTCTTCTTTTATCTCTTCTTCCTTTGGAAGATTTATTTTTTGGACAAATTGACATTTACTTACACCTCCTTAAATTTGTTAAAGACATCTTGGATTGCTGCCATTCTTGGATCCAGTTCTGTTCTCTGGCAATTGCAGTCACCCTTATTCAGGTTCATTCCGCACACTTTGCAAATTCCTTTGCAATCCTCTTTGCACAGAACTTTCATCGGCCAGTTTACCAAAATCTCTCCATAGATAAGTTTATCTACATCCAGATCAAATCCAATCAGGTAGTCTATATCCTCCATCTCTTCATCATTGATCGCAGAATTTTCCAGACGGAACTCCTTGTCAATGTCGAAATGGATTCTTGTCGGAACTTCTTCCAGACATCGGCTACACGGTATTGATGCTGCCAGATCCACAGTGCCACTGATACGCAGCTTGCCGCCATCAATGTTTGCGATCTGTAAATCAATCGGTGCCTTTTCAATGATCGGGAACTCGCCTAATCTCGATACAAAGGATTCTAACTCGATCTGAACTTTTTCTGTTAAGGACTTGTTCTCACAAGTTACAATACTTGAAATATCTATAATCACAGCGCTCTCCCCAAAACTCGCTTAAGCCCAAACTCCTAAGCTGAGGTTTTTCACACCTAAATGATTATACATAGGTGTCTTTCTTTTGTCAACCACTTTTTTCACATATTGTCAAGTTTTTTCCCTTGACAGTGTTTTTCTAGCCGGATCTGCCGTTCATTTTCCATCTTTTGCACCGCAGATTCTGTCTGGTCTCTCATTATTTTACAAGCGCAACTGTCTCTCTTGCAATTGCAAGCTCCTCGTTTGTAGGGATCACGCAGACCTTCACTTTGGAATCCGGTGTGGAGATCACTGCCTCATCACCGTGAGTTGCATCATTGACTTCGTTATCAATAGTGATTCCAAGGTAGCCAAGGTAAGCAACGATCTTTCTGCGGACCAGATTGGTATTCTCACCAATTCCTGCGGTAAATGCGATCGCATCTACTCCGTTCATGGCTGCCACATAGGAACCGATGTATTTTGCAACACGGTATGTGACCGTCAAGGAGAGCCGGGGGCGGCTTTCCTACCTCACGCCGGACAGGACAAAGCCTATCACAGCCCGGAAGCTGGGGGACGATTTTGACAAGGCTGCTGTCCTTGCCCTGCTCACGCAGAACGCCCACAGAGCCGCCGAACAGACCAAAGCCATACCCGAATACCCTGCCGCAGTTAAAAAGCCGTCACAAGGGGAAAAAACCACAAAAACCACCCCGGCAGACAACACCTTGCAGCGCATGGTTGACCGGGAAGCCAAGCGAGCCGAGGGCAAGGGCGTGGGCTATGACCGCTGGGCGGCAAAGCACAACCTAAAGCAAATGGCAGCTACCGTTACCGCCTATCAGCAGTACGGCTTTTCTTCCCCGGAGGAACTGGACGAAGCCTGTTCTGCCGCCTATACCGCCATGCGGGAAAGCCTTACAGAGCTGAAGCAGATGGAAAAGACGCTGAACGGGAAAAAGGAGCTGCAACGGCAGGTGCTTGCCTATTCCAAGACCCGCCCTGTCCGGGACGGGCTGAAACAGCAGAAAAACGCCAGTGCCCCTACGGCAGCATCCTGATCCGGTTGGACGATGGTCACGAAAAGAGCGAAGTCCTGCTCAACGATCCCGCCAAGGGGCTGATCGTCGAGCATAATATGTGGCGGGAGATGATCTGGCAGCAGGAAAACTCTGTGCTTTGTGTTGCCGCGGATTCCTACTACGAGGCAGAGGATTATATCCGGGATTATGATGAGTTTATCCGGTGGGTGGAAGAAGAATGATGCAGCTTCGTTGTTTACAGCCGCAGGATGCCCCCCTCATGCTGGAATGGATGCATGATCCGGACGCGGTGCGGTATATGCGTGCTGATTTTTCAGGCATGACGCTTGCGGATTGTGAGCGCTTTATTGCTGCGGCACAGCAGGATACCCCCAGTCTCCACCGCGCGGTGGCAGATGGGGCGGGTATTTATCAGGGAACGGTAAGCCTGAAAAACCGCGATGCAGACCGTGGGGAGGCTGAGTTTGCCATTGCGGTGCGGCGCTGTGCCATGGGCCATGGTGTGGCCGCATGGGGAATGCAGGCAATTTTGCAGCTCGGCTTTTCGCAGCTGGGGCTGCGCCGTATCTACTGGTGCGTTGCTCCGCAGAATGTGCGGGCCTGCCGTTTTTATGCAAAGCAGGGATATACCCCCCTCAAGCCGGAGCCGGACGAAAACGGTCTGCTCTGGTTTGAGGTGTTGAACGGATAAGGAGTTTGTCATGCAGCAGCCCAAGGTCAGTGTACTGATCTCATTCTACAATTTGGCACCGTATGTGGATCAGACAATGGAAAGCGTCCTTGCCCAGAAAACGGATTTCCCGGTCGAAATCCTCTGCGCGGATGATGGCTCCGAGGACGGGACCGTAGAGCTCCTGCGCGGTTGGGAAAAAAGATACCCCGACCGTGTGCGGGTATTCGTTATGGACCGCATACCGGGCAAAAAATATGAGGGCAATGAGCGCATCCAGCGGATGAACGCGATCCGTGGGCGGCTTTTCTATGAGGCAAAGGGGCAGTATGTCTGCTATCTGGACGGCGATGACTTTTATACCGATGACCGTAAGCTGCAGAAGCAGGCGGATATTCTGGATGCAGACACTGCGCACAGATATGTGGCCTGCGGCCACAACGGCTGCTATTACTGGGAAAGCACCGGCAGGACACAGCCCATCGAAAAGCCTGTCCGGGAGTGTGCGCTGACGGCCAGGGAGTATTGGAGCTTTTTCTATATCCACACCAATGCCATGATGTTCCGCAATGTCGGGCTGCAGGGGATAGACCCCTACACCAGCGGCGTGCAGATCATTGACAATATGCTGACCTATATGTTCCTGCCCTACGGCGGGGTCTACTATCTGCCGGACTGCATGTTCAACTACCGCCAGATCGAGGGCAGCACCTACCACCGCCGCAGTGTCTATCAAAACTATATCTTAAACGCGCTGATGCTTTACCAGCAAAAGGCCATACTGCGCGGGCTTTTCGGCGCGGGACTGGTGCGGACTGTGTATGAGTACACCCAGCTGTTTGAAAACCGCCGCGATCCCAAGCTGACGGAGGAGGCCAAGACCTACCTGCCGAACATTGACCGCTACCGTGCGGGCCGGCTGCGCCGCATTGTGAACTATAACAATGAAAATGTGCTGTCTCGCCTTTGGTGTGAGATCGAGAATCCGTTCTGGTTCTTTGTGACGAAAGTCTGCCGCCATTATATTTGGAAGCCGCATGTCCGCGCATTGCTGGAGGAAGCACGCGCAAAAACCGAAAAAGGGGAGTGCTGAAGCATGGAAGATATGAAGGAACTGACCGCGGAGGAGCAGGCCGACATCCTGCGCCATGAGCTGGAAGCTGTCTACGGATCGTCATCGTACAAGATCGGCCGTGCCGTGACCTGGCTGCCCCGCAATGCAAAGCGCGGCCTGAAATATCTTTTGCACAACGGCCCGATTATCAGCGCAAAATATATCTATACTTATGCAAAGTATCATAAGATCGCAAACAAAAACTATGCCTACTGGGCCTGCCTGCAGGAAAAAGACTATCCGGCGGCATTGAAGCAATGGTTTTTGGAGAATAACTACACCCACACGCCGCTTGATCTGGAGCATCCCAAGACCTTCAGCGAAAAGACCCAATGGATGAAAATATACGGAGGGCTAAACAAGCAGCAGGACCTTGTGGATAAGTATGCTGTCCGCGCGTGGGTCAAGGAGAAGATCGGCGAGGAGTACCTCATTCCGCTGCTGGGCGTCTGGGATCGCTTTGACCAGATCGACTTTGACAAGATGCCCGATAAGTTTATGCTCAAAACGAACCACGGTGCGGGCTGGAACTATCCTGTGCCGGATAAATCGAAGCTGGATAAGGAAGATGCAAAGAAAAAGTTTGATTTGTGGACAAAATTGAACTTTACCTACTACCTCGGTGGACTGGAATTGCAGTATGAGCATATCAAGCCCAAAATTTTGGCCGAGCAGTTTATTGAGAATGACGGCGGAGATCTGTACGATTATAAGTTCTGTTGCTTTGATGGCGAGCCGAAAGTCATCATCTACATCATGAATCGTTATGTCGATGCCGATGAGCGGATTGTCTGCTTTGATACGGACTGGAACTTGCTGCCCTTCAACATTTTCACCCCGCTGGAGCAGCCTGATGACATCCCGCGTCCGAAAAATCTGGAAAAGATGGTTGAGATCGCCCGCACTTTGAGCAAGGGCTTTCCTTTTGTGCGCGTTGATCTATATGCATTGAATGATGGCTCCATCAAATTCGGAGAGATGACCTTTACGACCTATAGCGGTATTGCGCCGTGGCATCCGGCGGACGCCAACGCCTACATGGGCAGTCTGATTCATCTGCCCGGCGTCGACGATGAAGGAGACAAGTAAATGCCGACTGTCAGCATTGTAGTGCCGGTCTACAAGGCGGAAAAAACGCTGGACGCCTGTGTAGAGAGCATACTCGCCCAGACCTTTTCCGACTTTGAGCTTCTGCTCATTGACGATGCCAGCCCTGACCGCTGCCCGCAGATGTGCGATGCGTGGGCAGAAAAAGATACCCGCATCCATGCGCTGCACCCGGCCAAGACCGGCCCGGGTCCGTCCGGTGCACGTAATGCGGGGCTGGATGCCGCAGCGGCGCCCTGGATCACGATGGTGGACAGCGATGACACGGTTGCGCCGGACCTGCTGGAAACACTTCTGGCAGGTGCAGAGCGCACCGGCGCGGAGCTGGTGCTTTGCAACTGTTGCCCCGTGACAGAGGACGGCGCACGGCACCCGCTGCCGGAAAACGAGCGTTTTACAGAGGAAACGCTGCTCGGGGTGGAAGCCTTCTGGGACGCCTTCGGCACGCCATGGATCAACCAGTTCACCGGCACGGCGCACAGGCTGTACGCCGCCCGGCTGTTTGCGCATGCCCGCTACCCGCTGGGCATGCTGCATGAGGATTACTATCTGCTGCCCGACCTTATCGCGGGCTGCACAAGGATTGCCTGCCTGCCCTATACGGGCTACTATGTCCTGCGCCATGCAGGCAGCATCACGGACGGTGCCAGACACGAGGTGCGTTTGGCGATGACCCGGGGGGATATCCACCGGGCAGAGTATTTTCTGGCGAACGGCTGGTACGACCGCGCCGAGGGGGCGCTGACGGATGCGGCGCTCTTCCTGCACAGCAATAAGCGCGCCTACGACTTGACAAAGCCCGGCCACCGGGCGGAGTTTGCCGAAACCAGACGGGAGCTGTGCCGTGTCTATGACGCACTGGCGGCACAAAAGGGTACAGCATCGCTGAAGCTGCGCGCTGCCGCCCTGCACATCGGCCTGCCGGTGTTTGCAGGCTATCTGAAAGCACGGCGGTAAACGCCGACCAACAAAAAGGAGCTTCCCATGCCGACTGTCAGCGTCATTATCCCGGTCTATAAGGTGGAGCGCTACCTTGACGCCTGCGTTGAAAGCGTCATCGGCCAGACCTACACTGATCTTGAGATATTGCTGGTCGATGATGGAAGCCCCGATTGCTGCCCGGCGATGTGTGATGCCTGGGCAGAAAAAGACCTCCGCATCAGGGTCATACACCGCAAAAACGGCGGCCTTTCCGCTGCGCGCAACACCGGCATTGAGGCGGCAAGCGGCGAATTTCTGATTTTTGCGGACAGCGATGACCGGATGGAACCGGATGCCGTCCGCCGCGCGGTGGAGGCTCAGCGGAAATATGACGCTGACCTCGTGCTGTACAATCTGACCTATGTGGACGAGGAAAACCGTCCGCTCCCGCAGCCGGATTTCAGCGGCTTCCGGGATGAGGTCCTGTGCGAGGACGAGGTCTGGGCGCGCTATTTTGCGCTGGCCGAAACACGGATCTACTATGTGGTCGCATGGAATAAGCTGTACCGACGCAGCCTTTTCCGCACGCTGCGCTATGCGCCCGGCAAGCGGTATGAGGATCAGTTTCTGCTGCCGTATCTGCTCGGGCAGTGCGGGACCATCGTCTGCCTTGCCTATCCGGGCTATCGTTATGTGCAGCGCAAGGGCAGCATCATGGCAGCGGGGTCGAGCCGCAACTATCTGGATCGGCCTGAATTTCTGCTGGAATGGACAGCTTGCTTTGCCCGGCGGGGGGACTGCCTGCGGGCAGAGGGCCTGCTGAACGATGCCATCGACAATCTGGCGGAAAAGCAGCGCTTTGATTTGACCACCCCGGCCCAGCAGGCCCGCTACCGCGCAGCCTGCCGCGGCTGTGCGGATGCCTACCGCCTGCTGGCCCGCACTACAGGGCAGCGCAGCATGTGGCTGCGGGCCGCGTTGCTGCGCATGGGTCTGCCGGTGTACAAGGCCTTTCTGCGGCATAAGGGCAAGGCGGCATCGCCTAAAAACTAAAGGAGCTTTCGCGCATGGAAAAATCACAACTGGAAAATTATCATGTTCACTACGGCCCGGCTCAGGGCTGGAGTCAGGTGGACCTGCATGAGCTGTGGCGCTACAAGGATCTGATCTGGCTGTTTGTCAAGCGCGACTTCAATGTCATGTATAAGCAGACCGTGTTGGGCCCGGCGTGGATTCTGATCAACCCGCTGCTGTCCACGGCTATGTACTGCGTTATGTTCGGCGTTATCGCCCAGCTGTCCACGGACGGTGTGCCGCAGATCCTTTTCTATCTGGCCGGCACGGCGCTGTGGGGCTTTTTTGCGGCCTGCATCAACAAGGTGTCGGGTACTTTTACAACGAACTCCAACATCTTCAGCAAGGTGTATTTTCCGCGGCTGGCGATGCCGCTCTCCACGATGCTGTCAGGACTGATCAACTTTCTTGTGCAGTTTGTCCTATTTTTTGCCCTGCTGCTTGTCTATCTTGCCAAGGGCGAGGTCAGCCCGCAGTGGGCGCTGATGCCGCTGGCCGTGCCGCTGGTGCTGCAGGTTGGTCTGCTGGGGCTGGGCTGCGGCGTTATCGTGTCGAGCCTGACCACCCGCTACCGCGATCTGATGGTCGTGGTGACCTTCGGCGTGCAGCTCTGGATGTACGGCTCGCCGGTGGTCTATCCGCTGTCGATGATCGAAAACCCGCTGCTGCGCGGCGTCATGATCGCCAACCCCATGACCGCACCGATGGAAACCTTCCGGTATATCTTCTTCGGCAGCGGGCAGGTGACGGGCGTGATGTGGGCGGCATCGCTGGCATGGACGGCGGTGCTGCTGGTGCTGGGCCTGTCGCTTTTCAGCAAGGTCGAAAAGACCTTTGTCGATACCGTATAAGGGGGCGCGTGTGATGAGTGAAAATAAACTGATGATCCGCGTCAAGGATGTCAAAAAGCAGTACCGCCTCGGTCAGATCGGCGGCGGTACGCTGCGCGGCGATCTGCAGAGCTGGTGGGCCCGCAAGCGCGGCAAGGAGGACCCCAACACCCTGATCGGCACCGACCAGCGCCTGATCGGCACGACGTTTATGGCGCTGAACGGCGTCAGCTTCACGGTCAACAAGGGCGAGGCCGTCGGCATCATCGGCTCGAACGGCGCGGGCAAGTCCACGCTGTTAAAGCTGCTGACCCACGTCACAGCCCCCACCTCCGGCGATATTGACCTGTATGGCCGCGTCGCCTCGATGCTCGAGGTCGGCACCGGCTTCCACCCCGAGATGACGGGCCGGGAAAACGTCTACCTGAACGGCGCGATTTTAGGTATGACCCGCGCCGAAATTGACGCCAAGATGGCGGAAATTATTGAGTTCTCCGAGGTCGGCGACTTTATCGACACGCCGGTCAAGCGCTATTCCAGCGGCATGTTCGTGAAATTGGCATTCTCCGTTGCCGCCCATCTGGACAGCGAAATTATGATCATGGACGAGGTCCTCGCCGTCGGTGACATGAAGTTCCAGAAAAAGTGCCTGACCAAGATGCGCCAGGCTGCCCGGCGCGACGGCAAGACTGTGCTCTACGTCAGCCACAATATGGCGACGATCCGCGACCTGTGTGACCGCTGCATCGTGCTGGACAAGGGCAAGGTCATCTTCGACGGCGACGTGGACGAGGGCATCGCGCTGTACCTCTCCACCAAGTCGCAGGCTGCTGATTTTGTTGATTATTCCGATTTCAAGCGCGATAACTGGTTTAAACGTGACAATCTACGTCTGCAGAGCGTGCGGGTATTGGTGCCGTCCGTCGAGGCCATTGAACGTACCCAGCCTGTGCGGATACACTGCGTTATCAAGGCGCAGGAATCGGTGGAACGTGTTGGACTGCGGCTTGAGGTGCGTGACGAGGTGGGAAATCCGTTGGCAACGTCCTGTCTGTATGATTTGAATCTGCATGAGGGTGATAGTGAGTTCACAGCGCAGTACGATTTGAGCGTGCTCTCGCCAGGCAAGTACAGCAACTATTTCACGCTGTTCACAGCGGGCGAGGGTGGTGCGCACACGGTCGAGGACTGGGTGCCGGGCATTCAGTTCCGTATGGTGGACACCTTCACAAGCGGACATCTTGAGTGGAACGCGAAGGACTGGGGCAGCATCCGTCTGCCGGAGGCCGTGCTGTGCAAGGAGAATGCTGAATGAAAAAGGTCGCTGTACTGTACATTGCAACGGGGAAATACGTGCGCCTGTGGCCGGGATTTCTCGAAAGCGCCGAAAAGTATTTGCTGAAAAGCTGTGAGGTCGAGTATTTCGTATTTACCGATGTCGACCATCTGGCGGAGGAGGAAGACAACCCGCGCATCCACCGGATTTTTCAGGAACCCATGCCTTGGCCGTACACGACATTGCTGCGGTTTGAAATTTTCCTGAAAGCCGAGGAGCAGCTCAAAGCGTTCGATTACATTTACTTTTTCAACGCCAACTGTGAGTTCAAACAGCCAATCACCGAGGAAATGTTGTTGCCGCGCCCGGAGAAGCATGAACATATGGTATTTGTGCTGCACCCGGCATTTTACTGGCGGTATAACTATGAGTTTACCTATGACCACAATCCACGCTGCAAGGCGTACATTCCGATGGGACTGGGGCGTGATTACGTCTGCGGCGGCATCAACGGTGGTGACCGGGACGCCTATCTGAAATTTTGCCACACACTGCAAAAGCGTATCCGGCAGGACAAAGACAGGGGCATCATTGCACTGTGGCACGATGAGTCTCACATCAACTGGTATGCGTTTACCCATCCGCATTACCGCCTGTTGGACGCGAGCTTTTGCTTTTTCCCGGGATGGGATACGGTGAAACCTTGCTATATCTATATCCGTCCCAAAGAGGAGTATTTTGACGTAGATGCGTTTAAGCGTGACCCGCCCAAAACGCAACTTTCCCCGAAAGTGGAAAAATACAACGAATTTATGTTAAAAGCTGCCCGCAAGATTCAGCGCCACATGCCGTGGTTGCCCAGAAGAAAGCGAGAGTAACAAAGCAACCGCCGCACGTTTTACACCGTGCGGCGGTTGCTTTGTTGAAAATTACCGATAATCAATCGGCAGCGTCGGCAGGCCGTTCAGGCTCCAATCGGCTAAATTGCCGTCCTGAAACTCGTAATACCCCTGCGCGGCGATCATCGCGCCGTTGTCGCCGCAGTATTTCAGCTCGGGCAAAAAGATCTTTGCGCCGAGCTTCTGCGCGCCGTCGTTGACCAGCTGGCGCAGACGGCCATTGGCGGCGACGCCGCCGGCCAGCACGACCTGCCTGGCGTTTGTGTCCGCCGCCGCGGCCAGCAGCTTTTTGGCCAGGATCTGGTCGATGCGCTCCTGAAAGCTCGCGGCCATGTCGGCCACGTTCACGGCCTGGCCCTTCTGCTCGGCGTTGTGGACCTCGTTGATGATGGCGGTTTTCAGGCCGCTGAAGCTCACGTTGTACTTGCCGTCCACATGGGGCACGGGCAGCTTGTACGCCTTGGGGTTGCCGTCCCGCGCCGCCGCGGCCACACTGGGGCCGCCGGGGTAGGGCAGACCCAGCGTGCGGGCGACCTTGTCGTAGGCCTCGCCCGCGGCGTCGTCCACGGTGCGGCCTAAGATTTTATAGCGGCACCAGTCCTCGACCAGTACAATGTGGCTGTGCCCGCCGCTGGCGACGAGGCACAGAAACGGCGGCTTCAGATCCTGATGCGTTAAATAGTTGGCCGCAATGTGCCCGCGCAGGTGGTGCACCGGCACAAGCGGTTTGCCCGCCGCGTAGGCCAGCCCCTTGGCAAAGTTGACGCCCACCAGCACCGCGCCGATGAGCCCCGGCGCAAACGTCACGGCCACGGCGTCCACGTCGGCCATCGTCATGCCGGCGTCGGCCAGCGCCTTGTCAACGGTGGCGCTGATATACTCCGCATGGCGGCGGCTGGCGATCTCCGGCACAACGCCGCCGTAGAGAGCCTGCTCTTTGACGCTGGTGGAGATGACGTTGGAGATGACCTTCCGCCCATCCTCCACAATCGCCGCCGCGGTTTCGTCGCAGGTGGACTCGATACCTAAAACATACATAACAAAACCTCGATGTAGGGGCCGGGCATGCCCGGCCCGCAACGTTTTCTTACTTGCTATTTTCCCGGAAAAGTGCGGTAGCCGTCAGGCTGCGCCCCGTTTTAGTGTGCCTCCAGCCACGTCTTTCCCACGCCGACCTCCGTCGTCAGGGGAACGCTGTAATGCACGACGTTTTCCATTTCTTCCTTCAAAATGCGCTTGACTTCGTCGATTTCTTCCTCGGGCGCTTCGACGATCAGCTCATCGTGTACCTGCAAAAGCAGACGCGCCTGCAATTTCTCGTCCCGCAGGCGCTGCCAGACGTGGACCATGGCCAGTTTAATGATGTCCGCCGCAGTGCCCTGGATCGGTGTGTTGCGGGCCATCCGCTCGCCGCTGGCGCGCACCTGAAAGTTCGAGCTGGCCAGCTCCGGCAGGGCGCGGCGGCGGCCAAACAGCGTCTCGACGTAGCCCTTGTCCTTCGCGTGGGCGATGCAGTCCTTCATATACCCGTCCACCTTCGGGAAGGTGTCGAGGTAGGTCTTTAAGAAAGTGTCCGCCTCCTTGACCGGGATGCCCAGATCCTTGCTCAGGGAGTACGCGCCCTTGCCGTACATGATGCCGAAGTTGATGGCCTTGCTGGCCGAACGCAGCTGCGGCGTGACCTCGCTCTCGGGGATGTGGTAGATTTTGGCGGCGGTGGAGCGGTGGATGTCCGCGCCGTTCAAAAACGCCTGCTGCATGTGCTCGTCGCCTGTGATGTGCGCCAGAATGCGCAGCTCGATCTGCGAGTAGTCGGCGTCCACGAGCGTCTCGCCCGCGCCCGCCACAAAGTAACCGCGCAGGCGGCTGCCCAACTCGGTGCGGATGGGAATGTTCTGCAGG
>OGYE01002142.1_pt1 | contig 12328 bp, 5 predicted proteins | sample 1576471 | NCBI WGS metagenome assembly OGYE01 (sample SAMEA3541532, study PRJEB24748) | human gut metagenome | biome: human gut; feature: human-associated habitat; material: faeces | place: China | collected 2012
TGCAGCTGAATACCCCAGTCGAGGCGCAGCACGAGGAAGTCCAAGTCATAACGTATGCCGACGCCCGTACCGAGGGCCATTTCCTTCAGCGCGTTCTTCAGCTTGAATTGGGAGCCGTGGCGGTAGCCGTCGTCGCGCAACGCCCAGACGTTGCCCGCGTCGATGAACGCCGCGCCGTACAGCCCGCCGAAGAGGTTGAAGCGGTACTCCAAGTTGAGTTGCAGCTTTATGTCGCCTGTCTGGTCGAGGTATGACAGTCGCGAAACGTCCGCTGTATAGCTTCCTGGGCCGATTCTTCGCACGGCGAACGCCCTGATGCTGTTTGCTCCGCCGACGTAGAACTGTTCGCTGTAAGGCGCGGTGCGGCTGTTGCCATAGCTGTAGATGACGCCGGCGTTGACGTGAGCCACGAGGTTTGATTTCTCGCCGACCATCCACGTCTTGCTGATGTCTGTTTCGAGTTTGAGGAACTGCGCGTACGGGTTCTTGAACAGCTCCTTGTCAGTCTTGCCCCATTTCTTGCCTGCCGCCATGTAGCCGAGGGTGAGAATGTTGCCTGACTCGGTGACGGTTGTCTCCCAAACCAGCGGGTTGCGGCTGTGCATCGCCGAACTGTATGTGAACGTGTAGTGCATCTTTGGTATGAAGACGTTCTGCATGGAGGTCTGCAGGTATGGGTTGGCATAGAGGATGGAGTCGAATTTCATCGTGGTGCGGTTCAGCTTTTGGTATTGCAGTGTTAGCGGGCTGAACTCGTGACGCCACTTGTTTGAGCGTTGCCAGGTGTACGTCCATTCCGCCGAGAACGTGTGCATCTTAAAATAGTCGGGGCGGTTGAGGACGTTCATTGATATTTTCGCGTATGTTGACGGCGTTGTGAAATACCTGCGCCGCTTGAGGAACGGCACTATCAGGCGCGGAAACTCTATCGAGGCGTCGGCTCCGTATTCGTATGAGTTCATGTTGCCGCCTGCGCCGTTGACGTTCCCGCCCTGTTCCCATTCGTAAGAGCCGTGCAGGTTGATGTCCAATTTCTCCCCTCCACGGAAGGCGTTGCGCTTCACGAAACCCACCACGAGTTCAGGCCCGTGGCGGCCGTTTATTTTGTTGCGGTAGTTGGTTTCGATGTAGAAGTCGTATGGTTTGCCGAACGTGCAAGAAAGGTTTATGTCGAGTGTGTCGCTCCTGCCTGTGGTGTCTCGTGGCGTAAAGTTGAACTCGACGGAGCTGAATTGCCCCGTGCTGTTGATTTTATTGAGCGACTCGGTATATTTGTCATAGCTGAAAAGCTGGCGGGGGCGGAGTCTCAAGCCAGACAGTATTATCCTCGGGCGTATAGGCGGACGCTTCCCCCTGAACTTTACGGTGAAGTACCTGTGGCTGAACGAGTCAGTCAGTTGCTCCATAAACTGTTTCCGCATATTGATGCGTATCTTGCCGATGTACCATTTCCTCAATGCGAGGTTGGGTATGTTCTCGGCCATTTGCAGGCGCAGCTTGGCCTTTCCATGCACGGCTGTGGTGTCGGCAAGGTATGAGGCGAAGCTTGGTTGGTAATAATAGTACCCGTTGTTGCGGAATATTGTGGCTATTCGGTTGCGCTCGGCGTCCATCGTCGCGGCGTCAAACGGAGAGCCTGGCTTTATCAACGCTTCGTCTTTCGAGTTGTTTATGAGGCTGTCGGCCTCGTCAGGAAAGCCCTTGTATTCAAGCGAATCCACTGTGAAAAGCGGCCCGAAGTCAACCGTGTAGCCTATTTTCGCTTTCTTGGGGTTCTTCTGCGGCACAATCTTATAACTTACAGTACCGTTAAGGTAGCCGTGGTTGCGCAAGACAGACTGCGCAACCGACGTGCGAAGTTCCGGGTTTACTTGCCTCATCAGCACAGGGGCTTTGCCGAAAGTCTTGGTTATCCACTGTGCGATTTTGTTCTTTGAGCCTGAAAAGGCGTTCCATATCCACAGTCCGTAGGGGAACGGCGTGCGGTAATACGAACTGCCGAACAACGCTCCGTTCGGGGCGGTGGCGAGTGACGCTTCCACCTCTTCCTTTGTCATGTTGAAGTGGTCGGCTTCGCTTTCCTTGTCGTAGTTCTTGTATTCAATTTTTGTCAGTCCGATGAACAGTTGGTCGTTTTCCCGCAGGTTCTTTGTCGTGGAGCATGAAGTGAAGGCAGCCATTACGGCTGCGAGCATCATGCCGGCAACTAAGAGGTTGCGGGCAAACCGGCTTCGGGCTGTCTTATGATGGTGTATGTGTGGTCTTGTCATTGCCTTGTTTGTTGTTTAACGTGTCTAAGTGGTGGCGTTTGCGTTTCGTCTGCGACGTCATTTGTTGACTGGGGCTTCAGGTTTCATCTTGTTGTTGGTGCTGTCTTTTGGTGCGGCTTTTTGCTTTTTCTTGCCGAAACTGAAGATGTCCTTGAAGTGTTGCAGGCTGCGCCGCCAGATAAAGCCTACGCCGTATTCGCGCACTGTGCCCTCGAGCCAGTCGTAGGCGTTGTTGTCGTAGTACAGCTTGACGTATTTGTCAGACGTGTTGCCAAGCCTGTATTCAAACGTTACGTTGTCGAAGAACGATTCGTTCTGGTTCGCGACGTCAGGACCTGTTGACACTTTGCCGCCCACGACAATCTTCATGCGGTTGTTCCAGAAGCGTTTTGAGAACTTGAACGAATAGTCTGTGTGCGTGCCTCCGCTTGCGTCGGTTGAGTTGTCCATGCCGAAGCTTAGGTCGAGTGAGCGCAGGGCGTTGCCCGTAATGCTGTTGATTTCGCTTTGGAGGAACGAGTTCAGGGCGTTGTTCATAGAGAAACCGCTTGTGTTTCCGTCGGAAAGATACATGCCTGTTGTAAGCATTGTGACGGCGAGTTTGCCGCGTTGCTCTACGCTCATTGCCTGCAACTCGGTGTTGAGTGTCATGTCTTCGGGCGCGCTCAAGGTGAACTCAAGCCCCATGTCTGACAGCGTTTTCGTTATAATCACGCCGCAGTCGAACTCTACGGTGCGCCCGCTTTGGTCGCCGTCGCCAGATGAAACGTTGGCCCTGGTGCGCTCGGTGGCTGTTATGTTCAGCTTCGGGTCCATCGGGTCGCCGGTGAATTCGATGTAACTTCCGTCTTGTATCGTGAACGTTTTCAGCGGAATGACGGGCAAAGAGTATTTCATTTCACCGCTGTCGAGGGTGTAACGTCCTGTCAGCCTGATGTTTCCGGCAAGGTCGTATTGCATGCGGAGGTTGCCTCCGCCCATGATGTCGAGGTAGTTTGAGTGGTCGGTGTTGAGATAGCACATCACGTGCGCGCCTTGTGCTATGTTCACGGTGAGGTCCATCATGAAACCTGACATCGGTTCATGTTCGACCACGGTCTCCGTTGTGTCGGCAAAGTTGACAAACTTCACCAGCTCGTCCATGCGGTTGTCGGTTGACAGCGGCGTGTCACGCAGTATGTATGACATGTCCGTCGTGCCGAGAACGTTTAGTTGTCCGAGCATCTGCAAGCGTTCCATCGGCCCTTTCATGGTGGCGTAGAAATCGACGAACGCCTTGCCGAAGGCTATGCTGCGGCGGTTTTCCTTGGAGTCGATTATTTGGCAGTTGCGCGCCATCATGCGCAAGTCCATCCGCATGTCGTCAAGGTTGGAGAAGTCAACGTTGCCGTTCATGGTCAGCGGATTGTTGTTGTTGGCAAACATCTTGAAGTCCTCGAACAGCAGGTTGCTGCCAACGATGCGCACCGGCGTGTCGCTGAAGCGCATGCGCACGCCGTATTGCGCGCTGCGCATGTAGCATGAGTCGAACCGCAGTTCGCCGTTTACGCGGGGCTTGTCGAGCGAGCCTTTTATGGACACTCCGCCGTCGGCATATCCCGTCATGCGGATTATGCGGTCGGGAATGAAGCCGTTGAGCAGCCTCACGGGCATGCGCTGCATCTCCATGTCGGCCTCAAGGCTGCCTTCACCTTCGGATTTGTAAGTGCCGTTAAGCTGTGCCACTTGCTTGCCGTTGCAGTTCAGGATTCCGTCCACGCTGTGCGTGCCGTCGCCTTGCGGCATGTACATGAATTCTGTGCTGAGCTTGCCCATGCGTGTACGTTCGTATGTCATCTTGTCAACCGACAAGTTGCCGGCGACTTGCAGGTCTTCTTTCGTGAGGATTAGATTGACGTCGCCGTCCATAAGCCCCGTTATGTCGGGCATGTATGGCAACACTGAAAGGATTTTTTCCAAGTCGAGTTTCTTCGCCCCCACGGTGAGGTCTTGCAGGGCTTCGGTGTTCTTGTCGTTTGAATAGAAGTGCAGGTCCGTGCCGTCGTCGGCCAGCAGTTGCATCTTCGCCGATATTCGCCGGTCAGAACCCATGTAGATGTAGTTGTCCTCGTTTACCTTGAACTTCTTGTATCCGAGAATAGGGTCGTCGGTCAGCATGCGCACCTTTATGCCTTTTTCTTCCATTGACGCTTCCATCCCGAGTTTCACCCCGAGGCTGTCGCGGGCGTCATAGAACCTGATGTTTGCTCCCGAGCCTTTCTCGAATACATATCCGTCGAGCAGTGCGTTGAACACGTATTGCTTGTTGTCCTTGTTGTTTCTTACTTGGGCGTTGTACGTGCATTGTGTAGTGTCTGACGTGATGTTGAAGCGCACGGTGTCAAGCAGTGCCATGTCGTTTTGCAGGCCGAGCAATTGTAGGGTTCCGTTAAGCCCCGTCACGGGCGACGATGATATGTCGATGTCGGCGTCTTGGAAGGTGAAGCCCTTGTGGGCGACGAATCGGCTCAGCGGGTTGTTTTTCCCAGTGGTGAGGTAGAGTTGTGCCAGCGGCAGCTTTTTGCGCAGCTCGGGCACGCTTATTTGCTTGTTGTGAAGCTGCGTGGACAGTTCTTGTGTGAAGAGGTTGCCACTTTCTAATATTTTCTTGTAGCCGCCGCGGCCGTTGAAATGCAGCTTGAAGTCGCCGCATTCGGTTACGAAGTGGGTGGTGTCGCGGCTCGTAAGCACGTCAACGAACAAGTCGTCTGGCGTGAATACCCGTCCCGAGTCGGCGTTAATGGTCAGGTCGTTTATCATGCCTTTCACGCCCAGGAATGTTTTCAAGTCGCTGGTTACGTCAACACGGCAGCGCAGCGATGTGGACAGTTTCGACTCTACGAGGCGCAGCCCGTACCAGTCGGCGTGCTGCAGGTCGGCCGAGAGTGTTGAGTTTATTATCCTGCGGTTTACTTTGGCGTTCAAGGCTACAGTGCCTTTTACCAGCGGGTTGTCGCTGTCGAGGTTGATGTTGGCAGTTCCGCCTTGCTTGTCGGCGTTGAGGCTTATCCCGTCGAGGTTGTACTCGCCAATGTTGAATTTCTCCACGCTGGCTTCAGCGGTCAGGCTCGTGTGCGGCGACATGAAGTCAGTGCCGCGTCCGTTTACGGTCAGGCTGCCGCTGAAGTCTCCCAAGCCGTTGCCCGGCATGAAGTGGCTTATCTTCACGTTTTCGGCCACGAGTTTCGCGGCATAGCTCATCCTTGCGGCGTCGAAGTGTCCGTGTGCTTTCAGTCTGCCGCCGCCTTCGCTTACGGTCAGGTTGGCTTGGTAACGTTTACCGTTGACGTTCACATTGCCCTTCATTCCGATGTTTCCCGGTATGGTGACCGGCGTGCCTTGGGCTTTCAGCAGTTCGGTGATGAAGCCGAGGTTGTAAGTCCTTGCGTCAAGCTTGACTGACGCGCGTAGGTGGTCAACGTCGGTCACGTTGCCAGCCGTTCCGCTTGCATTGATGTTGAAGGCGGTGGGCAGCTTTATGCTTATGCCTCCAAGGCGCAGGTTTTTCATGTTGCCCGTTGCCGCCGCCTTGATTGCCAGCGGCTGGTTCGGCCAGCGGCGGATGAAGCTTGTGGGCATGTCTCCGATGAAGCGCATGATGTCTTGCTTGCCTATGGCTGCGTCGGTGTGCAGACTGATTTCGCCGGGGTTGCGGTCGTCAAAGGCGTTTAAGGCCATGATGAAGCGCGCCGACAGGTAAGAGTCGGGTGTCTTCATGTTGACGGCGGGCAGGTAGATGTTAACCGAGTCCATGGCTATCGGCCCGGTGAGGCTTGACAGTGTGATGCCGCTCTTCTCCTTGAACGAGCATGCGCGGAGCGACAGCTTGAGGTCGGGCGAACAGAAATAAAGTGAGTCTATGCCAAGCACGACGTCTGACAGGGCGATGTGGTTGGGATCGAGGCCTTTCACGTGTGTCTCGAAGTTGTTGTCGTAGGCCAGCGTGCCTTCGGTCCAGTCTAACCGTTGTATCTTGTAAGTGCCTGAGTAAAGGTCGAAGTGGCCGTTCCTCGCCTCGGTCTTGCCCAAATGGGCGGCTATTTGCAGCGTGTCGCCGGGCGTATGCACCGTTATCCCGGTGTTTTTTATGTTTAGCTTGTCAACGTATATTTTCCAGTTGTTCTTTGTCGTTGACGTATCAGGCGGCACGGTGTCGCTCAGCTCCACGTTCATTTTCGCGTCTGCGAGTATGGCCTCGTTCACCTTTACGCTTTCCTTGCCAAGGTCTATGCCGTGGCTTTGCAGGTACAGGCGGCCTATGCTGCCCTTTACGCGCGCCTCATGCACGAAGTCGGCGGTGTTCAGTTTTACTTCGTTGAATTCGAGGGCGTCGATTTCAACCTGCTTTTTCAGCAACGGCCAGAGCTGTACGTTTACCACAAGCTGTTTTACGTCGGCGATGGTGTCTTTCACCTGAGGCAGGGAGTCGTTTTGTTGTATCATCTTGAAGCCTTCGACGCCGAGGTCGAGCGGAAACACCAGTTTCACGCGCTCCACTGATATTTCCATGCCCGTTTGCTTTGAGGCGTATGCCGTAACTTGCTTTACGAGCCAGTTTTGTACGGGTGGCAGGTAAAGCAGCACGGCCAATATGGTGAATAGCAAAATGGGTGTCAGCACAACGCCGACCGACCATTTCAGGATTTTCTTTTTCTGCACGTAATCACATTTGTTGATGGTATTACGTGCAAAGTAAGTAATTATTTTGGAAAAAGAGAAAGGTTTTGCCAACAAAAACAAGGCCGTGCTGATTTTTTCATCGCAAATATGGTGTCGCGGTGAAATGTGTTTTGCATGTGGATGTGTGGGGATACGCCGCCAATTGCTTTTCAGTATGTGGCTTTTTACATTGTGAAAGGCCGTCGTTTGCCCTGCGATATGCGGCCTTTTGTTTTGTTGCTAAAAGCCGTGTCAGTGTGGCGTTTTGTTGGTTGTGGGACGGTTCCAGCTTGAATGTGTAAGCGGACTGCCTGTTTTTGGTTGCGGTTTTTCCCCTTGTGCTTGCTTCTGACTGATGCTGAAAGGTAAATGTGCTATCTGTCAGCCTTTAAGATGCTGATAGCCAGACTACTATGTCGTAAACTGACGGATGAAAGATGAAATGAAGTTCTTTTTTATTTGGGTGATATTTCGCGCCACAGCTTGTCGTCGGGCACATCGCTCTCGGCGTGTATCTTTTCTTTTGATACGGGGTGGACAAACTCTACCATGCGGGCCAGCAGCGAGATGCTTCCGTCGGGATTGCTTCGCTTCGCGCCGTATTTCAAGTCGCCCTTTATGGGGCATCCTATTTTCGCCAACTGGCAGCGTATCTGGTGGTGGCGTCCGGTCATCAGCTCTATTTCGACCAATGTGTATCTTTCAGAATGGCCTATTACCTTGTAGTGTAGCACGGCCTTCTTCGAGCTTGCTACTTCTTTGTCGTAAGCGTAACTCTTGTTTTGCTTTTCGTTGCGCGTGAGCCAGTGGGTGAGTGTGGCTTCGGGCTGTTCTGGGGTGTTCTGGCAGATGGCCCAATAGGTTTTGTGTACTTCGCCGTTGCGGAACATGTCGTTCAGCCGTGAAAGGGATTTTGAAGTCTTTGCGAAGACGACAAGCCCCCACACTGGACGGTCGAGCCTGTGGGTTACGCCAAGGAACACGTTGCCGGGTTTGGCGTATTTCTCCTTGATATATGCTTTAACGTCATCGGCCAGTGTGCGGTCGCCGGTCTTGTCGCCTTGCACAATCTCGCCGCTGCGCTTGCTTACAATGATGATGTGATTGTCTTCGTAAACAACTTCCATAAGCTGATAATGAAAAATTAAGAATGAATAATGAGAAATGAAGAAAATAATGAAAAATGAAGATTGAAAGATGAATTGGAAATGCGTTAATCAGGCGTGATGGTTAGGCGTCAGCCTGATTTTACATTATTCATCTTTCATTCTTCATTGATGATTTTACATGTTCATTCCTCCGTCAACCTGGATGACTTGTCCTGTCACATACGAAGACAGGTCTGAAGCCAGGAATGTGGCAACGTTCGCAATATCTTCCACCTGACCTGCGCGGCGCAGAGGGATTTTCTGTATCCATTCCTTGCGGATATTGTCCGGAAGTGCCTGTGTCATTGCAGTTTCAATGAATCCGGGAGCGATTGCATTGGCGCGAATGCCACGTGAGCCGATTTCTTGTCCGATGCTCTTCGCAAGAGCGATGAGGCCTGCTTTTGAGGCGGCGTAGTTGCACTGTCCGGCATTGCCGTGTACGCCTACTACTGAAGCCATGTTGATGATGCTTCCGCTCTTCTGACGCATCATGATGGGCGTGCAGGCGTGGATGAAGTTGAAGGCTGATTTCAGGTTCACTGCGATTACTGCGTCCCATTGGGCTTCAGTCATGCGCATCATGAGTCCGTCTTTCGTTATTCCGGCATTGTTTACGAGAATGTCTATTGAGCCGAAGTCCTCTTTTACCTGGTTGACCACGTCGGCAGTCTGGGCGAAATCGGCGGCGTTGCTTGCGTATCCCTTGGCTTTTACGCCTTTGGCGGCGATTTCAGCCTCGGTGGCTTTTCCGTTCTCGTCTATTACAAGGTCAGTGAAAGCGATGTTCGCGCCTTCCTCTGCAAATTTCAGCGCGATAGCTTTTCCGATACCGCGTGCCGCACCAGTGATAAGGGCGGTCTTACCCGTTAATAATCCCATGTTTTGTTAGTTTTTATTTTTATGAAACTTATGTTTGCTTATATATTATAAGGTGTGCTTCGTTTGGCTGTATAATTTCATAACCCAGTGAGTGTATAACCGCTTACGCTTATTTCGTTATCGATTTTCCCAACGCGCCATATACAACCTTCGCCACGAGCGGCTTGCTCGCTTCGGGCGTCATGCCGTGACCCAAGCGGCCGCAGATGAACGGCACTTCGAGTCCCTTGATGCAATAGTGGGTGATGTCGGCCACGAGTTCAACGTTGTCGATGTCAAACTCCCCGTCGGCTTTCCCGTCTGCGTACACCTTGCGAAACAATTCTATTTCGTCTTCGTCGAAGTTCTTTCTGACTTTTTCCACCATCCAGATATTCCTGAAGAATGCAGCACGCAGGTTGCCGTTGCGCATTACGGTCTCCTTAATCATGTTCAGGTGGGTGTAAATAAGTTCTATGATTTTGTCTTGCGGGCGTATTTTCTTCGCCGCCACTTCGTCCATCTTGTCAGAAAGACGTTCCAGCTCTGATTCGATAACGGCGTAATATACATCCTCTTTACTTTTAAAATAAGTGTAAAGAGTCCTGCGCCCCTTGCCCGAAGAGCGGGCGATGTCGTTCATTGTTGTGTTTTCGAGACCGTTTTTCGCAAACAGTTGACGTGCCACGTCCACCAATTTCTGCCTCGTTTTTGATATAGACATATTGACTTCTCCTCCTGTTCTTTACTATTGCACATTCAGTTTGTCGTGTGCAAAAGTATCAATTTTATTTGATACGGCAAAATATTTGTCGGTTTATTGTCTTTCTTGGTTGATATTCGTTTCGCTCATTCGTGTTTTGCTTTTGATTTTTCTGTTCATGTGGTATCGTAAGGAGTAAAACTCTATCGGCTGTAGCGTGTTTTCGTGTTGTTTTAACAATAATTTAACGGAACGGCTCAAAAAGTTGCGTAAAAGTTTGCAAGTTTGGCGTAAAAGCAGTACCTTTGCACTCGCAAATCAGAAATGAGGCGCAAACGAATAAATTAACATCGCGGAGTGGAGCAGTTGGTAGCTCGCCAGGCTCATAACCTGGAGGTCGCATGTTCGAGTCCTGCCTCCGCAACTATTTAGAAGCGACTTGCTGAAATCCGGCAAGTCGCTTCTTTGTTTTATGGTGTTCAGGCGGTATAGGGATGCGTCCTGTTGTTGTGGCTGTTGTTCCGCACGGTGTGTTGGCTTGCCATATTATTATAAAAAAGCATAATTCAAGGAAGCTGCCCACTGATAATTACGGCATTTTTTGTAATTTTGTGCCCGTTGTTTTTACTATATTCTTTTTTGAGATGAAGAAATTGTTTTTCGCCCTTGTCGCGGTGTTTGCCCTTGTTGTTGTGGCAAGTTGCGACGATACAGAAACATACGCAGAACAAAGAGACCGTGAAAATTCTGCCATACAGCGGTTTATCCGCGATTCGTCGATAACCGTCATCAACGAATCACAATTCAGGGAACAAGGCAATACCACGAACCTTGAGAACAACGAATATGTCCTGATGCAGAATTCAGGCGTGTACATGCAGATTGTAAGGGAGGGATGTGGCTCTCCGATACGTGACGGTGAGACTACAACCGTGCTTTGCCGTTTCACAGAGCGCAACTTGCTCACAGACTCTATACAGCTCACCAACCAGACGTTGGCTTTCGCCTCTATTCCCGAAAAGATGAGCGTCACCAATACCAGCGGCACGTTTACGGCGTCGTTTGACGCTACGTCAAGCTTGATGTACACGTTTTACGGTCAAAGCACTTCTGTCCCGTCAGGCTGGCTTGTGCCGTTCTCTTATATAAATGTAGGGCGTCAGTCGCCGGCGGACAACAGGGAGATAGCCAAGGTGAACCTGATAGTGCCCAGCACACAGGGCCATCAGTATGCTTCGTCGTCGGTTTATCCTTGTTTTTACACGATAACATACGAAAAAGGACGATGAAATAAGTTGAGGATTAAGAGTTAAGAATTAAGAAAATATGCAGCGTGGCTATTTTTCTTAATTCTTAACTCTTAATCCTCAACTCTTAATTTATATGTTTTATGACATTAATAAAATCAATATCAGGTATTCGTGGTACGATTGGCGGACAAACGGGCGACACGCTCAATCCGCTCGACATAGTTAAGTTTACTACGGCTTACGCCATGTTCATCCGCAAAAGTCGTGGTGCGGCGTGTGTCGGCAAAATAGTTGTTGGCCGTGACGCCCGCATTTCGGGCGACATGGTGCGCAGTGTTGTTTGCGGCACGCTTGTTGGCGCAGGCTTCGACGTTGTTGACATCGGCTTGGCCACAACCCCTACCACAGAGCTTGCCGTGCGCATGGCCGGGGCTGACGGCGGCATTATTATAACCGCAAGCCACAATCCGCGCCAGTGGAACGCCCTGAAGCTGCTCAACAGCGAGGGTGAGTTCCTGAACAAGGCCGACGGCAACGAGGTGCTTGCGTTGGCCGACAGTGAAGACTTTGTTTATGCTGACGTTGACGGTCTCGGGCAATATACGTATGACGAAACATTCAACCGTAAGCACGTAGAGTCCGTACTTAACCTGAAGCTTGTTGACGTTGAGGCTGTGCGCAAGGCGCGTTTCCGTGTCTGCGTTGACGCCATAAACAGCGTTGGCGGCATAATTCTTCCCGAATTGCTGAGGGAGCTTGGCGTTGAATATGAAATACTTAACGGCACGCCTGACGGCGACTTCGCCCACAACCCCGAACCGCTTGAGAAGAACCTCGGCGGCATAATGGAGCGTATGCGTGGCGGCGGCTTCGACCTCGGCATCGTGGTTGACCCTGACGTTGACCGCTTGGCGTTCATCTGTGAGGACGGCCGCATGTTCGGCGAGGAATATACGCTTGTTTCCGTTGCCGACTATGTGTTGAGCCATACGCCGGGCAACACGGTCAGCAACCTTAGCAGCACCCGCGCCCTGCGCGATGTAACCGAGCGTCACGGCGGCCGTTATACGGCATCGGCCGTAGGCGAGGTGAACGTAACCACAAAGATGAAAGAAGTAGGGGCGGTAATCGGCGGCGAAGGCAACGGCGGCGTGATTTACCCCGAAAGCCACTATGGCCGTGACGCCCTTGTCGGCATAGCCCTGTTCCTCTCTTCGTTGGCGCATAAGGGATGCAAGGTGAGCGAGCTGCGCGCGACGTTCCCCAACTACTATATCGCCAAAAACCGCATAGACCTTACCCCGACAACCGACATTGACGCCATACTTGCCAAGGTTAAGCAGATGTACGCCGACCAGCAGGTTAATGACATCGACGGCGTGAAAATAGACTTCCCTG
>OGYE01002146.1_pt1 | contig 12312 bp, 10 predicted proteins | sample 1576471 | NCBI WGS metagenome assembly OGYE01 (sample SAMEA3541532, study PRJEB24748) | human gut metagenome | biome: human gut; feature: human-associated habitat; material: faeces | place: China | collected 2012
CGGAATTTAATAAAGCAGATTATAAATTATATGCATCCATAGAACTTATACGAACTGCATCCGATTATGATGATTTCTATATTGCAAGCAAAAGAGACACGGAGGATGTTCTTGATCAGGTAGAGTATCTGAACGAGAAGATATATAATTACATCGAAGAAAATTTTATAAATAAACAGATTGGGGAAAATAAGAAAGTTCACAATTTACCAGATTTTGAACGGGAAAACAAGTAATAGAAAAACAATTTGTTGATTCTTATTCTCCTCGGATAGGCATAATAAAAATGTACAATCTATTAAATTGTACATTTTTTTATTACATACATTTATGCTATAATCAAGACAGTTAAAAACAGATGACATGAATGAATGGGAGGAATCAGTATGAAGAAAGGTATCAAGCGAATTGTAACTGCTGCACTTGCAGCTGTGCTTATGGTCACGCAGCTTCCGGTGATGAACAGTAAAGCTGCAGCGGGAATCAGTATCTATGGCAAGGCGCACGTACAGACATACGGCGACACAAACGGAAAGATCGTGAAGGAAAATGGCATCGATACGCTGGTTCTTGGAACCAGAGGACAGGCAAAACGTGTGGAATCCATGACGATCAACCTGCAGAACGAATCAGGATATACAGGAACGATCCAGTACCGGGTACACCGGCAGACATATGGATGGACACAATGGTTAACTGCTGGACAGCCTGCCGGGACAACTGGACAGGGCAAGCGACTGGAAGGTATCCAGATGCGTTTGACTGGAGAATTGGCACAGCACTATGATATTCGATATCAGGTACATATCCAGACTTATGGAGATAATCAGGGCTGGGTATATAACGGAGCACTTGCAGGAACGACCGGAGAATCAAAGAGACTAGAAGAGGTTAAAATTCAGATCATACCGAAGAATACAGTAGATGAGACAGCAAGCATCAATTACCGGGTACACCGGCAGACATACGGCTGGGAAACCAGATGGGCGAAGGATGGAAGCGTGAGCGGGACAATCGGGCAGGCAAAACGGCTCGAAGCAATCAGCATCGATGCGCGGAGCAGCTACAACGGTAGCGTCGAGTACCAGACGCACGTACAGACCTATGGCTGGATGGACTGGGTAAGTGATGGAGCACTGTCCGGGACAAGCGGACAGGCAAAGCGGCTCGAAGCAATTCGGATCAGATTGACCGGGGTGCTGGCACAGCATTACGATATTTATTACCGGGTACATGCACAGACCTTCGGCTGGATGGGCTGGGCGAAGAATGGCGAGAGTGCCGGAACTGCCGGTTATGGAAAGCGGCTCGAAGCAATCCAGATCATGCTTGTGAAAAAGGGAGCTGCAGCACCGGGAGCAACCGTAAAGGGCATCACGCAGACGACATCCAAGAGCTTCAATGACGCGAATGCTTCTGGATCAACAGAAAATCCGGGAAACAATCAGAGCAGTACTAAGCCTAGCACAGATACTAGCAAGCCAACATGGATTGCAGAACAGACAGTGACAGTGACATATTATCAGTGCGATAGCTGTAATAATATTTACAGAACGGAAGAAGAGTTGGAACAGCACTTTGCATTCTGGGACCCTAAATACCATGTGATCTGCAGTTGTGGTGTGAATAAGACAGGAGCCAAGCGGACAGAAACATTCACGGTTCGGGACGGATATTGGAGCAATGAGCAGGCACCAGAAACACACAAGGTAGTATGGGTAGCGACAGAACCTGCGTACACTGAGACGAAAGAAATAGTGGAAATGGTACCATATATGTATTGTTCTGGATGTAAGAAAAGATTTTACATAGATGGTATAGCATTGGATGGAGAAGAGCAGGGCGAGCATATGAAGAAATATGTATTGCTTGGAACCCCACATAATGGGATGATTGGCGGCAATACAGAACGTCGTGTAGTAGGGACAGAAACTGTCACAGAGCCAGAATATGGCTATTACGAAGTACAGTAGCAATAAAAATAAATAGGTAAAGTAAAAGGAACAATCTAAGGGTTGTTCCTTTTTTGATGCTTTCTTTTAATCGCTTAGAAAGCTCCAGTCTGTATCAAATATCAGGCTGTTTATATAAATAATAAATCATAAAGGAGGAAGAGAGATGCTATCAAAACGAAAAAAACGAATAGCAGCACTATTCACAGCCGTGGTTCTATCTGTAACCGCGGCTTTTTCTTTGCCTGACAATATCCGGGCAGAGGAAGTAACAGCAACCAATTCGGATGCAGATGCAGAAGCAACTACGGAAGAAGGGTTGCAGGAGGACGGAATTGCAGTACAGGATATTGGCGACGCAGGTGAGACAGTCTATATCCACAGCCGGTATTGGGATGGATGGGCGATCGCTGATTATGTGAATGTTACTGCAACCGATTACACGCCATCTTTGCATGGTGCACTCGTAGCGAAAGATGCATCTGGACGAGAGACAGAAGCTTATTGCATGCAGTCAACGAAATCTTCGGCACAGTATGATGCGGCGTACAAAGAAGGACGGCAGTGGCTGTCTGATCGGGATACTGCAGCAGATATTGCGTTGTTGATGTTTGCCTATGGAGGCAAGAAAGCAGATCCGAATGCGGATGGAAGCGGACGAAATTCGCAGGATGGAGGTACATACGGTACTTATATCATAGATGGAAAGCCGGTTATGGGTATCATGGTTGCCGGTCGTGTCTATGCCATGACACAGGACGAAGCAAGAGCCATGACACAGGCAGCCGTGCATAGTACAGTGTCTGACTGCGATATCAGAGCAGTCAGAGGAAAGGTAAGCGGGGAAAGTGTTAATTCAGCGTTTATTAATTTACGGTCAATCGCCGACAATGCCCGCCGCTGGTATGACCAGTATAAGGATTTTAAGGTTGTTGGAAATTATATCGATGCAACGGCAGCCTATACGCCGGAACAGACAATCATAACGCAGGTGTATAACGTATCAAAAAATGCATGGGAAAATTACACTGGAAGTGAACTGACAGATGGTTATAAGGATGCCTCAGGCAACGTCACTTTCCGTGTCGTGTACAGCTCGACTGGCATGTGCAACAAGCTTCTCACAAATGCGAGTACCGGAGCTGTCACAGTAAAACATTCCGGTACAAAGCTAAATGTGAATGGCACTAACTATTATGACTATCTGACAATCTCGGCAGATGCGTCTAATCAGGCTGCATTTATAGCTGATTATGGTGCACTTACATCGACGACTAGAACGATTAAAGATACCTTTACAAACACAGATGTAACACAGCACGTATTCGGGCAGACCGTTACAATTAAGGCGAAGTATAAAGACATGCAAGGCAAGAAACTTGCATTTACGGCTAAGACCGGCACCGGTGCCAGTCATACAAAGTATTACGGAGATGGGGATAAAAATGGTGTATCGAACTATGCAGCACGTATCTTTAAGAATACATCCTATCAGGATGCATGCTTTGCTTCTCCAAATGAATCACTTTCCAAGAGTGCAAGCGTAACAGCAACAGCACAGGGCGTTGGAAGCATTAAAATCCACAAATATTCAGCATCGCCGGAGATTACGAATGGCAATTCTTGTTACAGCCTGAAAGGTGCAGAATTTGGCATCTTCAAGACAATGGCGGATGCACAGGCGGGAAAGAATGCAGTTGCGACGATTGTAACCGATCAGGATGGTAATGGCTCCATCGGGAATCTTGCATATGGAACCTATTACGTAAAGGAAACAAAAGCATCACCGGGATACAGAATCAACAATGATGTTTACAGAGAAAAAGTAGACAGTGATATTCCGGTAGCCTTCGATGTGCCGGAGGAAGCTGGAAACGATCCTGCTTCTGTATTGGTGCAGAAAAAAGATTCCAATGGAACAGTCCTTTTGGAGGGTTGTATTTTTGCAATCAAGTATTACGATGTCCAGATGGGTACCGATCCGGCAGAGTCAGGAAAGAGTGCAATTAGGACATGGTATATAAAAACAGATGAAAATGGATATGCTGACTTAAATAGTTCACAGTATATCCAATCAAACAGTGATCCTTTATATTACGATAAGAACAATAACCCGACAATCCCTCTCGGAACTATTACAGTGCAAGAGATTCAGGCACCAGAGGGATATATATTAGATGATACAATCCACACATTCAGGATTACAGACAATCCAGACAGTATCCCACATGTAGGTGTGGAAAATGATCGTACAATTTCCAATTCCAAGATGAAGCAGCCGTTTGAGTTAATCAAGCTTGCCGAGGGAAAGAACAATTCGACATATCCGCTTGCCGGAGCCGGATTTTCTGCATGCAGAGCAGATCAGCTTACGTGCGTTCCAGAGGACTATAAAGCTGCAGAGGGTGAAATCATTGTCAAGGATGATTTAGGTCTTTACTATATCTGGAATCAGGATCGGGCAGTGACACTGACTGCAGATGGCAGCACAGAGCTTTTCACGGACGAAAATGGCTATGCAAAGTCTGTACCGCTTGCATATGGCAAGTATATTGTACGTGAGACGACAGTACCTAAGAACTTCCACCCAGTTGATCCGTTCACAGTGAATATCACAGAGAACTCGAACGAGCCTGTGAAGCTTGGATATTTCACAGATAAAAGCTTTAAAGCTTATCTGAAGCTTATCAAGAAGGACGATGCAACCGGAAAGAAGATTTTGTCAGAATCAGCAACATTCAAAATCTGGTCATACAATGATAATGATTATGTAAGTTTTGACGTAACTGCAGAGGACGGCAGCACAACAAAGGTATCTGAATTTAATACAAAAGATGGCGAGCTTATGACACCGGGTACACTTATGCCTGGCAAGTACCGGATCGAGGAAAGTGAGTGTCCGAGCGGCTATTATAATAGGCTGCAGAACAAGTCTTATGATATCACGATCGATGCTGATGCGATCTATAAAATCTATGAGACGCCAGAAGGACAGGTCACAGACATGGGCGTTTTTGAGTACGAGATCGATAACACAAGTTTGCATGGCACGATCAAGATTACAAAGAACGGCGAGAAGCGAATCTACAACGAGACGAAAAAGGAATTTGAGACATCGACAGTGAAGCTTGCCGGAATCACCTTTAAGGTATATGCAGACGAGGATATCCTTGCACAGGACGGATCAGGCGATACTTTGTATCTGAAAGATGCTCTTGTAGATACAATCGTAACCGATCAGGATGGTAATGCAGCGACAAAGGAGCTGCCGCTTGGAAAGTACCGAATCGAAGAGGAAACGCCAGCGGAATATGTCAAAGCCGATCCAATCAAGGTCACACTTGCCGCAGACGGACAGCGGACAAAGCTGTTGAACGACGACGGTACAGTTACAGAGGGTATCCTGTATGAGCTTACGGTTGATAATAAGCTGAAGGTTCCAGAGATTCACACGACAGCAACTGATAAAAACGGTCAGAAGGTGTTGAAGGCGGACGGAACCGTGGAGCTGATTGATAAGATATATTACGGAAATCTTGTTCCGGGCGAGTATGAATTATCCGGATATCCGGTATACTCCAACAGCGGAGATAAGCTTACAAAAGACGGAAAAGCCGTTGGAGCGGGAATGAAATTTACAGCGACGAGCGAAACCGGATCGGTGGATGTACCATATACGATCGATGCCACGAAGCTTGCCGGACACAGCATTGTATTTTTCGAGTTCCTGTACAAGGATGGAGAATTGATTGCATTCCATGCTGACATTAAAGATCAGGGGCAGACGATCATTTTCCAACCGAATGTTCCGAAAACCGGAGATCCAGTGAAACCGATCATACCGATCGCACTGGGTATAATCGCTGTAGCGGGAATCGTAGTTATGATCATATTGAAGAAAAAGCATAAGTAACATATTTACTGCAGAAGCCATCCGGAAGGGTGGCTTTTGTGGTTTTGAAAGGAGATGTGACTGATGTGCAGACCGACTGATATAAAGTCTAATCAGATAATCATTTTGGATCCGAAACAAGAATTGACAAAATACTTAGAAGAAAACGGTTATAAGATCGTTAAGCTCAAGTTAAAGGAGGAAAAGCATGGCACAGACAGACAAGATGAAACAGACGCTTGATAAGCTGGAAGCAGGCGTCAGGGAATTTTACACCAGCGAGAAATTTATTACTTATCTGCAGGTCATGAGCCGTTTTCATAACTACTCCCTGAACAACCAGATCCTGATCGCTGCGCAGATGCCGGAGGCAACGATAGTCGCCGGTTACAATTCGTGGATGCGTAACTTCGATCGCCACGTAAAGAGAGGTGAGAAATCAATCACGATCCTTGCGCCAATGAAAATTAAAATCAAAATTGATACAGATAAGGTAGATGAATACGGAAACGTGATACAGGAGGAAAAAGAAGGCATCAAATTCCGGCCGGTTTCTGTGTTTGATGTGTCACAGACGGAGGGGAAGCCACTTCCGGAGATTATATCGGAGCTGACCGGTGATGTGAGCCGCTATGAGCAGCTTCTTGATGCTGCAAGGCAGGCTGCACCATATCCGATCGAGATTGGGGCGGTGGAGGGGAGCGCAAAAGGCTGGTGCAATTACGCACAAGAAAAAATTGTCATTAAAGAAGGAATGAGCGAAGCACAGACGTTAAAGACGGCATTTCACGAAACCGCACATGCGCGGATCCACGGAGGAGATACGGATAAGAGCCGGGAGCAGAAGGAAGTGGAGGCAGAATCGATTGCATATGTCGTATGCAGCCACTTCGGTCTTGATACATCGGACTATACGTTTGGTTACGTTGCAACGTGGGCGGGCAGACAGGATATTAACTTGTTGAAGCAGAGCATGCAGACGATCAGCCAGACTGCGAAAGCGATTATCACAGATGTTGAGCGCGCGATGGAAGAGCCGGAGCTGACAGTCAGTGGGAAGTCTAAGGAAGAGATTGCACAGGATGTAAAGGAAGCATTCGCGGATCAGGGACACCCGGAGGCATCGGTTTATGTCGCAAACACCCGGATCGATGGAGATAAGGAGCGTATAACTGCAGTGGCAGCATATAAGGGCGAAGAAAGCGAGTTCGTCATGAAGCAGATGTTAGCAGATAGCTTACCGGAGCTACCGGGTACAACCCTTTCTGTCGTCCCGGTAAACCAGGACGAGGTAAAGGAGCAGGCGTGCTTTACAAAGGACATGACCGATACGAGCTGGCCGATGGTTACGATCCTTACGAGCACGGAGCCTGATAAGCTTATGCCGGGAGCAGTCATGAATATTTACGAAGCAGCAGTGAAGTTTAAGACGATGGAAAATAGCCTGCAGCTTACCGGAAAGACCGGATACACCCGGTTTTCCGTGGAATATACCTATCTTGGCATGACGCAGAAGATAATCGACAGTGCGGAGCTTGGAAGCGGCAGGCGCAACTTCCTTGACTACATGGATATATCCCCGGATATATGCACATATCTGAAACGGCACGTACAGGTGCTGGAAGTAATGACACTTGCAAGAAATGAAAACGCAGTCGGAAAGACCGGCGGCATGAGACAGGCGCGTTATGAGGATATGATCTATGAATGGGCGGAGGGCTGCAGGCTGCAGCTTAATTACAAGAGCAGACCGGAGATACCAAAGCCGCCGGAATATAACCCGCAGCTTGTCCGCCAGTACGACAGATGGGAGGTGGTACGATGATTTTTACAGTAGAAGAAAATGAGCTGCTTGCCTGTTACGCACCGGCGGATGACAGGCTTGCAATGATTAAAAGCATAGTAAAGGATACTGCAGATATGGACGAGGAAATCCGAGAGATTGCGGAAAGTGCAGTTGATAAGCTTGCACGTATGAGTGACATTGATTACGTGCATATGGCTTTTCTGCATGCGGTATAGAAGCATTACTGCAGATGGAAAGGGGGAATAGTGAATGGCATATGTAGCGAATGAAGACCTAAAGCGCGCACGTGAAATGGACTTACTCACGTATAAGCAGAGCTATGAGCCGTGGGATCTGGTCAAACTCAAAGACGGTTATTATCAGTTAAAAAGCCACGACAGCTTAAAGATCAACTATCATAACGGCAAGTGGCTGTGGAACTGGTGGAGTCAGGGTGTGGGAGGCAGGTCGGCGCTTGATTATCTTACCAAAGTGGAAGGAATGTCACTTGTGGATGCGGTAGGACAGATTCTCGGCCAAACAGCCGTAAAAGAGCCGGTTATCCCGCAGGATATACCAAAGGAAAAAGAACAGGGCTTATATATACCGGAACGGTCAAAAAACAAAGATATGATCTATGACTATCTCTGCAATCAGCGGGGTATCGACCGGGAGATCGTGAAGGACTTCGTGGATCGAGGCGAAATTTATCTGACCAATCAGCATGCAAATATCGCTTTCGTCGGTCACGACGCATACGGCAACGTGAAGCTTGTTGCGCTGCGTGGAACGAAAGGCGAGTTTAAGAATACAACAGCCGGCTCTAACCGGCGGTTTCCATTTCAGGCGCGTGCCGAGGACTGGGACGTGCGAAATAGCGTAGTGCATCTTTTTGAGGCACCGATTGACATGCTAAGCTATGCAACCCTGATGAAACAGATGGGTGTGGATTATAAAAGTCACAACATGATTGCTCTCTGCGGGATCTATAAACCGAGAGAAAATCTTGCAGAGAGCAAAATCCCGGTTGCACTGCAGCAGCATTTTAACGAGCTGCCGTATACAAATACGGTGTGTCTGCACTTAGACAATGATGGACCGGGAAAGCTGGCAGCCAGGGCACTGTCCATGGTTCTTCAAAAAGACGGCTATAAGGTATATAACCAGCCGCCGCCGGAGGGCTATAAAGACTGCAACGACTATCTAAAAAACGGCGCACCAATCACAACAAAAGCAAAAGAAGAAAGGCAGGTGATACGAAGTGAATAGAACAAGACAGAAAATGGTACAAAAGCACATCGAGGTAACCGATTACGAAAATAAGGCATTAAAAGCGTTGATGGAAAAAGGCGGCTACCGGAAGGAGGCACATCTGATAAGAGATCTGATCATGAATACCATCCCGATCGAGCTTCCGAAGGAAACCTTCGATGCACTTACAACAGAGCTGCATAAGATCGGGGTTAATATCAACCAGATCGCGCACGTGGCAAATGCAACCGGGCTTGTCAATGCAAATGAATACGCAGAGGAAGCTAAGAAACTGGATGAATTATGCTTTACGATTCAGAAAAGCGTTTTAGAGCCGTTCCAGAGACGAGAGGTAGATGATCTGATCCATGATCTGCAGTGGTATGATTTCGGCGATTTGGACAGGAACATGCGGAGCATTGAGATCCGGGCAGAGCTTATATCAATGCTTAATGCAAAGGACAGGGAGCGTGAGGAGCTTGGCAGTAACTAAGATCTGGACAATCCATGAAGGATCGGACATTAAGCAGGTGCTTGATTATGCCGCCAATGAAAAAAAGACGATCGTGAATATCCATGTGGAAACGGACGAAAATTATAATCAGATCGACCGACAGCAGTTTCAGGATGTCATTGATTATACAATGGCGGGATACCATGACGAGAATGACGACATGGCAAATGTACTTGATTATGCAGCGAAAGGAACCAAAACAGAGCAGAAAAAGTATGTATCCGGCATTAACTGTTCACCGGAATATGCCAGAGACCAGATGATGTTAACCAAGACGCACTATCATAAAAAGAGCGGGATTCTTCTATGGCATGGATACCAGAGCTTTAAACCCGGAGAAGTGACACCGGAGGAAGCACATGCAATCGGCGTAGAGCTTGCGCAGAGATTGTGGGGTGATGATTACGAAATTCTTGTCTGCACACATCTTGATACGTTGCATATTCATAATCACTTCGTCATAAACAGCGTTTCGTGGCGCAACGGGAAAAAACTAGATGTGAGATGGAAGGACATGGCAAGAGAATCCGACCGGCTGTGCAGGCAGTACGAAAAAAGCATCGTGGAAAATCCGCAAATTAAGGGTAAAGCCTATGCAGAATACCAGGCAGAAAAAGAAGGACGTCCGACATGGACGACTGCGATCCGACAGGATATTGACGAGTGTATCGCGGAAAGCCGGAACCTGCAGGAATTTCTTAAGAACCTGAAAAGCCGGGGGTACACAATCAAAGCCGGGGCAAAATATTTCACGTTGAAGCCACCCGGCAAAGAGCGTTTTGTCCGGATCGACCGCCGACTTGGAGAAGCATATTCGCTTGTCGGAATAGAAAACCAAATTCAGGAAAATGTGAAATCCGGAAGATACCGCATGCCGGAAGAAAAAATGACCAGGAAAATATATACCAGCCGACCACGATATACAGTCACCGGCTACAAGGCGTTGTATATTCGTTATTGTTACATGCTTGGCGTGTTTCCGGGAAAGCATATGACAGCGAAACAGGTCAATTATTTATATCGCGAAGATTTAACGAGGATGCATAAGATCCGGAAGGAAACACAGTTTATCTGCAGCAACAAAATTGAAACGCTGCAGGATTTAACGGACACGGAATTTGAACTACAGCAGGATCTAAAACGATACCAGGACGAAAAAACATATGTTGTGAATCGGCTGCGGTCTGCATCCGGCGCGGATAAGGATACACTCGAAGAAAAGAAAAATTATTTATCCGGAAAAATCAAAGACTGCAGAAGGAAGCTTTACTGGTGTAAGGACATCAAAGAGAACAGCCGGAAGATGCAGGAAAAAGTAGAAAAAGTAAGAGAGATGGAAAGGGGGAACATGGAGCATGGACGAGAAGAAGAAAGAAAGCTGTAAGGCAGACTGCTTTGCCTATCACGAAAAAACGCATCGATGCACAGCGCTCAATGCGTTGTACTGCGAAAAAGAAGACTGTGCATTTTATAAAAAGTCAGGAAAGAAGGGATAGAAAATGGAAGGAACGAGAGAAGCGGAAATGATCGTGCAGTTTGCCCTGCAGGGCATGACGTACGCGCTTCGGTTGTCCGGTACGGCCGCGAAGAATATAGCAGCCATGATTGCAGCACTGGCAAAACAACCGGATAAGTCGCCGGGTGCAACGAGGATGAAAGCATTGCTGCAGTCAGGTGAACCGCTTGATTATTACACTGTACCTGCAGATAAGATGCAAAAATTTGCAGAGATGTCAAAAAAATATGGCATCCAATACTGCGTTGCAATGAATAATGAAGGCGCATATGATCTTGTAGTGAAAAAGAGTGACAGTTCCCGGATCAACCGAATTTCTGAAATGCTTGGAATCGGTCAGGTTCAGGGATCGCTAGATCAGGATTTAACGGATGCTGAAAAACAGACTGCAGAAAACTTGACGCCGGAACAGAAGATATTACAAGATATGATGAGCCCAAACCGCGACGAAAGAGAGCAAACTGAGCCAAATTTCCCCCAAGAGCTGCCGGAGGGAGAACGAGTATCCGACAGCTCATCAATCAATATTAATGAGCGTGAAAGCGTAGTAGCTCAGATTGAGAATTATCAGCACGCCCAGGAAAGCGCACGAGATATGTTCGCCGGAGCCAGAAGCTTAAGAGAAGCAGTTATGACAGATCTTCCGGATGGAACAGAGCCGGTTGTGGCAAATATCGGCTGGGATAGACCGGTAACAAGATACAACGAGGATGGAGAACAGCTTTTCCGAGGAAAAACAGCTGATCAGATGACGGATCTTGACAAGATGCAGTACATGGTCGACCAGGAAATGCTTTCAAATGGAAAATTATCAGAAAACTTCATCCAGCAGATGTATGTGTCCGGGTATCGCGTGGATGAATCAGGAATGGTATATAAGGATGACAGTTCCAAGAATCTTACAAGTAAGGAAAAATTGATGATCGCGGATATGATGCGTGAGCCAGAAAGGGCAAATACAGAAAAAGCATTGGCGGATGCCGTAGAAACGATGAAGGAGGTGGAAAAGCATGAACATAGATAATAAGTGGGTTAATCAGATGTCGAAATGGGCGTTGTCGGATCCGGCAGCACTAAAATATTTTCTCAATATCATGACAAAATGTCCGGATTATTCATTAAACAATCAGCTGCTTTTGATGTATCAGAGCCAGGAACGACCATTTACAATGTTGAAGGCACAGGATGTATGGGAAAGACAAGGCGTGAGTGTGAATCAGGATGCTGCATATTACTATATCTGGGAGCCGGACAAGGACGAAAATGGAGAGGTTATATATATCAAAAACAGCCGGGAGCCAGCCGGTTACCATTATAAGTATATGTATGATGTCAATGATACAAATTATACATATGTACAGCCGCAACCGACAAGCCTGCAGGCGTTAGAAGCATTACTTA
>OGYE01002149.1_pt1 | contig 12306 bp, 9 predicted proteins | sample 1576471 | NCBI WGS metagenome assembly OGYE01 (sample SAMEA3541532, study PRJEB24748) | human gut metagenome | biome: human gut; feature: human-associated habitat; material: faeces | place: China | collected 2012
ATTGTCTCACAAACAGCCAGGAGATTAAATCCACCGATTTATTTTCCGCTTACTGAGCATATTGAGCATCAAATGCCTGACTATCATTTATATGATCAATGGATTCAAAATGAAGTTCAAAAGAAACAGTTGTTGTGTAAGCAAAGATCAAAGGCTTTTAACGAGAAGTATTTTATGCAACAATTTAAAGAGTATACTGATTATAGCATCGGATTTTTAACAAGAGGTTGTTTTCGTAAATGCCAATTTTGTGTCAATCAAAAATATAATCATGTATTTTTACATAGTCCTCTTAAAGAATTCCTTGATGAAAGTCGGAAGAAGATTTGTTTGCTTGATGATAATTTTCTGGGTATCGGATTTCAAGAGCGAAAGCGTATGTTGCAGGAGCTATTAGATTCTGGTAAGCGATTTAAATTCAAACAAGGCTTAGATGAAAGATTGTTAGATGACGAGATTTGTAAAATCCTTTTTTCATCCAGGTATGATGGTGATATTACTTTTGCTTTTGATAATATTGAAGATTATGACATTATTCATGATAAATTGAAGATTATTACGAAGCATAAAAATCGGAAAAGTGTTAAATTTTATGTGTTAGTTGGTTTTCGAAGCACAGATGCTGAAGATATCGAAAATGCATTTAAGCGAATTGAGCTATTATTCCAATATGGTTGTTTGCCTTATATTATGAGATTTCAAAACAAAAATGAAACACCTTGGATGCAATCGAAATATAGGGGATTATATATTACCTTGGCAAGATGGTGTAATCAACCCAGTATTGTAAAAAAAATGAGTTTTCGTGATTTCTGCGAAGCTAACCAAGCATTACATAAAAATCCGAACACGTTATGTTCATCGATGGACGCGATGTTGCAATTTGAAAAAGAATATCCACGAATCGCTAAAAGATATTTCGATATTCGATTTTAAATATATGGAGGTTATCAATTTATGGATTATCAACTTTTACCAATTGATTGGATTAAATTAGATAAAGACAATCCTAGAATTAAACAGTATATAGAAATGTATGGAGATAATGTAACCAGTGAAGGCATTGCTCTTGCTTTAAGCTTTTCAGCAGGACAGAATAGCCACTCATCTTATGAAGCTTTGAAAGAATCAATACGAGTCAATAAGGGCATAATTCAGCCTATTTTAGTGAATAAAACAGCGGACGATAGATATATAGTTATTGAAGGGAATACTCGTGTACAAATTTATCGGGAATTTCTTAAACGAGACTCTCAAGGGCCTTGGAATAAAATTATTGCAATCGTTTATGATAATTTACCTGTTTCAAAGATTCATGCAATTCGATTACAATGCCATTTAGTTGGAGCTAGAGATTGGGATCCCTATTCTAAGGCTAAATATTTACATCAGTTGAGTAATATAGATCATCTTCCTATAAATGAAATTGTATCATATTGTGGAGGAAAGGGAAGTGAAATAAATAAGTTAATAAATGCGTATTGTGATATGAAAGAATATTATGAACCCATTGCGATAAAGATTGGAGAAGATCCTGATCCTAGAGAATTTTCAAAATTTAGTGAATTACAAAATAAAGTAATTATTGATTCATTAATCCTTCACCAGTATACAAAAGCTGATTTTGCTAAATGGGTAGTCAATGGGAATATTGATACAGCACAAAATGTTCGTAAATTACCACAAATACTTAATAATGAAATAGCACACAAAGAATTTCTCAAGACTAATATTAGCGAGGCAGTAAAATATCTACATGCAAATAAAAATGATTTAAAACAATTAGAATCAGTATCTATGTATGATTTAGCTTATGTATTGACAAACAAAATAAGAAATATAACTTTTAAAGAAACAAAGTCTTTGAAATATGATCCCGAATATAATGAAAGAAAAAGTATCCTAGAGGATTTGCAGGATATACTTAATGAAACATTAAAAGATATTGAAGCAATAGGAGACAATAATGGCTGAATCCCAAGAACATATATATCTTGTTAATTTGTTGTATAAAAAAATTTGCCAGTTAGTACCTAGTTGTGAAACTTACTTAATTGAGAAAGATTTACCGACAAATAGACAAATTGGAGGAAGAGTGCAGGGATATATTCCAGATATATACTATTGGCAACAAGATTTATTTATTATTGGTGAGGCGAAAACACTAATGGATTTTGATTCAAAGCATAGTCAAAGTCAATTGCGAGCCTATATAGATGAATGTAATAAATTTCAAGAAATTTCTATTTTAGTTATTGCGATTCCTTTACGATTGAAAAGTACAGTACTGAATTATTTTCGACGTATCAAACGAAAAGAAAAGATAACTATTAGTCGAATTATTGTTATAGATGAATTAGGAAGTGAATTTGAAGTATGAAATATATTGTTTCAAATAACCAGAACAATTTATCTATAAAAAATAAAGCATTTCCATATCAAGTAGAGGCTTTTAATGCACTTAAAGATTTGGAATATGCAGCAATTTTTCATGAACAGGGATTGGGTAAAACTAAAATTGCAATTGATTTAATAATATATTGGCTCAAAAATAAAGATATAGATACAGTTATGATTGTTACAAAGAAACAATTGATTAAGAATTGGTTTGAGGAATTTAGATTTCATACATATATTGTTCCTAAAGTACTTAGTAATAATAAGCAGGATAACTTTTATGTTTTAAATAGCCCTGTTAAAGTCATTGTAACTAACTTTGAGACGATTCTGTCAGATAGGACAAGAATTTGTTTGTTTTTAAAATCAAGAAATGTAGGTATCATAATTGATGAATCTGCCAAATTAAAAAATCCTAATACTAAATTAGCTCAAACTTTTTTTGAGTTGTCAGACTTATTTAAAAGAAAAATTATTATGACAGGAACGCCTATTGCTAATAGACCTTATGATATTTGGGCTCAAATTTATTTTTTAGATAAAGGGCAGAGTTTGGGGACAAATTTTGAAGAATTTAAAAGAAAAACAAATTTAACAAACACTCTTAATCATGATTCTAGTGCTAGAAGTAAATTTGAACAAAGTGTAGCTGAAATTAATCAACTAATTGCTCCTTTTTGCGTACGAGAAACTAAAAAAAGTTGTGCGCTTAATTTACCTAATAAGGTATATAAATCTGTTTTTGCTGATTTTGCAATAGAACAGAAAAAAATGTATCAAAAGGTACTTTGTACTATGAAAGTTGAAATAGAACAAAAAGGAAATCATATTTTTGATGATGATAGAGTGGCACTTAAACGATTAATACGATTATTACAGATAACTTCTTGCCCTAGATTGATTGACGATAATTATCAGGAATTATCAGGAAAGGAAGTTGTATTAAAAAATATAATAGAAAAAATTATGGACAGAAATGAAAAATGTATTGTTTGGTCTTCTTTTATAAAGAATATAGAGTATTTAGCATCAAAATATGAATGTTATTGTCCTAGAAAAATTCATGGACAAATGCAACTTTCAGAGAGAAATTTATCTGTTGATATTTTTAAAAGAGATTCGAATTGTAGAATTTTATTTGCTACTCCGCAAGCTGCAAAAGAAGGGCTTACTTTGACTGTAGCTAATAATGTTATTTTTTATGATCGAGGGTTTAATCTTGATGACTATTTACAAGCTCAAGATCGAATTCATAGAATCTCGCAAACTAAAATTTGTTATATATATAATATTATGATAAGAAATTCTATTGATATATGGATTCAAGAATTATTAAATGCTAAGCAACAAGCTGCTTTCTTAGGGCAGGGCGATATAGCATTGGATGAATACAAGCAAGTGGCTGATTACAATTATTGTGATATTATAAAAGATATACTTAAGGCAGGCCGGGAAAATGACAACTGAAAATTATACTTTACGTAATAAAAAATTTACTGTTGATAACCGAGATATTCCAGAATCAAAGCTCCTGTTTTATACAGAAAATCCCAGAGTATATAGTATTTTAAATAAATCTGGAATCGAACCATCTCAAGATGCTATTTATGATCAAATGAGTAAAATGGATCATGTGAAAACTTTAAAATCTTCTATAGAAAGTAATGGTGGTATTATTGATCCATTATTAGTTAAAGATAATGGCAATGATACCTATACAGTGCTAGAGGGAAATAGTCGGCTTGCAGCAATTCGCTTAATCTGTGAAGTAAAAAAGGATTTGGCTAAATGGGGAATGGTTAAATGTAAGGTTTTTCCTGTTGAATTTAGTGATGATGAAATTTTTGCGCTATTAGGGCAGTATCATATTATTGGTAGAAAAGATTGGGATGCTTATGAACAAGCTAGCTATTTATATCGCCGTCATAAAGCTACCCAATTACCTATTCAATTTATGGCTAATGAACTTGGGATAACAGTTGGTAGTGTAAAAAAGATGATTCAAACCATTGAATTTATGCATAATCATCATGATGAAGATAAAAAACATTTTAGTTATTATAATGATAACTATTTAAAAAATAAAAGCGTGCAAAAGTATAGAGAAACATATCCTGAACTCGATGATCAAATTGTCAGCATGATAAAAGAAAATAAGATTACCGAGGCTAAAGATTTGCGAAAATTAAGCGATATAGCAAAATGTGATGATAAGCAGTCAAAAAGACTTATACGAGATATTGCTGAAGGAAAAATAGATATTTATGAAGCATATGATCGTGTGGAACAGAGCGGAAAATTAGGTCATTGCATTCAACAATTTAGAAAATTTAGAGAATATATCAATCGTCCAGAAATTATTTATGAAATTAAATCGTCACAAGAAATATATCAGAGAGCAAATTTTGAAATAAATAAAATTATTAGTAGTTTAGAGAATATTAAGAAGAAGATAGATAAATAACATTGTTACCGATATTATTAAAAATAATAGGGAGAAATATTATTGAAAAATTTTTACGTCACCGTCGAAGAACGAGTCAGTCAGGATTTTGTGATTCAAGCGGATTCGCAGGAAGAGGCGGAGGAATTAGCGCAAAAACTATATAAAAATGGGGACTTGGTGTTGGAACCGGGGAATTTGCTGGATGTGTCTTTTAGCGCCACGGATTTGAAATGATGGTGCGCCATTCATCCTGAATTTTGGCCATGCACGGGATTCGCGGCGGGACGTCCCTTACAAAAGCCCAGGCTGGGGCTATTTTTACGAGCCGAGGGTCACTCGAGGCGATGTCGTCATTCTGAGTCCGATGGCGGCCTGCGAACTGCGGCCTGCGGCCGGCGGATTATGCCCCCCCCCTTAACAATCTTATCGCTAATGTGGTATAATATCCTATTACGGATAACTTTATCTCATTAGCGATTTTTTTGAAGGAGGATTTTTTGGATGCGGCCTTTTGTTCATTTGCATGTCCATACTCAATACAGTTTGTTCGACGGCTTGTGCAAGATTCCCGATATGGTGAAGCGTGCCAAGGAGCTGAATATGCCGGCTGTGGCGATTACGGATCATGGCAATATGTACGGTGTCATTTATCTGTATAAGGAAGCCGTAGCCCAAGGCATCAAGCCGATTCTGGGGTGTGAAGTGTATATGACCCGGGGCAGCCGTTTTGAAAAGAAGACGAAAGAACGACTCTGTCACTTGATTTTGCTGGCCAAAGACAATAAGGGTTACCACAACCTCATCAAGATCGTGTCCAAAGGTTTTGTCGATGGGGAAAATAATTACCACAAGCCCCGCGTTGACTACGATTTGCTCGAACAGTATCATGAAGGCCTCATCGCCATGAGTGCCTGCATCGAAGGCCACATCCAGCAGGATATCCTCAATCACAATGAAGAAGGGGCCAAGCGGACTTTGGACCGGCTGGTTTCGATTTTTGGTAAGGATGATTTTTACTTGGAAGTCCAGAACCATGGGATCCCGGAAGAAAAAGTCGTCCGTACGGTATTCAAGCGCTGGTCCCAGGAATATGGCCTAAAGCTGGTGGCCACCAACGATTATCATTACATCGACCCCAGCGATGCAGCCGCCCAGGAGGTCAAGCTCTGTATTTCTACGGGCAGTACCCTCGACGATCCGTCGCATTTCCGCTTTTATAATAATGAATTTTATATGAAGAGCGGCGACGAAATGGCCGACCTCTTTGCCGACATGCCCGAAGCCCTGGATACGACGCTGGAAATCGCCGATAAGTGCAACGTCGAGATTTCTTTCAGTGAGCGCCATCTGCCGCAGTTCCCCGTACCCAAGGGGGAAACGGATTCGTCCTATCTGCGCAAGCTCTGTGAACAGGCTTTGCCGGAAAAATATGACCCCATTACGCCGGAAGTCCGCAAACGGCTGGATTATGAATTGGGCGTCATCGACACTATGGGATTTCCGTCGTACTTCCTCATCGTCTGGGACTATGTCAAATACGCCAGGGACCATGAAATCCCCGTCGGGCCGGGCCGCGGCTCGGCAGCAGGCTCGGTCGTCGCGTATTTGCTGGGCATTACCGGTCTGGACCCGCTCAAGTACGACCTCCTCTTTGAACGATTCCTCAATCCGGAACGCGTCACTATGCCGGATATCGACATGGACTTCTGCTATGAAAACCGGGGCCGCGTCATTGATTACGTTACCCGGAAATACGGTGTCGACCACGTCTCGCAGATCATCACTTTCGGGACCTTGGCGGCCAAAGCCGTCCTGCGTGATGTCGGCCGCGTCCTCGACATCCCCTTGAGTGAAGTGAACCGCATCGTCAAGATGGTGCCTAACGAATTGGGCATGACCCTCGACAAGGCCTTGAAGATGAGCAAGGAATTCCGCGAGGAATATGAACAGAATGCGACGGTCCACCGCCTCGTCGATTTCGGTAAATCCCTGGAAGGCCTGGTCCGCCATTCGTCGACTCACGCAGCGGGCGTCGTCATCTCGGCGGCTCCTGTCGATGACTACGTGCCGGTCCAACATTCCAAGGAAGGAGATTTGACGACACAGTACGAAAAGGACCTGGTCGAAGAACTGGGCCTGCTCAAAATGGACTTCCTGGGCTTGCGGACGCTGACTGTCATCGGTGATGCCGTCAAGATGATCAAAAAGGACCACGGCATCGATTTGGACATCAATGCCATTCCCCTGGATGACCCGGAAACGTGCCGGCTCCTGACCGAAGGCGATACGGCCGGCGTCTTCCAGATGGAATCGTCGGGCATTACCAACCTGGTCAAGGAACTGGCGCCAAAGCACTTTGAAGACATGATCCCGCTCGTCGCCCTCTACCGTCCGGGTCCTTTGGGCAGCGGCATGGTCGATGATTTTATCAAGGGCAGTCACGGTGAAAAGAAAGTCACCTACCTGCACCCGCTGCTGGAACCGATCCTCAAGGATACATATGGCGTCATCCTCTACCAGGAACAGGTCATGCAGATCGCCTCGGTCATGGGCGGCTTTTCCCTGGGACAAGCTGATTTGCTGCGCCGTGCCATGGGCAAGAAAAAGGAATCCATCCTGGTCGCCCAGCGGGCTAATTTCCTGGAAGGGACGCGGAAGAACGCCATTCCCGATGACATTGCCAACAAGGTCTTCGACCTCATGGTCTATTTCGCCGGCTATGGTTTCAACAAGTCCCATTCGGCAGCTTATGCCTATGTAGCCTGGCAGACGGCGTACCTCAAGGCCCATTATCGGCCGGAATTCATGGCAGCGACTATGACCAGCATGATCAACGATGTCAGTAAAATCAGTTACTACGTTGCAGAGTGCCGCCGTCACGGCGTCCAGGTCCTGTCGCCCGATGTCAATGCCAGCGTATCCATGTTCTCCGTCCAGGACGGGGCCATCCGCTTTGGCCTGTCCGGCGTCAAGAGCGTCGGTGCCAACGCCATCGAAGCCATCGTCAAGGCCCGCGAAGAAGGCGGACCATTCACGTCGCTCGGCGATTTCTGCAGCCGCGTCGATTACCACATCGTCAACAAGCGGGCCCTGGAAAGCCTCATCAAATGCGGGGCTATGGATTCTTTTGGCAAGAAGCGGTCCCAACTCATGGCCGTCATCGACCAGGCCATCGCCATGGGGTCCCTCAGTCAGAAGGACTACGCGTCGGGTCAGATGGGGCTCTTCGATGATGCCGAAGATGTCATGACGGAACTGGAATATCCGGATATCGAAGAATACCCCATCGAAATGCGCCTGGCCATGGAAAAGGAATACGATGGTTTCTATTTCAGCGGCCATCCCCTCAATAAATATAAGGACATCATGAAGAAATTGACGCCTTTGTCGGTCCTCTATGGGGAAGACGGGCGGCAGTACGATGGCAAGATGATGCGCATCGGCGGCTTGATTACGGCCAAGAAGCAGGTCATGACCAAGCGCAATGAACAAATGGCCATCATCACCGTCGAAGACTTCACCCATACCGTATCGGTCGTCGTCTTCCCTAAGACCTATGCCCGCTATCAGCAGGCCGTCGCCGTCGATATGGCCGTTTCCATCCGCGGCCGGGCCGATATCAACGACGATAGTATCCAGATCCTGGCAGAAGAAGTGAAACCGTTGGACCAGGAAAAGGGAGAACCCGTGCAGCCCGCTGCCGTATCACCGGCAGCAGCCCGCCAGGCTGGCGACTATTGGCATCCCGGTATGGGCGTCAAATTATTCATCAAGATCCCGGCCCACTTGGAACGGACCGATCTGGCCGGCCGTATCGGCCAGGTCCTGGAACAACATCCGGGACCGGTCAAAGTCTACTTCCACCTCATGGGCAGCCGCAAGACCATCTTGACCAATGAAAAATATTGGGTAGAAACGACGGAAGACCTGCGGCAAAAACTGCAGGCCATGCTGGAACCGCGGTCTCTCGTCGTGCAGTGAGGCGTAACAACTTAAAAGGGCTTGTCGCATGTGCGACAAGCCCTTTTGTCATTTCCCCGGATCAGCCATGATTTTGGCCAGGACGACGCGGTATTTATCGTTGTATTTTCGCATGCAGTCGTTGATGTCGCGGCGGATGCGGGCGATGTTTTCGACGTTGTATTCTTCTGGCGGCACGTGGATGTCGCAGATGATGTTCAGGCGGGCGTGGCCCGACGTGATGCGCAGGTGATCCGTGTGATAGCGGGGATATCTTTCGTGGACGATTTTATCCAGGACGTGGCGGACGGCGTTGATCTTGTGGATGTCCGTGCAGAGCGGGTCCATGTGGATGTTGACTTCCATGTGGTATTTATCCTGCAATTCATCTTCCAGTACGTCCAGCGAGGCGTGGACTTCGGTCAAGTCGGCCTTGTCCGGGACTTCGGCGTGGATGGAACCGAACATGCGGCCCGGTCCGTAGTCGTGGATGCGGATGTCGTGGACGCCGACGACGTATTTGCATTTCAAGGCCGTATCGACGATGCCCCGGACGAGTTCCGGGTCCGGCGCTTTACCCAAGAGGATGTTGATGACGTCTTTGGCAATGCCGTAGCCGGCGTACATGATCATCAGGCCGATGGCCGTGCCGGCAGCGGCGTCGATGGGCAGCGTCGTGAACTGCTGGGCAATGGTAGCGACCAGGACGCCCGTCGTGGCGATGGCATCGGTGATGCTGTCGGCAGCCGTCGCATCGTTGACGCCGGAATTGATTTTCTTGCCGATATAGCGGTTATAGATGCACATCCAGACCTTGACGGCGATGGAGATGACGAGGACGCCGATGCTCCAATAGGAGAATTCCATGTCTTCTGGTTCAAAGAATTTGCCAATCGACGTTTCGCAGAGCTTGTAGCCGACGACGAGGATGATGATGGAAATGGTCAGCGATGCCAGGTATTCAAAGCGGCCGTGGCCGAAGGGATGTTCCTTGTCTGGCGGCCGGTTGCTCAATTTGGCACTGATGATGGAAATGAACGACGAACCCATGTCGGTCAGGTTGTTGAAGGCATCGGACAAGATACCGATGCTGTTGCTCATCATGCCGACGAGGAATTTGCTGACAAAGAGGAAGAGGTTACAAATAATACCTAAGATGCCGCCGAGGATACTGTATTGTTCACGGACGTGTTTGTCATCGGTATCCTCATAGTTCTTGATGAAGCGGCGGATAATGAATTCGATCATATGAAATCACCCAGCTTTCTGATTCCCTTCATTATAGCAGAGATAGGGCGAGATACAAGTAATAACGAGAAAGAAATTGAGAATAAAAGAAATGCAAAAAAATCATAATATTATCGAAAATGGGAATAGTTATTGAGTATTTTGCCGGGAAGAATTGCAATTACTTTATTTTTTTATATAATAGAATAGTGATTGAAAAATAATAAGCTCATAAAGTATATGATGGGGAGGATGTATGGATATACGAAAAGCACTTATTTTTGATATGGATGGGACCATGTTTGATACGGAACCCATTTCTTATCGTTGTTGGCGGGACGTATCAGCCCGGTATGGTTTTGATCTGGACCGCTCTGTGTTCGACTGCATGCTGGGACGGGACAATCTGCGCATCCGTGCTATTTGTGATGACGCCTTCGGGCCGGATTATCCCTATGATGATATTTGTCGGGAAAAGGTGGCCTTGCAGCTGGAATATTACCGCAGCCATGCTATTCCCATCAAGCCGGGCCTGCTCCACGTCCTGCACTACGCCCGGGAAGAAGGGATTGCCTGCGCCGTCGCTTCGTCGTCACCGCGGACACTGATTGAATATTTATTAGATAAAACGGGTGTAGCTCCCTTCTTTTCCGTCGTCCAGAGCGGGGAAGAAGCGGCCCATGGCAAGCCGGATCCGGATGTGTTCCTCATGGCCTGCGACAAAGCCCGTGTTTCACCGGACCAGGCCTTGGTACTGGAAGATTCAGAGAGCGGCATCCTGGCCGCCCATGCTGCGGGAATCCCGTCTATCTGGATCCCCGATTTAATTACTATTCCCAAAGACGTACAAGACCTGGCCTGGACATGTTGCCACAGCCTGGAAGAAGTTCCAGGACTGCTGGCGAAAGGGGATTCATAATATGACACAGACAAAGCGAAGCCGCTGGCTTTTGCTCATGACCGTATTTTTAGGGATGCTGGCAGCTATTGCACCGCTGTCGACGGATATGTATCTGCCAGCCCTGCCGTCGATGATGACGGCCTTTGGCGTGACGCCTTCTGTCATCCAGCTGACTTTGACGGCCTCTATGACCGGCATGGCGCTGGGGCAGATCGCCGTCGGCCCTATCAGCGATGATAAGGGGCGCCGCCTGCCCTTGATGGTCGGTATGGCGATCTTTACCTTGTCGACGGTAGGCTGTATCCTGTCTTCATCTATTGCCGTCTTCCTTTTGTTCCGCTTCATCCAGGGCTGTGCCGGCGGGGCCGGTATCGTCCTGTCCCGGGCCATTGCCCGCGATATCTGCAAGGGCAGCGCCTTGACGCGGCTCTTTGCCATGCTCATGCTGGTCAACGGTATCGCGCCTATCCTGGCACCGGTCATCGGCGGCCAGATCCTGCGCTTTGCGCCGTGGGAAGGCATCTTCGTCCTCGTCGCCCTGGTTGGCCTGATCTTGACGGCCTCGGCCGGTATCATGCATGAAACCCTGCCGAAGCGGCGCCGCATTTCCGGCGGCATGGCGGCCAGCCTCAGGGGCTTTGCCGCCCTCTTCCGGCAGCCTTACTTCATGGGCCACTGCATCATGCAGTGCTTCGGTTTTGCCGCTTTCTTTTCCTATATTTCCGGGTCGTCCTTCGTCTTCCAGAACGTCTATGGCGTGTCGGCCCAGACCTTCAGCTATATCTTCGGCGTCAACGGTATCGGCCTGATGATTGCCGGTGCTGTCACGGGCCGCATGACGGGCCGTGTGGCTGACTGGAAACTGCTCTGCAGCGCCTTGCTGCTGGCAGCCGTTGGCAGCGTCCTGCTGCTGGCTTCTTTCTGGTGGGATTTGCCCTTGCCCGTCGTCATCGTCCTCTTGTTCCTGACCGTGTCGCCCTTAGCCATGATGAGTACCAGCAGTTTCTCCATGGCCATGCAGGACCAGGGACGCAATGCCGGCAGTGCATCGGCCCTCATCGGTTTCTTCTCCATGATCAGCGGCGCCGTCATGGCTCCAGTCGTCGGCATCGCCGGCGACCATACGGCCATCCCCATGGGCATCGTCATGGTCATCGGCGAAATCGGCGCCCTCCTGACCTTCTATGCCTTGATCTATCCGCGACATAGAAAAGAACGTTGATCGTTTGTAGGGACTCGCACGTGGCGAGCCCGCCGGGGATATGCGAGATACTTGTAAACTTGATTTGTGTGAGCGGGCGTCCCATGTGGACGCCCTTACAGAAAAAGAGGCTGTCGCATTAAGACAGCCTCTTTTTACGTTGATCGTAGGTCG
>OGYE01002153.1_pt1 | contig 12288 bp, 8 predicted proteins | sample 1576471 | NCBI WGS metagenome assembly OGYE01 (sample SAMEA3541532, study PRJEB24748) | human gut metagenome | biome: human gut; feature: human-associated habitat; material: faeces | place: China | collected 2012
ACTTCACAAAGTAGCTCTTGGGGCGGGTGGAAAAACCGTCCCGTTCTCCGGTGACCTGCATGATGCGTACAAAGTCATCGAGGGCTTCTTCCCCGACTGCCTTCACTTCCACGCCTGCCTTTTCCGCCTTGCGGATATTCCGGCGCACCCCCTGGGAGAAGTTTGCCAGAAGGGCAGCTTCGTCCCGGCCCTCCAGATAGAGCCGGTAATTGAACCGGGCCTGAATCCCTTCAAAGCCATCCGGACCATAGCTGTGCCGGAAGCCCAGCTTCTTCATCTCGGCGATGAATTCACTGTCTGCCATGGGGATATCCGGGTCCATTTTGAACTCATGGGCATGGACCTGTTTTGCCAGCTGATCCACTCCCGCCTTGAGGTCGGCAATGGTCTCCCAGTCATGCCGGAGGCGCTGGAGGCCGTCAAGGCCCGCCTGAAGGCGTTGAACGCCGACGTTCAGGTCGAGCAGGAGGAATACGACGAGGTCGTCCTCATCAAGGCGATGTTCCTGAACCACCAATACGCATAAGGAATGCAACGAAAGCTCCTCGTTTCCGGGGAGCTTTTGTTGTGCCAAACTTCGGTCTGGATACGCCCGCGCTGCTGGCCCGCAATTACGAGGACTATCAGCGGGTGCTGACGGGAGAAGTAAAGGTGTAATGAAACAAAAAAGGCAGATGCCGCATCGAACGGCATCTGCCTTTTCTTATGTCTGAACGGTTTACAGCGACGCAGGGACCGGCTCACGGAAAATTTTCATGGCCTGCTTGTAGCAGTGGACGAAGTAGACGATCTCCGCCAGAGCGTAATACTAAAACAGGCAGAAAAAAATCAAGATTTGCTAATTTTATTTCATCGCTTTTTCCCAATAAATCATATATGGCAAATAAATATACGTTTGTGGAGAAAATGCCGATTTTATTGCCGTATTCATGGGCATGTATGTGGTGCAGAAGAATTTTTATTGACAGAAATATTGATATAAAAAAAGGTTTTAACAACAGAACTTCTTATACCGATGATGATGTAAGTTATTTTAATTATATTCAAACAGAAGTGGGTTTTGATGTTAAATAAAATTTTATTTATGTTTAATTGACAAATAATGTATTTATTGATATAATATCAAATAAGTTAGCGAACACTAACGGCACTTGGTGTTCGCTGATTTAAAGAGGAATAGTTAGTCCGTCCTAACTATTCCTCTCTTTTTTATTTATTTTTTAAATTTTAGGTTAATTTTAAGTAAAATTTAAATTTCATTTAAAGTTACAACGGTACAATATACTCATCAAAACAAAAGGGGAGTTAAATGTGAGTTACCAAAGCGTATTTAAACGCTATGAAATAAAGTACCTTGTGACTGACGAACAAAAGAAAATGATTATGCGGGAAATGCAAAAATATATGTATGCCGACAAATACGGCAAAAGCACAATTTGCAACATATATTTTGACACACCTGATTTTTTACTGATAAGACGCTCGCTTGAACATCCCGTTTATAAGGAAAAGTTAAGATTGAGAAGTTATGGAGTTGCAAAACACGACAGCACAACTTTTATAGAAATCAAAAAGAAATATAAGCGTGTTGTCTATAAACGCAGAACCGAAATGTGTGAGAACGAGAGTATGCGTTATCTTTGCAACGGTGGACATATTGCCGACAGTCAGATTTTAAGAGAAGTCAATTATTTTCTTGAGCATTACAAAGGCATTGCACCGCAGGTTGTAATTTCATACAACCGAGAGGCCTTTTATTCAAAAAATGATTATGATTTCAGAGTAACCTTTGACGATAATATTCTTTGGCGTAACTATGATTTATCACTTTGTAAAGGTATTTACGGAACACCGATATTAAGAAACGATTATTCTCTTATGGAAATAAAGACAGGCACTACAATTCCGCTGTGGATGACAAACATTTTAAGCGAAAACAAAATTTATAAAACATCTTTTTCAAAATACGGCAATGCTTATGTTGCAATTATGAGCGAAAGAGCAAACGGAGGTAAAAAATATGCTTAATACATTATTTTCAGAAATTTTCAGTTCAACAACCGAAACAATCGCAGTGCCGCAATTTCTGCTTGGCATAGCAGTTGCTCTTGTAATCGGCATTTTTCTTGCGGCGGTCTATTCATACAAAACCAAATACACAAAGAGCTTTGTTGTTACTCTTGCACTTTTACCTGCCGTAGTTTGTGTGGTAATTATGATGGTAAACGGTAATGTCGGTGCAGGCGTTGCTGTGGCAGGTGCTTTCAGCCTTGTAAGATTTCGTTCCGTGCCCGGCACCGCTAAAGAAATCGGCACAATCTTCCTTGCAATGGGTGCAGGTTTGATTTGCGGAATGGGTTATCTCGGATACGCAGTGCTGTTCTCATTAATTTTAGGAATTGCAATGTTTATCCTCAATAAAGTAAATATCGGTGCAGACAAAAGACTTGAGCAGGACAGAATATTAAAAATCACAATCCCAGAGGATTTAAATTATACAGGTGCTTTTGATGACCTTTTTGAAAAATATACCGTAAAATATGAAACGGTATCGGTAAGAACCGCTAATATGGGCAGTTTGTTCAAACTTACATATAATGTTACTCTCAAAAACCCGAACGATGAAAAAGATTTTATTGATGATTTGAGATGCAGAAACGGCAATCTTGAAATCAGTATGGCAAGACAGGAGATAACTAATAATGAGCTTTAATTTAAAAAGCAAAGGGAAATTTGCAGCATTGCTTGCGGCACTTATTATATACGTAAGTGCAACAGGCTGCGCAAATACAGATGAAAAAACATCCTCGACAAATTCTTCAACTGTTACAAAAGACAGTGTTTCTACTGCTTCAATCGCTTCGGATGAATCTCTTGACAGCGATATGTTCACCGACCGTGACAAAGAGGTAGGCTATGATGAAAGTTCAGCGGTAATGGTTGCTTTTTCATCATCAGGTGCAACCGCAAGCTCTGACAGCGTTTCTGTCAGCGGAAGTAAGGTTACTATTAAAAGTGAGGGCACATATATAGTTACGGGTACAACATCCGACGGTCAGATTATTGTAGATGCCGACAATAAAACAAAAGTGCAGATTGTACTTAAAAACGCCTCTGTAACCTGTAAATCAAGTGCCGCTTTATATGTAAAACAGGCAGATAAGGTATTTGTAACAACTGCAAAAGACACAGAAAATACACTTGCGTCAACAGGTGACTATGTTCAGACGGATGACAACAATGTAGATGCGGCGGTATTTGCAAAAGATGATATTACCTTTAACGGAGAGGGCAAATTGACTGTAACTTCCGAAAAAGGCCACGGCACTGTTTCTAAAGATGATTTAAAACTTACAAGCGGAGAATACAATATTACAGCCGCAAGCCATGCATTAAGCGGTAAAAACAGTATCAGAATTGCAAGCGGTACTTATACTTTAACTTCGGGTAAAGACGGTTTGCACGCAGAAAATACAGACGATACTTCAAAAGGCTTTGTGTATATAGCAGACGGTAAATTTACCGTTAATTGCAAAGGTGACGGCATTGATGCCGGTACGACGGCTCAAATAGAAAACGGCACATTTAATATTACTTCAAACAGAGATTCATCATCTTCAAGTTCAACAGATTCTGCAAGTGTAAAAGGAATAAAAGCAGGAGGAGATATTACAATCAGCGGAGGTACTTTTAATCTTACTTGCGAAGATGACGGTTTACATTCAAATTCAAATGTAACCGTATCAGGAGGTACTTTTACAATTTCAACAGGTGATGACGGTATCCACGCCGGCAGCAAAACAAGCATCAGCGGAGGAACAATTAATATTACCGAAAGCTATGAGGGAATAGAGGGAACGGAAGTTGAAATTTCAGGCGGTACAATTAATCTGAAATCGAGCGATGACGGATTTAATGCCGCAGGCGGAAAAGACGAAAGCGGATTCGGTGGCGGATTTGACCGTGACAATTTCGGTTCATCAGATGCTTCCATTACAATATCGGGCGGCAAAATAACAATTGACGCTGACGGTGACGGAGTTGATTCAAACGGTTCGCTTACCGTTACAGGCGGGGAAACCTATGTTTTTGGCTCGACAAGCGGAGATAACGGAGCGGTTGATTATGACGGAGAAGCAACCATAACAGGTGGCATATTCATTGCCACAGGTTCATCTCAAATGGCACAGAACTTTGGAGAAAATTCAACTCAAGGTTCAATGCTTGTAAATACAAATTCGAGCGGTGAAATCACAGTCAAAAACAGTGACGGTGATGTTCTTGTATCGTTCACACCTACCAAGACATACGCTTGTGTGGTTATCAGTTGCCCGGGTATTACAACAGGTCAGACATATACTGTAACGACAGGCGACAGTACAACAGAAGTTGAAATGACTTCTATCATATACGGTTCAGGCGGTATGGGTGGTCACGGAAGTATGGGCGGCAGAAATATGGGCAACGGCGATATGACCGGAAACGAAATGGGCGGCCCGGGCGGAGATATGCGGGGCGGTCCTCAAATGAGATAAAATGGAAAACACAACTGTTCCGATGAGCAGTTGTGTTTTCCTTTTAGTCTAAAGTTGAATGTTTGTGATTTGTCGATTTGCAGGTAAAGAGGCAGTTGTCCAAAAATTCTGTTTGCATCTGTATTCAGTTATTATTTGCAATCATAAATTGTAACTGTGTAACATCGTTTACATTAATTTCGCCGTTTTCCTCAGTATCGGCATTTAAATTTTGAACAGCCGAAAGTTTTGAACCGCCTGAAATAGCTATCTGCAAATCGGTTGCATCTTTAATGTCAATTTTGTTGTTTAAGTCAATGTCGCCGAGCAGTGTGACTGCAAGTTCGGTTTTATTTGTAACAGCTTTTATAACGAATGTGCCGCCAAAATTATCGTCACGCTCCGTTTTGTACCAATCGAGAAGGTCTGTCATAGTTCCGTTTTGATAAATAAAACTTTCGCCTTTTTGGCTTTCGTTTATAAATGCAAACTGGCCGTTTGATTTGTTAAGCCATTCACCGACGCCTATAGTATTTTTTTCGCTTTCATTATTTTTTTTAATTTTAACGGCGATTGCACCGTAAGTTACAGGTAAGTCAAAATCGTTTGTATCAATATTTAAATATCCGCTGTACGGAACTTTTCCGCTGTTTAATTTAGTCCATTTGGTTTCATCTGACACAGGAATTTTATTTTCGGCAGGTACATAGTAGATTTCATAGTCGGAATTTTTTGCGGTGGTTTCAAACATTACCGAATCAAGTTTGTTGTAACCCTCGGAAAAATTAAAAAGATTAAGATATGTGACGCTGTCATCATTTATGTAGTTAAATTCATATGTTGCACCGTAAATTTCATTTTGCATAAGTTTAACATCATCGGTGATTTCTGTGACATCTTCAACAGCAAAATTGTATTTAAAGGTACTGCTAAACAAATAAGAATCTTCGTATGAAAGCCAAAAGTAACCGTTTAAAGTGTTGTAATCGCCCCAACTGTTTTTTACAAGCCATGCTCCGTCATTTTCGGGTAAAACACCGTTTATTGCTTTGAAATTTTCTTTTGAATAATTATCATCCCATCCGACAATAGCTATTGCATGACCTGTGAATTTTTGAGAACCTTGCGGACAGAAATACGCTGTTCTGTCATTATTTTCGTAATAAGGACTGTGAGAATATGCCGCATAGATTGAACCGTTATCCATAATCTCTTGTTTAATTTCTTCTTGTTTACAATCGTCGAGGTATTTTATAGCGGTCACCCCGTAATTTACAAAAGCGGAAAGGTCTTTGTCGGGAGTATATTTTTCTGCAAGAGTGTCGTAGTCGCTTTGTTCGATTCCGCCTTGCCAGGAACTTAAATATCCGAGTGCGGTAAATGCATAGCCGTCGGAAGTGACATTGCGCTGCCAGCCTTTACCGTTGCTTTTTGTAGTTGCCCATAGGTTCATATGCTCGGCAGAAAAATTATTAGCCGTAAAATCTTTTTTTAAAAGTTTTGTTTCAAGCACAGAGAGCGAGGAATATATCCAGCAATCGTTGTATTTTTGGCTTTTCGGAGAATTTACAATGCCAAGCTCCACTGAACTGTATGCAGACGGAATATCATTTTTTGTATTGTCTGAAGTTTTAATTTGAAATTTACTTAATGTTTTTGAATTGTTATCAATGCTTGCGGCATTAGCCGATACGCTTACAGCAGAAAATATCATAAGTGCAGATACTGTTGCCGTTATCGCCTTAATAACAGGTGATTTTATCATTTTACATTCACACCTTTTTGTTTATATATATCAAATTTTATTATATCAAAAATTTTCTTTCTTGTAAAGAATATAAACGCTGTTTATACACAAGATAATAGCAATATTTACAGATAAAAGGGGCGACTTTATGGAACTTAGAACTGACCTTGCGGTAGAAGCTCGTGAAATAGCGGGAGAAGATGTCGGAGGTGTGGATTTTGTTCAGTACAGTGAAAACGGACTCGATATTTCAAGACTTGAAGTAAAAACAAGAAAAGCCAGGCAGCAGCTCGGAAAAGAAGAGGGTACTTATATAACAGTAGAACTTCCGTCCCTTACCGATAATTTTACCGAAACCGACGAAAGACTTATTACTATAGGAAAGGAAATTCGTAGGCTTTTGCCGGTCAACGGCCTTGTACTTGTAGTAGGACTCGGAAATCCTGAAATCACTCCCGATTCTCTCGGCCCGAAAACAAGCTCCAGAGTGCTTGCTACAAGGCATATTTCGGGTGAGATTGCAAGAAGTACCGGTCTTGACCGCTTAAGACCGGTTGCGGTTATGGCAACGGGAGTAACAGGGCAGACGGGCATTGAAACAGGCGAATATATATTGAGTATTGTAAAAAGAATAAAACCGAATGCAGTTGTTGTAATAGATGCACTTGCATCACGCAGACTTGAAAGACTCGGCTGTACTTTGCAAATAAGCGATACAGGAATTTCACCCGGGGCGGGCGTTGGAAATCACCGTACAAAGATTAACAAAGAAACTATAGGAGTACCCGTAATAGCAATAGGAGTGCCCACGGTTGTAGATGCAGCCACATTTGCATCTGACCTTTTAAGCGTCAATGACCCGCACAGGGCAAGGCAGAAAATCACACCGCAGGGCAGGCAGATGGTAGTAATACCGAGGGAAATAGATTTGCTTACCGAGAGAGCCTCAAGACTGATTTCATTTGCGCTTAACGGCGCACTTCAAAATGAATTTAATATTTCCGAGCTTGTTTCGCTTATGTAGGAATTCGGTCATACATTAAAATCATCGGCATATATTTTTATGAGGCGGTGATTTTGTGAAAAAGTTAGGAGCATTAAAAATAACGGCGTCGATTATCCTTGTATCGACTGCCGTTTTCTGCGTTTGTCGGAGAATGCCGGAGTGCTTTGCAAGCGACAAACCTGCGGCGCTTGCGGTTGCGGCGCTTACTCTGTCCGACGGTACATATAAATTATCCGATACTGAAACTACAACCCTTGCCAATACCGATACCACACAAAAGAAACAGGAGGAAACACAGCCGATTACGAAACCTGTTACGATTACAAGAAATCTAAACGGAGAAAAAGACAAAATCGGATATTATGATTCTTTCGGAAACCATGACGGAGAGGCGGTTTACGATATTCTTGCCGAACAGATTGGTGCGAACGGTGTAAAATGCGGTACGGCTTATGTGAAAAACAATACGGGACTTGATTACGATTTTGATTCCGCTTTAAACAGCGAACTGCCTTTTGATGTCGATTCAAACGGAACGGCACAGGTGCTTATTTATCATACGCACACAAGTGAAAGCTATATGGACGAAGATGTTGATTATTTTTACGAAAGCTATTATTCACGCACGCAGAATAATGATTATAATGTAACGGCTGTGGGAGATGCTATTACCGATGTGCTTAATAAGCGAGGAATAAAAACTATGCACGATACCACAGTGCACGACTCAACATACAGCGGTTCTTATGACAGAAGTGCGCAGACCGTTGAAAGTATTATGGAAACCAACACGGATATTAAGGTAATAATTGATATTCACCGTGACGCAATCGGTACTGAAACTCAAAAGGTAAAACCTGTTTTTACATATGACGGTAAGCAGGGAGCACAGATAATGATTCTTTCAGGTTGCGATACCGACGGCGAGATGAATTTTTTAAGCTGGGAGAATAATCTTAATTTTGCGCTTAAAATTCAAAATAAAGCGGAAGAAATGTATCCGGGTATGACAAGACCGCTGAATTTCGGATATTTTGCGTACAACGAGTATATTTGCGACGGTTCTTTGCTTATAGAAATAGGAACAGACGCAAATACAATAGAAGAGGCGGAATACAGCGGAGAATTGCTAGGAAATGTGCTTTATGAGGTGCTTAAACACGGGTTATAATTAAATGTAAAAATAGCTTGCAATATATTGCGACTTTTGGTATAATTTTAATATATGTATCCGCAAGGAGTAATGTAATGAAAAAATACAGAATTTCAAAATCTGCTGTCTGTGTGCTGTTTGCGGTATTATTTATGTTTGTTGTTGCAATCAGTGCCTATGCTGTAGACATTGACGGTGACGGAATTGATGACGGAGATATAGTTGAAACAGAGGTATATACAGACCCTGAATATACAGAGCCGTATACCGAACCCGAAACCTATCCCGAAACCGAACCTGAATATACAGAGCAACCGACTGAATATTATACCGAAGAAGTTACAGAAGAATATACGGAACCTGTATATACAGAAGAACCTACAGAGCCGTATTACGAAGAAACAACAGAATATGATTTTAATAATAATGTAGTCAATGAAACGGTGTCGCCTACACAGCTTTCAACTTCAAAAGTAAGTACAAAGCGTTACGAAACCAATGATGCCGCAGGTGTTGTATATTGGGTTTGCGTAATTGTAGGTATAATTGTTTTGATTTTCGTATTGCTCAGTACAAAAATATCTTATGCGCTTGAACGCAGAAGAGAGCAGAGAGATATTTATTCTTCATAAGGAGAGCAGTATGGAAAAAATTAAAATTGGAAATGTAGAATTTAAGTCCCGTGCCGTACTTGCTCCTATGGCAGGCGTTACAGACAGGGCGTACCGTGAGCTTTGCGTGGAATTTGGCGCCGCCTATTGCGTAAGTGAAATGGTCAGTTCAAAGGCGCTTTCTTTCAACAGTAAGAAAAGTGAGGAGCTTATGGAAATTTCCGACTATGAACGCCCCTGCGGTATTCAGATTTTCGGAGATGACCCTAAATGTATGGCTGATGCGGCTGTTCATTCTATGGAAAACAAGCCCGATATTATTGATATAAATATGGGTTGTCCCGCACCTAAAATCAGTTCAAACGGCAGCGGCAGTGCTTTGATGAAAAATCCACTGCTTTGCGGTGAAATTGTAAAGGCAGTTACAAGTGCCGTTGATGTACCTGTTACGGTTAAAATTCGTAAAGGCTGGAACAATTCTGCCGTAAATGCGGTTGAAGTTGCAAAAATCTGTGAACAGGCAGGCGCAGCGGCAATTACAATTCATGGAAGAACAAGAGAACAGTATTATAAACCTCCTGTCGATTATGATATTATAAAAGAGGTTAATAATGCGGTGTCAATCCCCGTAATTGCAAACGGCGACATAACCTCTGCAAAAATAGCAAAGGAAGTTATGGATTACACAGGCTGTCAGCTTGTTATGGTTGGACGAGCCTCTTTGGGAAATCCGTGGATTTTTTCGGAAATAAATGCTTATCTTGAGAATCCCGACTGTATTATAAAAGCACCTACTCTTGAAGAAAAACTCAATGTAATGTGCCGACATATTGAAAAAATGGTCGAATACAAAGGCGAGCATATGGCTATGCTGCAGGCAAGAAAACTTATAGCAGGTTATTTTAAGGGAATGCGCGGTGCGGCAGAACTCAGAAATCAATCAGGAAAAGTGTGTACTCTTAATGATTTGTACGCACTGAAAAATAAGGCTTTATCATCTGTTTATGATGCTTAAACTTATATATTTTTAGATTAAGGAGAATAATTATGAGTGAAAAAACAAATATTGCAGCTCTTGATTATCTCAACAGCTATGATCCTGCTGTTGGCGAGGCAATGACTGCGGAACTTAAAAGACAGAGAAGAAATCTTGAGCTTATTGCAAGCGAAAATATCGTTTCTCCTGCTGTAATGGCAGCAATGGGCAGCTTACTTACAAACAAGTATGCAGAAGGTTATCCGGGAAAGCGTTACTACGGCGGTTGCCAGTGCGTTGATGTTGTTGAGGAAATCGCACGCAAGAGAGCTTGCGAACTTTTCGGCGCAGAACACGCAAATGTTCAGCCACATTCGGGTGCACAGGCTAACACAGCAGTTTACTTTGCTATGCTCAACCCGGGCGATACAGTTATGGGTATGAACCTTAACGAGGGCGGTCATCTTACACACGGTTCACCTGTAAACATTTCAGGTAAGTATTTTAACTTTGTTCCTTACGGTGTTGACAGCGTAACACACAGAATTGACTATGATAAGGTTCTTGAGATTGCCAAGGAATGTAAGCCAAAACTTATTGTAGCCGGTGCGTCTGCATATCCAAGAATTATTGATTTTGCAAAACTCCGTGAAATTGCCGATGAAGTAGGCGCATATCTTATGGTAGATATGGCTCACATCGCAGGCCTTGTTGCGGCAGGCGTTCATCCAAACCCTGTTCCGTACTGTGAATTTGTTACATCCACAACTCATAAAACACTCCGTGGTCCGAGAGGCGGTCTTATCCTTTGCCGTGAAGAGTTTGCTAAGCAGATTGACAAGGCAATTTTCCCCGGTACACAGGGCGGTCCTCTTATGCACACAATTGCGGCTAAGGCAGTTTGCTTTGGTGAGGCATTAAAGCCTGAATTTAAAGAGTACGGTGCAAAGATTGTTTCTAACTGTAAGGCTCTTGCGGAGGGACTTCTTAAGAGAGGCAATAAGCTTGTTTCGGGCGGTACAGACAACCATGTGCTTCTTATGGATCTTCGTGATACAGGTGTTACAGGTAAAGAGCTTGAGGCTCGCCTTGATGAGTGCTATATTACAGTAAATAAAAACACTATTCCGGGTGAACCGCTTTCTCCGTTCGTAACAAGCGGTGTTCGTATAGGTACTGCCGCTGTTACAACAAGAGGTCTTAACGAAGAGGATATGGACAAGATTGCCGAGTATATTACACTTGTTCTCAATGATTTTGAAAACAGTGCCGACAAGGTAAGAGCAGGCGTTGAAGAAATCTGCAAAAAGTATCCGCTTTACGAATAATAAAATTCGGTTTATTTTCCGTTCCGTCCAATTTAAGGCGGAACGGATTCTTTTGCTAAAAATCTTGACAAATTCTACGAACAAATGTACTATGAAATATATACTAAATTTGAAATGAGGCTGATTATATGAATACTCCTCTTGCAGACAGAATAAGACCGCAATCTCTTGATGATATTGTGGGGCAAAAGCATTTGCTCGGAGCGAATAAGCCACTGCGAAAAATAATTGAAAGCGGAGAAATTCCGAATCTGATTTTTTACGGTCCGTCAGGAGTGGGAAAAACAACTCTTGCTACATATATAGCTAAAAGAACGAACAGAACTCTGAAAAAACTCAACGGAACGACCGCATCAACATCCGACATAAAAGACCCAATAAAAGTAATATTATTGCTACTCGATCTCTTTGTGGAACTTTTTTATCAAAAAGTATTGCTTTTGAGTTCTTCCTTATATACGCAATAACTTCTTTTTTTTCATTATTCCACCTAGTTGTTTTACACATCTGATTTAGTGTGCTAAATCTTGCATAAACTTGTCTTCTCAAAACGGCTTTTTTCAGATCCGGATACAGTTTTAGAACATCATCAGCCATTTTATCTGTCATCTCAAGCAAATCAAATTTTTTAGGATTAAAAGAACAATTAACTATCGAATCTCTTCTTATTATGTAATTGTATTTTGATTCGTAACCGACAGCTACATTATTGCATTGCAACATCAATTTATAGGTTGTACCAATGTCTTCAAATAGTTTTCCTTTAGGATACTCAACATCTGAAAACAAACTACGGTCATAAAGTTTTGCCCAAGCTGATGTATCTATAACATCATGATAGAGCATTCTTTCCAGACACTTTTTACTCGAAAGGACCTCTTCACCGCTTTTTCCAAACTCTTTAACTTTGCCATTGCTATATAAGACTCTGTGTTGACACATTGACATTTTTG
>OGYE01002154.1_pt1 | contig 12284 bp, 7 predicted proteins | sample 1576471 | NCBI WGS metagenome assembly OGYE01 (sample SAMEA3541532, study PRJEB24748) | human gut metagenome | biome: human gut; feature: human-associated habitat; material: faeces | place: China | collected 2012
GTTTGACGCTGGTAAGCACCAGTTGGATCAAAGAACTTAATGTTGAGTTACTCAATCTGGGCGGCTGGGACCGCTCAGAAACCGCTGACGAGGCTGCCCTGATGGCGCTGGAAGCAACCCGTGCGGTGCCGGAGGTGGAGCCTCAACTGTCGCTGCGGCTGTACAAGGGCATCGACCACCGCCTGCCAGATAAGGCGCTCGAACTGTTGGGCGAGGGGCGTACCTACCCGATCCTGTACAACGATGAGGTCAATGTCCCGGCCGTAGCGGCGGCCATGGGGGTCAGCCAGGCGGAGACGCAGGAATATCTGCCCTTTGGCTGCGGTGAATATGTGCTGGACCACCGAAGTTTCGGAAGTCCCAACGGCATTTTGAACCTGTTGAAGGTGCTGGAACTAACTCTGCGCGACGGTCGAGATCCGCTGACCGGCCGCCAGATGGGCCCCCACACCGGCCGGTTTGAGAACTTTGCAAGCTTTGAGGAGTTGTGGCAGGCCTACACCTGCCAGGCAGACTACTTTGTGACCGCACTGGCCCGGCAGGAAGCTATTGAGTACAAGGTCGCGGGTGAAACGGCACCCTTCCTCTACTTCACGCTGCTGTATGACGACTGCCTGCAGCGGGGTAAAGGCATCTTTGCGGGTGGCATCCGGTATCTGGGTGGCACGGTGGAAACCTACGGCAACATCAACACGGCTGACAGCCTCACGGCCATCCGGGAACTGGTGTACCGACGGGGGGCGGTCACCCCGTCCGATCTTCTGGCGGCGCTTGACGCCGACTTTGAAGGCTGGGAGGACCTGCGCCGGCAACTGCTGCAGGCCCCAAAGTATGGCAACGATGACCCCGTTGCAGATGGCATGGCCGCGCAGGTTCACGAGCAGGTCTGCAGTACTGTGCGCAGCCAGGCGGGCAAGGTGGGGCTGTCCAGTTATCTGGTGGTCATCATTAACAACAGTGCTAACACCACACTGGGACGCTGGACCGCCGCCTCGGCTGACGGCCGCCGCAAGGGCCAGTATATGGCCAACGGCAACAATCCTTCCAGCGGCAGCGACCGCGCAGGGCTGACCGCCATGCTCAACTCTCTTGTCAAGCTACGGCCGGATTGCCACGCCGGTGCGGTACAGAATATCAAACTGTCACCCGCGTGGTTTGCCGGTGACGCCGCGCTGGCCCGCGGCCTGTTGCAAGCCTATTTTGACCAGGGCGGCACCCAGGCCATGCTGTCGGTGGTGCGACGCGGAGATTTGGAAAAGGCCCTGCAGAACCCGGAACAATACCACCATCTAATGGTGCGGGTTGGTGGGTTCAGCGCCCGCTTTGTGGAGCTGGAACCCGATGTGCAGCAGGAGATCCTGCATCGAACGCTGTACTGAATGAGGCTGCATCTGCAAAAACGCACTTTAGGCCGAATCCGGTACTCCCAATCCTAGCGCCCGCCTGCGGCGCAGAAAGGAACTGCCAATGAATGTAACATGTGACGACCGCATTGAAACGCTGTTGGCGCAGCTCACGCGGGAAGAAAAGATCGGCATGATCCACGGCGCCGGTCTGTTCCGCACGGCCGGGGTGCCACGGCTGGGCATACCGCCTTTCGTGTTTTCCGACGGCCCCATGGGTGTACGCTGCGACTTTGCCGACGATGCCTGGGTGAGCATTGGCCACGGCGGCGACAGGGTCAGCTACCTGCCCTGCAACAGCGCCATCGCCTCCACCTGGGACACCGCCCTGGCGCGCCGCAGCGGCGAGACGCTGGGCGCCGAAGCCCGCGGCCGCGGAAAAGATATGATTCTGGCCCCCGGCATCAATATCAAGCGCAGCCCGCTGTGCGGCCGCAACTTTGAATATCTCAGCGAGGACCCCTTCCTGGCTGGTGAGTTGGGCGCCGCTCTGGTGGAGGGCATCCAGCAAAACGATGTCTCGGCCTGCCCCAAGCACTTCGCCGCCAACAACCAGGAGACAGAGCGTTTCACGGTGGATACTGTGGTGGACGAGCGCACACTGCAGGAAATCTACCTGCCCGCCTTCCACCGGGTGGTTCAGGCCGGTGCGTGGGCCATCATGGGGGCGTACAACAAGCTGGGCGGTACCCATTGCTGCACCAGCCAGGCCCTGCTGGGCGATGTGCTGCGGCGGGACTGGAATTTTGACGGTCTAATCGTCTCCGACTGGGGCGGTGTTCACGACACCGCCGAAGCCGCCGCCTCGCCGCTGGATGTCGAGATGGATATCCGCACCTGTTTTGACGATTACTATATGGCGCAGCCGCTGCTGGAGAAAATTCGCGCCGGGGAACTGCCCGAAAGCTTGCTGGATGATAAAATCCGCCATATTTTGCAGTTGATGCTGCGGCTCCATATGCTGCCTCCGGACAATCAAAACCGCCGGCCCGGCGCCTACAACACGCCGGAACACCGGGCAGCGGCGCTGGCCCTGGCGCGGGAATCAGTGGTGCTGCTGAAAAACGAGGGCGGCCTGCTGCCGCTCGCGCCGGAACGCCTGCGCCGGGTGCTGGTCATCGGGGCCAACGCGGCCCGCTGCCACGCCGACGGCGGCGGCAGCGCCGAGATCAAGGCCTTGTATGAAGTCACGCCGCTGCTGGGCATCCGTATGGTGCTAGGCGGTAATGTCGAAGTACAGCACACGCCGGGGTATTTGGTGCCTGCCGCATTTGAGCGTGAACAAAGCTGGCAGGCGGAGGGAACGGCCTCAGCCGCCGGTCCGGCCGGGAGGGAGGCCACCGCCGAAGAGCAGGCCGCGGCCCGTGCCAAGGCGCTGGCCCTGGCCAAAGAGGCCGACGCGGTGATCTTTGTGGGCGGGCTTGATCACGATTTCGATGTGGAAGGGCAGGACCGCCTGGACATGCGCCTGCCCTATGGCCAGGACGAGCTGCTGGACGAACTGCTGCTCTGCCGCCCCGACACGGTTGTGGTGATGTTGGCGGGGTCCCCGGTGGAGATGCCCTGGCTGCCACGGGCCCGTGCGCTGGTGTGGAGCTATTATAACGGTATGGAAGGCGGTACTGCCCTGGCCGAGGTCCTGTTTGGACGGGTCAACCCCAGCGGCAAACTGGCCGAGAGCTTCCCGGCACGGTTGGATCAGTGTCCTGCCCACGCATTGGGGTGCTTTGGCCAACCGGAGCAGGTGAGCTATCGAGAAGGCGTCTTTGTGGGCTACCGCCACTATGACACGGCCCAAACGCCGGTGAACTTCTGCTTTGGGCACGGGCTCAGCTACACCCGCTTTTCCTACCGGGATCTGACCGTCACCCCAGAGGAGGAGGGCTGGACCGTCCAGCTGCGGGTGCGCAACGAGGGTGGGCGCGCCGGCCGCGAGATCGTGCAAATGTATGTGGCGTCCATCGCGCCACGCCTGCCCCGCCCAGCCCATGAACTCAAGGGCTTTGCTGCAGTGGCGCTGGAACCCGGCGAGGAAACTGTGGTTACGCTGGCGCTGCCCCGCCAGGCACTGGCCTGCTATGACCCCGGCGCCCATGCCTGGGTGGTGGATCGCGGACGTTACGCGATCCAGCTGGGAGCCTCCAGCCGCGATCTCCGCCTTACCGCCACGGTGGAACTGGCATGAGCCTCCACTAGACAATGCCATGATGCCCCTGGACATTTGCCCGGGGGCACTGCTATTTGCCTTGCATTTCGAGGGGGAAGAGGCGGAATGTGCCTTGCATTTGGCATTATAAATATAGAAATTCAACAAAAAGTGCTTTTTTTACAGTATATTTATGGCGTGTCGAATGGGATAATTGCCAAAACGGTTTACGAAACATTAGGTAAACGAGAATGGAGGTATGTATGAAACAGCATCATCCCCAACCTGCTACGTGGTGGCGGCGCATGGTCTGTACCTTGCTTGGCCCGGGACTTCTGGCAACGGGGGTTCCCATGTTGCCCGCTTTGGCCGAGGAAACTCCTTTCCCTGCTATGGCAACTCCGGAAACAGCCGCGCCCGACCCTGCGGCCACTCCTGCCCACACGGCCACGCCCACGCCCGAAGCAGCGTTGGAACCGACAGAGTCGCCCGCGGTCTCGGCGCCAACTGTGCCCACGGCCACGCCCGGCGTCACGGCTGCGCCAGCGCCGGAACCTGCGGCTGCGCCGGTGATGGAGCCTGCGCCGACACCGCAGCCGGTTGCGGCAGCACCCGGCCCGCAGATTCAGCTCCTGTCCGCGCAGCAACCTGCCCCTGCGGCCAACCTGGCACAGGGCGGGAAAACCGGCGCTGCGGTCACGGTGGACGGCCAGCTCGATGAGAGTGTCTGGCAGCAGGCAGCGGCCTACAGCATCGAGTACTTGGCTGATTTTACCATCAGCAACAACCAAAGCCAGTTCCAGGCGGCCTGGGATGACGACAATCTGTATCTTGGCTTTCGCATTCAAGATGCCGATGTGGTGACGGATTTCACCTCCGACAACATCTACGAAAACGATAGTGTTGAGATATTTCTAGACGCCGACAACAGCAAAACAGAGAAATACGATAAAGTCAATGATTACCACATTTACATTCAGTACGACGGCAAAATCCAGATCCAGGGCGGCGCCGTTGGTACCTGGGCCAATACCGAGATCGAGGGTCTGCAACATGCGGTATATATGACGGGCAACGGTTTCTCTGTCGAGGTGGCCATTCCGTTTAATTCACTGGGAATAACGCCTGGTGACGGCACCTGCCTGGGCTTGAGTATGAGCAACAACGACAACGATTCCCATACCGGCAGCGCCCGCAAGGAAATTCTGTGGAATCCGGGCCACCAGGCTGCCAGCCCGGCCACATGGGGTACGCTTTGCCTGTATGAGACCCGCCCCGCGCTGGTCTCCACCTATGGCAGCCCGGATGGTCTCAAAAACGATGGCGACTGGGATGCATCTTTGTGGAATTTCAACGAGACCTACCAACTGCATTTCGCCGATATTCCCGGCGCAACCGTCAAGTTTGCCTCCCTGTCGGATTACAGCGCGCTCTACTTCGCCATGCTCATTGAGGACGCCGGGGATCAAGCGCCGTATGTGGAAGTTATCCTTTCAGGTGACAACAAGCGCAGCGGCGCGCGGGGAACTTACGACTACGTTCTGCAGTGGAACCCCTGCGAAACAGAAGCTTGGGCCAAAATGAACATTACCAACAAGGAAGGCAACAAGCCGGAATCATTCAAGTACAGCAACCTCGGTGAGGGAACGTATGCGGTGGTGGTCCGGTTCCCCTGGGCGATGCTCTCAGAGGTGCCGGAGGACAGTGAGACCCCGCGGCCCAACTATTCCTGCCTGAGCTTCTCCGCGGCCACCGGCATTGGGAAAAACCAGATTCAGGACGGAGACGACACCCGCTGGACAGCCACCAATGCCTGGGGTGGCGACCCGCTGGGCGACACCGCCACACTGCTCATCAATAACCCCAATCTCTACCCGGCGCAGACCAACACAGCCCCGGACGGCACGCCGTTCTACTCGGTCTCCATTCCCCAGGGCGGCATGGCAAGCGGGCAGGTCAGTGTCACCGACCCGGAAAAAGGCGACACGCTGACATTTGCCCTGGAGGATGGATACGATCCGGCCAACGGAGCCGTGACGGTGGACGAACAAACAGGCGCCTGGACCTACACCGCCCCGGCAGATCTACTTACCGGTACCGGCAGCGGCGTCAACTTCTTTATCGTGACCACTGACGCAGCGGGGGAGAGTTTCCGCACCCGCGTACAGATCCTTGTGGAACCAAAGCCCGCAAACCGGACCTGGTATGTCGACGGCGACACCGGAAATGATGCCAACGACGGCCTGAGCCCGGACAACGCCTTCAAAACCATCAACGCAGCCCATGACAGAACCGCTCCCGGTGACACCGTTGAGATCGCGGAGAGCGAGACGCCGTATGGCTGGTACACCGAGGCGGAGTATGCCGCCGATCCGGATTTGTACGCTTCAGTACGCGATGGCGCTGTGGTCATCACCCGGTCTGGCCTGCCGGATGCACCCATCACCTATCTGGCAGCGGAAGGTGAACAGCCGGTGATTCAGACCAACGGCACCTGGAAAAGTCTCGTTGTGGCGGCCAGCTATGTCAACATCGAAGGCCTGACCGTGCGCGGCGTGGCGGACACCCTGACCTATGAGGACGCATACCGGGTTTTCTGGGGCAAGATCGCCCCGGAAGGCGACCCTGACTACAGCACCGATTGGGACTATGCCTGCGGGCTGTACAACACAAACGGCATCGGGATCGAACCGCTGCCGGAACATGAGATCGGCGAGGCCGGCGTCACCGACCCCAACGTCCGGCTGCCACATCATGTCACCATCAGCGACTGTGTTGTGGCGTTCATGCCAGGGACTGGTATCGGCGGCAGCCAGTGCGATTATGTTACGATTGACAACTGCACTTCGGTGAACAACAGCTGGTGGGATATGTGGGGTACCAGCGGCATCGGCTTTATCGAGACCGCCGATGTGGACGATAACACCACAGACTATAAACTCGTCGTGCGGGATAGCATCTCAGCTGGCAACCGCCACTTTATCCCTTGGAAGTCCGGCACTGTGCGCCTGTCCGACGGCAACGGAATTATTCTCGATACGCTGGACGACCATGAACATGATTACCAGGGACGTATCCTCATCGCCAACAATCTGGTGTATGAAAATGGCGGCTCGGGCATCCACACCTTCCGTTCAGATAACGTGGATATGGTCAACAATACCGTGTTCAACAATGGTACTACCCCGGAACTGGGTTGGAGCGAGATGTTTGCCAACGATGCGGAAAATGTCAATATGGTCAACAACATTGTCTACTCCTGCACCGGTAACAAGGAGGATATCAAGTCTAGCACCGTCAGCGGCGTCAGTTACGGCCATAACCTGTTCTACAATTATGCGGACGGCAGCACCGTCGGAACCGAACAACCCGGCGTGACGATGGAGGAGGGCAACCTTTTTGGCAAGGACCCGATGTTTGCCAACGTGACCCCCGTGGTGGAATGGCCAGAAGGTTTTGACCCTGACATCCACTATCCGCAAGACTGGTACGAGATCAAAACAGCGCGTGACGGCACTACACCGGCACAATGGTCCTGCGCGGCCAACGCCAAGGCTGCCGGCTGGTACCCCGGCGTCAACTACGACGTGACGGTCAACTCCTATGACTTTACGCTGCTCGATAGCTCCCCGGCGCAGAACGCTGCCGATCCGGCATGGGCAGCCGCGGCTGGTGTATCCGGCAACGTACTGGGGGCAAGCGGCACCGTGGGCTCCGCACTGCCGGTGCCTGCCTATACGGATACACCTGACCAGCCGGAACCGCCCGAGGAGGAAAAGCCGGAGGACCCGGATAGTCCGGCAGAGCCGGATGAACCTGTTCAGCCGAAATCCCCGGTCGATCCTGATCAACCGACGCAGCCCAAAAACCCGGAAACCCAGGTAGGCCAGGAAGAACCCTCGCCTTCCGCTGCGCCGGACAAGACGCAGGCTTCCACCCCAGCTTCGCAGGAACAGACACAAGCCACTCCTGCCCCAACAGCCGCGGCCGGGGAAATTCCGGCCACCGGCGATCCGTTTGCACTGGGCCTCTGCCTGGTGCTGGTGCTGGCCAGTGGTACGGGATTGACCTGTCTACTGTGGCCGCGCAAGCGTTCCCGCCAGGAATAAACGGTTTGTAATATGCACAGGTCCGCCGCCAATACAAGGTGGCCGGTCGAAAGGAGCACATACAATAATGACCCCTACATGGACACTTCCGCCTCTGAGCAACCAAGCGGCGGGCAAGGCACTGGATGAGGCAGTCGCGCAGGTTCGTATGAACCTGCCGCTTTACACCGACTGTTGCCAGAATAATTCCAGCGTACACAACATATACCTGGCCTGCGACAACGACCAGTGGACTTGCGGCTTCTGGCCCGGCGAAATCTGGCTGGCCTACGAGCGCACAGGCGAGGAGCTGTTCAAAACCTCCGCCCTGAAACTGGTGGATTCTTTTGCCTGGCGCATTGAGCACAAAATCGCTGTGGACCACCATGACATGGGCTTTTTGTACAGTCCTTCCTGCGTGGCTGCCTATAAGCTGACAGGTTTCGCCAAGGCCAAAGCCGCCGCGCTGGCAGCGGCCGATCAGCTCATGACAAGGTTCCAACCGGTGGGGCAGTTCATCCAGGCATGGGGGCCTATGGATTCCCCGAACGATCATCGCTATATCATTGACTGCCTGCTCAATCTTCCGCTGCTATATTGGGCTGGTGAGGTCACCGGGCAGGCGCGGTATGCCGATGTAGCCCGCCGCCATATCACCACCTGCCTGGCAAATTCCTTCCGGCCGGACGGCTCTACCTATCACACCTTTTATATGAATATGGATGGAACCCCCAGCCACGGCGCCACCTGCCAAGGTTACCGGGATGACAGCTTCTGGGCGCGCGGGCAGGCATGGGGCGTGTACGGCAGCATCCTGAGCTACCGCTACACCCGGGAACCGGCCTATCTTGACACGTTCCGCAAGGCGCTGGCTTTCTACCTGACCCGCCTGCCGCAGGATATGGTTCCTTATTGGGATATGCTGTTCACCACCGGCACCGCGGAACCGCGGGATTCCTCCAGTGCGGCCATTGTGGCTTGTGCCCTGCTGGAAGCCGCCAAGTGGGTGGAGGCGGATGAGGCGGCTGGTTACGAACGTTTGGCGCGGCAGATGCTGGGCAGTCTTGTAGAACGGTACGCCGTGATCCGCCATGTGCCCGGCACCGGCCAACTGCTGCACGGCACCTACAGCAACAAAAGCCCATATAATACATGCACGCCGGAGGGCGTGGATGAGTGTACGAGTTGGGGCGACTATTTTTATATGGAAGCACTGACCCGCTTGACAAAAGATTGGCAACTCTACTGGTAAGTATGGGCACTTTACGCGCGGTCGGAATTGCACCGGCTGCGCACTTTTCTTGTACGGCACTGCCGTGATATACTGGAACAATTCAAAAGGAAAGGACGGTCCCCGGACGATGAAAATCCTGAATTTTGGCTCGATGAATCTGGACCACAGCTACGAGGTGGACCATTTTGTCCGCCCCGGGGAAACCCTGGCAGCGCAAAGTGTGGAAATCAGTTGCGGGGGAAAGGGGTTGAACCAGTCGGTCGCGCTGGCGCGAGCCGGAGCCCTGGTTTGGCATGGCGGCTGTGTGGGGCGGGGCGGCGAGCCGCTTTTGGCGCTGCTGCAGGCCAGCGGCGTCAACACAACCTGTTTGCGACCGGTGGATGTGCCTCAGGGCCATGCGGTCATCCAGCGGGAGGCTGGCGGCGAAAACTGCATCCTTCTCTATGGCGGTTCCAACCGGGCGGTGACCCCGGCGCAGATTGAGCAGACGATAGCCCGGTTTGAACCCGGCGATTGGCTCCTGCTGCAAAACGAGGTCAACGGCTTGTCGGCTCTATTGGCGGCGGGAGCGGCCCGGGGGCTGACCATTGCGCTGAACCCATCCCCCTGCGATGCAGCGCTGGCGGAACTGGACCTGTCCAGCGTGGCCTGGCTGATTCTCAATAAAGGCGAGGCGGAACAGCTCACTGGCTTTGCCGAACCGGAACGAGTGCGGGCAGCACTGCATCGCCGCTGGCCACAGATGCGGGTGGTGCTGACCCTGGGTGCAGCAGGCAGCGTGTTGCTGGCACCGGAAGGCGTTTGGCGGCAGCCGGCCTATCCGGCGCAGGCGGTGGATACCACCGGCGCCGGGGATACCTTTACCGGGTACTTCCTGGCCGGACTGCTCCGTGGTTTGCCGTGGGCGCGCTGCCTCGAAATGGCCTCCTGCGCGGCGGCTCTCAGTGTCATGCGCCCGGGTGCGGCGGACTCTATTCCGATATTGCAGCAGGTGGAGGCTGCTTTAGAGCGTGCCTGATCGCTCAAAATGGCCCGTCATATGCGCCGAACGCCCTCTACTGACGCTATAGAAACTTGCCGGGCAAGTTGGCTCGGCAGGCTCCAAGGAGGAACGATGATGACCCCACACTTGCGATCCGAAGCCGAAACCATCCTGCACCGCAGCATTGCCGCGGTCCAACCCGAAGCGGCAGTGCGCCGGGCACTGTCGGGATTTGCCCCGGTCGGGCGGGTCTATCTGGTCGCCGTGGGCAAGGCTGCCTGGGCAATGGCGCATGCGGCGCTTGGCTGCCTGGGGCATGTGGACGGAGGCGTTGTCATCACGAAATATGGACATGTGCAGGGCGAGCTGCCCGGCGTGATCTGCTATGAAGCCGGCCACCCGATACCCGACGAAAATGGCTTTGCAGCCACTGCCCGGGCGCTTGACCTTGTACGGCAGGCCGGTGCGCAGGACACGGTCGTATTTCTGCTGTCCGGCGGGGGCAGTGCTCTGTTTGAACAGCCGTTGATTCCGTCCGCTGAACTTCAGGACATCACCGGTCAGTTGCTGGCCAGCGGGGCGAACATTGTTGAAATGAACACGATCCGCAAGCGCCTGTCCGGCGTCAAAGGCGGACGGTTTGCCCTGGCCTGTGCCCCGGCCAGTGTGTTTGCCATTGTGCTGTCGGACATAGTGGGCGATCCATTGGATATGATCGCCTCCGGCCCGGCTTGCCCGGATTCCTCGACCTGCGCCGGGGCGCTGGCTGTGGCCGGGGCGTATCATCTGCGCCTGAGCCAGGCGGCCATCGCGTGCCTGCACAAAGAAACGCCGAAACGGCTTGATAACGTCGAGACCCATATCACTGGCAGTGTACGGGAACTCTGCGCCGCGGCGGCCGGAGCCTGCCGAGATCTCGGGTATAAGCCGGTACTGCTCACTGACCATCTGGACTGTGAAGCGCGAGAGGCCGGACGATTCCTGGCCGATATTGCTCGCACCCACGCAGGCCAGGGCAAACGGTTGGCGTTTATCGCCGGAGGCGAGACGGTGGTGCATTTGACTGGTCATGGCCTCGGCGGCCGTAACCAGGAGCTAGCGCTGGCAGCTGCACCAGGCTTGGCGGGACTGGATAACGTGGCAGTGTTTAGCGTCGGGTCGGACGGCACTGACGGCCCCACAGACGCGGCGGGCGGGTATGTGGATGGTGACACCCAGGCGTCGCTCACTGCGAAAGGGTGGCAGATGCCCCAGGCCCTGGCCGACAACGACGCTTATCATGCTTTGCAAGCCGTGGGCGGCCTGCTCATCACCGGCCCCACCGGCACCAATGTCAATGACGTCGCGGTAGCGCTGGTTCAGGGATAGTCAAATAATGCCGATTGAAGCGATGAAACACGCACATCGTCGCCAAATGGTACTGGATAAAATATTGTTGGCGCCAGCGTATAGAAATTTGTAAAACAAAACAACCGGCTCGGCCTTGTGCATCGCGCACTTAAGGTTGAGCCGATTAGTTACGGAAGAATGGAAAGATAAAGGTAAAATTACCGCATGTCTTGCATAATTCAAGTAAGGAGTATACTCTATGTGCAATGCAGGTAAAAATGCTATGAAATCGTTTGTAATGCGCAATTCGATTTATAATTTTAACAGTTTACCTTTATGGAGAGCGCACATAAAAAGTGAGTGTGCTTTAGGTTCGCGCCAGAGCAATCAGTTCCGTGAGACAAGCCGAATTGCCCCACCGGATGCTGTCCGTGCGTCCGGCACAAATCCCTGGTCCAGCCAGTAGGCCAGACGGTGCTTGCTGAGTGGGTCATCCAGCAGGACCTCGATGGCAAGCCGCGGGCAGCAGGCTTTGCAGAAGGCGAACATGTGTTTGGAAGCACCTGCGAAATGGGGGCTTGTGTAGGGCCCCCGCATGGTGGCGCGGGGCAGCGGCGTGGAGGCCGTTGCCTTCGCGCCGCCTTTTCGTTTGTTGGCGGCGAGATAATCGTCCGGCGCGGGCAACTGCAAGACGAACCCGAGCATAGCATTTGGATATCCACAAACGCATTTTTGGGGTGAACCCCAACCCCCCCCCGAGGCTACGCAAATGTTACAATTTTCTCAAATCTGTGCACCTTCCATTGACAGGCTGGTGAGCTCTGTGTTATCCTGAACTTGCAGAGAATCTCTGCACAGCACCTTTACAACTGAATACACAGCATAACAGGTACTTTACTCTCCCGGTGGGGCGCACAGCATGGTCACGGCAGACCATAACCCACGACTGGGGAGAGGGCATAATGATACTCCTGCTGCCCCACGCGTCAGATGGGGTGACGGCGTTTGGATTGTAAGCATTAAGATCCTTACAAGGTTAGTGAACGGTCGCTGCCAGCGGCTTGCCTGTTATGTTCCCCTGTCTGGGGGCGAGCGGCAAATT
>OGYE01002155.1_pt1 | contig 12283 bp, 12 predicted proteins | sample 1576471 | NCBI WGS metagenome assembly OGYE01 (sample SAMEA3541532, study PRJEB24748) | human gut metagenome | biome: human gut; feature: human-associated habitat; material: faeces | place: China | collected 2012
TTCATTGCAGCCATCACATGGATTACTGGAAATACGCCCCGGATGGCGTGCTGATCCGAAGTACATCCAATGCGGAGCATATGCTGGATGTACTCATAAAGGAAACCAGGTGCTTTGAGTATCTGCAGCGAAACATCGGAAACGCACCCCTGATTCTGGCTGCCCAAAGGGATATTCGCTGGATTGGCGTAAAAGAGGAACGCGATGGCGAAATTCTCTTTTACCACATTTTAGGTCCGTTTTTGATCAGTCGTTTTCAGGAACCCGTGGGCGAAGCCGATGTTCGTTTGAAGAACAAGAATACAACACAGCTGTGGATGGAAAGACTGAACGAGTGTCTGACCTTACTGAGCGTAGTTCCCATTCAGAGCTACACCCAATATGCCATCATGCTCCATAAGCTGGTCAATGGGGAATCCGTTTCGGAAACAAGCATTAACCACCAACCGCCACCCGTCACAATGCGCCTGCCTGAATCCGTGAAAGTAAAAAACACGCCAAAGATAAAAGACAGGATGCACATCTATATGGCGGAGCGCTCCCTGCTGCAGGCGGTACGGGAAGGCGATGAGGATTCAGCAGCCGCTGCATCCCTGCAAACCAGGAAATATGTCGACCGGGTGCGGGAATACACCGGAAACCCGCTGCTGGATCTCAAAATCGGATATACCACCTTCATCGCTATCTGCACCCGGGCCGCCATCGAAGGCGGTTTGCCTCCCTCGGTTGCGTACCCCCTCGGTGACATGTACATTAAAAGGATCTATCAATCGAACAATCAGGAGCATATCTCAGAACTCGGAAACAGTATGTACCATGACTTTATTTCCCATGTTCATGCGCTGCGGGTCAACCCCAGCTTCTCAAAAGCGGTTCAGTCCTGCTGTGACTACATTCAGCTCCACTCCACAGAGCCTTTAAATATTGATGTGCTGGCAAAACGTCTGGGATACTCTAAATACTATCTATCCGCTTTATTTAAGAAGGAAACCGGCTGCTCGGTGGGGGACTATATCAAGATTGCGCGAATTGAGCGGGCAAAGGTGCTTTTGAAAAACACCGATCTCAATGTGGAGGATATCTGGGCAGAAATCGGGTTCTCCTCCCGATCCGTTTTCGGCAAGGCGTTTCGCAGTGTGGTCGGCATGACGCCCCGAGAATACAGAGATCAAAATATCCGCCTATGATCCTTCGGGGCAAGATTATGCTACCACATCCCCTTTTTGTTAAATAGAATGGAATTGCATAAAAATCGTCAGAATTACAGGTTGTTTGGCAAACGCTGTAATTCTGACGATTTTTGTGGAATTTGGCTCTATCCCGGCACGCACAATCCCATTACAATAAAGCTACCGGTGCAGGGGAGCAGCGTTGCCTCCTCTGCGAAAAACAAACAAATTGGAGGATTTACTATGAAAAAGCTGTACAAAAAAATTCTGACTGCGGTTCTTGCTTGCTGTGTCGCGCTGAGCCTCGCTGCCTGCGGAGGAAGCCCTAATGCGAACAAGTCCGGCAGTAGCACCGGCGAGACCAGCAGCAGCACCAGCGAGACCGGCAGTAGCACCGGCGAGACCGGCACCCTATCTCGTTATGATTATGTTGCCGATTTGAAGGGCAATACCGTCAACATGACTATTGCCCAGAACCTGAAGAGTGTTACAATTGAAATCACCAGCATGAATCTGGATTTGACCGCCTACTGCACTGTGGAGGACAATGTCCTGACTTTGACCGAACTGGTCGAAGGCAATGAGCAGTTCTACAAGGGGCTGTCCGCCACGCCGTATGTTCTGAACGAGGATGGCACTGCCGTTCCTCAGGGCTGATATGCCTCCCTGACCCGGCTCGTTATTTTCTGGAGGTATGATTGTGAACTTAAAGAAAATCTTTGGCGGCATGAAGGGGTCCAATGACCCCAGATACCGCACCGCAAAGCCATTCGAAATGTTTTTGGCTCCCGCTACCAGTGCCAGTAAAATGACCTTCTACGTCATGATGATGATGACAGGTTATGTAGCCAATACCGGCTTCGGCGTTGCGGTGATGCTGACCGGAATTCTGCAAACGGTCAAGACCTGGTTTGACGGCGCAACAGACCCCATCGTTGCCGCCATCTTCGACAAGATGAAGGTAGGTAAGGCAGGAAAGATTCGCATTTTTCTGTTGACCGGCTATCTGATTCAGGCGATTTCCGCAATTTTGATGTTCAATGTGCTCTCCGGCAAATTCACCGGTGTGGCCGGTGTGGTCGCGTACATTGTGCTCTACTTCCTGTTTGTTTTGGGCTACACGGTAATGTCCGTGGGCGGCGGTACGTCCATCGGCGCTATCTTGACCAACGACCCCAAGCAGCGCCCCTTTATGCAGTTCATCCAGATGGTCTATCAGTATATCGGACCTCTGGGCATTACCAACATTCTCAATCTGGTGGTGCTGCCCCGGTATAACAACCAGATCGATGCCACTATGCTCCGCGAAGCCTGCTTCTGGTACTGCGGCTATGCTTTGGTATTCACCACCGTGTCCATTATCGGTCTGAGCCGGGTAGATACCCCTGAGGTTTTGGGAAAACTGATGTCCGACGAGAGCGGCAAGCAGAAGAGCATCAAGGTGAAGGATATGTTTGCCATGGTAAAGAGCAACAAACCCCTGCGCTGCTACATGATTACCGGCATCACCGATAAAATTGCCACCAATACCAACAAACAGCAGATTATCACCACCCTGCTGAACGGCATTCTCATCGGCAGCTACCAGACCGCCAATACCATCAACAACACCACTACCATCATCGGCTTTATCTTTGCGTTCATTGGCGGTGTCTACCTTGCCAAGTGGGGCGTTAAGAAGGCAACAAAGATGATGTCTACCCTTTGTATCTGCATCAATCTGGCTGCAGCGACCATGTGTCTGATTCTAGGACCTTCCGGCATGGCAAAGATTGGCGCAGGCGGATTGATTATGTACCTGTACATGGCCATGATGATGGGTCAGGCCGCCACCACAATGTGCCTGAATATCGCAGAGGGCATGATGCGCGCCGATGTCATCGATTACGAGCTGTACCGTTCCGGTAACTTCATGCCCGGTATGGTCGGAGCAATCTACAGCTTTACCGAAAAAATCGTCGCTTCCTTCGGCGCCACCATCGCAGCCATTGCCGTGGCGGCCATCGGCTACACCACGGTCATGCCCCAGTTGGGTGACGACGCAACATGGGCTGTCCTGTGGGTTGTGGAAATCATCGTATTTGGTCTGCCCATCCTTGGCTGGCTGGCAAACATTATCGCCATGAAGTTCTATGAATTGGACAAGGAACGCATGGTAGAAATTCAGACGGTCATTGCAGAGAAGAAAAAACTGGCAAAGCAGACCATGAAAAAACAAACCATCCGTGTACGATGACCGCACATAAAAAATGAGAGAATCTCCTGCAATACGGTACACAAAACGTGTATAAAAAAGCAACCGCATAGGGCAGATAGAAAGGCGATTGCTTGCAGAAAAAACGCACGGAACAACAGAGATTGCCGTTCGGTGCGTTTTTTGTAGATTAACATTTCATAAACAAAACTTCATCACCTTACAAACATCTTCCGGATAGAATAGGCACATCCTAAATCAAGAAGGGAGAAAAAGCATGAATCGCATTATAGCAGCTGTTATGGCGATAATCGTTGTAGTAGTAGGAGGCGTTGTTATCTACAGGAAACAAAAAAAGTAGCATCCGACACCGTGCGCTATTGAAATGCTTTGCGACACGGTTGGCGTACACATCATTTTGACGCTTGATCTAAGGCAACACCGCACAATTCCCGTCTGACGGCTTAAGCACCTCTCCGGCGGATCTCCGCGCCAAGAGCCGCCGCAAGCGGCGGTTGCGCTCCGAAGCGCCTCGCTGCGGCTCGGTGTGCGGCACGGCATCTGCGTTGCCAAAATGCTCGATAATGTCGGGTTGCGGTACCCGCATCGTGCTTCGGGGGCAAAAGCCCCTCGCACTCTGCGACCGCTGCCCCTGCTTCGGTTCGCTGTTTCCGCCACCGGCGGCGCTCACCTTTGCAGCATCCAGTATTATCTGCGCTTTTGGCTTAGCAACTGCCGCACCTCGCTCGCCGTATCGGACTTAGAATTATGCGGTATTGCCCTAATAAAACAGGAGGCATATTATCATGAATGAAACGATCTATTTTACCCAGAGACAGCAGGGCTACGAGAAAGTGACGAAGGAAATTGAAGAAAATGCAGCAGGTTGCAGTGCTTTCGAAAATCGAATGAAAGAACGCATTTACCGTTGGTGGGCTAACTGGAAACCCGATTATGAAGGCTGGCTCAAATGTGCAGACAGCCTGTATGCGGATTCCTGTATTATCGATGCCATCGGCCCTAAGCCTCAGATTTATAAGGACTACCGCGCTGCTATGAAGAGCCAGCGGGATGCCTTTGACATGGATATGGGTCCCATACAGACCTGCGTAGTAGAGGGCGATACGATTGCTTTTAATTATCGAATGTACATGACACCAAAGTTCGATATGGGCAAACTCAAGAAAGGGTGCACAGTTGTCTTAAAGGTATCCGAATTCAATACATTTGCCCAAGTTGATGGATATGCGGAGCCGATGGTTGTTCATCTGCAGCTCCTTGCTACCGGATTGGGAAATTGACCATAACATTATATTAAGAGGCTTTGAAATCGCGATGTGTACCGCACAGCCTCACACCGTTATGTCCAGCTACAACCAGCTCAACCATGTCTACACGGCGAATCGGCACGACCTTCTCACCGACATTCTTCGCTGCGAGTGGGGCTTTGACGGTCTTGTCATGACGGACTGGGGCAGCACCAACGCGCAGGCGGGCAACCCGGCTGCCTGCGCGGCTGCGGGCAACGATTTGATCATGCCGGGCAACCCTTACGACCATGAACAACTGCGAACCGCTGTGGCTGACGGGCTTTTGAATCCTTCCGCCCTGCGCTGTGCGGCCGCTCGGGTATTGCAGCTGATTCTGCATGGCGTTACGCCCGGATGGAAAAAGGAAAATATATGAGAATACAAACAGATTGGAACCAGGGCTGGTACTTCCTGCGTCAGGACTGCGGTCCCGCACTGACACTGGCGCACGGTACAGCCGTGACGCTGCCCCACACATGGAACGCTCAGGACGGAACGGACGGTGGTAACGACTACTACCGCGGTCGCTGCTGGTATGTCAAGAAATTCTACGCGCCGCGCTTAGATGACGGGGAACAGCTGTGGGTCGAGTTCGAGGGCGCTGCCATGACAGCTGAGGTGTTTTGCAACGACAAGAGCATTGCCAAACACACGGGCGGCTATTCGACCTTCCGCGCTGAACTGACGCCATGGCTCAAGCCGGGCGAAAACCTGCTGGCGGTATTCTTGTCAAAAAAGCCCTTCATTGGCTTTGTAACCTTGTGTGGCTTTAAATCGCCATAGCCAAGCTGAACTGATGCGTAGCCGTCGTTTTCAACTGTCTTCTTAGCTGTAACCACACATGGGCCTGCTTCGATAACAGTTACGGGAACGAACACTCCCTTTTCATCGAAAATCTGTGTCATACCGATTTTCTTACCGATGATTGCTTTCTGCATAAAATGTATCCTCCTTGTTAGGTTATTGGTTGGTTTTCACCAACTTGACCCTGTCTGCTTGTAGGTTGGTACGGATTATAACTTAATCTCGATATCAACGCCGGCAGGGAGCTCTAAGCTCATAAGAGCTTCGACTGTCTTGTTTGACGGTCTTAAGATGTCGATAAGACGCTTGTGAGTTCTCATCTCAAACTGCTCACGGCTGTCCTTATACTTATGAACAGCACGAAGAATTGTAACAACCTGCTTCTCTGTTGGAAGCGGTACAGGACCTGAAACTCTTGCGCCTGTACGCTTTGCTGTTGCAACGATTCTCTCAGCTGACTGATCAACGAGCTGATGATCGTAACCCTTTAATCTTATTCTAATCTTTTCCTTGACTGCCATTATCGTCGCCTCCTTAAAAATTTTGCCGAACCGTTTTTGCGGTTCTTCGTTAGTTGGCGGGCGTTCGCTTTAGAACTTTTTTTAATAACACAGCCGGGTGTTTCACCACCCTGCATTAAAAAACCCGTTTAACTATTCAGTTAACCGGGACGTTCTGAAAGCGTTTTGAACATAGTTACAGACACAGCAACCCCTATGCCAAAGTATGTTCAGTGTTTCATTGTAAATCGCCCGGTTTAAAATCGGACATACTCCACGGAAAAACCGACCTGTTTCAGCCGCAACCTCCCGCTTCATCGCATATCTATATTGCAGTCACGCAAGCATTATTATACAATATGTTCCCCTATTTTGCAAGCTTTTAGCAAATATAGCGTTATAGAACTTTCGAGAAATTTTAAATATATTTTTGTGCAATTTGACATTATTGTCAAATCAGCGCTAAACATATATAATTATACTCATACAAAGTTTTGGAGTTGATTTTTGTGAAACACATTTATTACGGCGACGGCAAGGGCAAAACCACAGCTGCAATAGGTCTTGCGGTCAGAGCGGCAGGCAGTAAAATGAAAGTGCTGTTTGTACAATTCTTAAAAACAGAATTTTCGGGAGAAAGGCATATACTGAGCCATACCGAAAATGTTACTCTTACATTCTGCCCACTTGAGCTTAAATTTACTTTTGATATGGACGATAAAGAAAAGGCACAGGCTGCAAAAATATTTAAAGGTATTTTCGACAACGCCGTTACAACCGCTCTTACCGAAAAGTATGATATGGTTGTGCTTGACGAGGTGTTTGAGGCAATCAATGCCCATATGCTTTCCGAGAGCGAGGTTTACGAATTTATAACAAACGCACCGTCAAGTATGGAAATAGTTATGACAGGACACAATCCTCCGCAAAAATTTATGGATTGCGCAGATTATATTACCGAGTTCAAAAAAATCAAACACCCGTATGACAGGGGAATTACAGGCAGAATAGGAATTGAGTTTTAACGGACAGCTTCGGCTGTCTGTTTTTCTTTATATAATGTAACACTTTATCTTCATTATCATACTATATATCGAGGGACAAGTAAAGTTTCTCGCAAAATAAATGAAGTAAAAAATAAAAAAGCAAATAAAATTTAAGATGATAATTTTACGGATTTCACCAAAAAGGCAAGGAGGTGAAAATATGGCAATTATCACAAACTCCGCTTCACTTACCTTTAATAATGAACGCACTGCAAGTTCAAACGAAGTCGATACAGAAGTTCGTGAGTCGCAATCCGTCGCTATTGTAAAAGACGCTCTGCTCACAAACTATGTACCGGGAGAGCCTGTAGGTTATGTTATAACAGTAACAAACACAGGAACAGGCAATCTTACCGACATTACAGTGTCTGATAACCTCGGAAGTGAAACCACCGCCAAACTGCTTAGCTATGTAGATAACTCAATAGTTGCTCGCCAAGGGGCAACAGCGCTTTCGCCAAGTGTTACAAGAACCGCCGATTCTCTCGTGATTTCAAATCTCGGCACACTTGCGGCAGGACAGTCGATTACAATAGCACTGTCACTTCTTCCTTCTGCCGCACAGGCTGAAGAAATCACAAATACAGCTACGGTAACGGCAACCACTCCTCTTGCCACAACAGTTACCGCATCTGATACAGCAACAATAACACCCGCACAGCAGGAACTTGTAACCTTGCTTAAGGCCGCTCCGTCAACCGTTGCTTCGGGAGGAGTGCTTCCTTACACTCTGATAGCTCAAAACGAAGGTACGGTTGCCGCAGAAAATATTGTATTTACCGACACTCTGCCTACAGGCTATACAGTAACGGGAATTGAGCTTACCGTAAACGGTCAGCCTACAATTATTTACACCGCAGACCAATGGACGCAGGTTGGAAATACCCTCACCTTCCCTACAGGCACAGCCGAACCTGTTACAATCCCGGCAGGTTCATTCGCAACAGCAATTATTACAGGTACAGCACCGACAGTTTAAAATTAAGCATATTAAAAAGCGGTGACATTCACAAGATGTCACCGCTTAACTTTATAGGTTCTTTATTAAAAACGGAAATTACAGTCTAAAAGAAAGTTCGGCATTTATTTTATATTTTTATCCGCCGTACAAAGCATTTGCTATTGTTTCAAAAATCAGCACTGCATATGCAACAACAGTTACAGGAGCCGAAAAGTACACACCGAGTTTTTTACCGAGCGACATATTATATCTTCCTTTATATAAAGGAAAGCGTCCACGGTGTTTTACAAGCTCAATTATAGAAAGAACTATTGCCGCAATAATTATTCCAAACACAGCAAGTTCCATAAGGCCTATAAACATAATCTGTCCGTAATGGTTCATAATGTATTCTGTATTTGCGTCCTTAAGTATATCGGTATCAAGTCCGTTCATACAAAGCTGTTGAAGCGCCGCTATTGAATTAATAACAAAATGCACTATCATTGACGGAATTATTGAGCGTGTTTTAGCATAGAGTGCGCAGGCAATAATTCCCATACCCGTTGCATAAACAGTCTGAACACAGTTTGTATGCCACAGTCCGAAAGCCGCACCGGACACAATGATTGCAAACCACTGTCCCATCGGCTCATTATTTCTGTAAATACTTCCTCTGAATAAAAGTTCTTCAAAGAAAGGAGCGAACAAAGGCAAAGCCACAACCGTTGCAATTACTCCGAAAGGCGAATCACCGAATGAAATATCCGATGTATTTAGCTTTATTCCGAACGACTCAAGGATTGCACTTATAATAGATGACGAAACAGCAATCAAATATGTCAGACCGATTGCTATTATTACATACTTACACACCCAACCGGCAGGCTTTGCAGGTTTTACAAAACAAGTTTTCAGCGAAAGCCTTACCCGTTTGCCCCGCAGTTCAGAGAAAATCAGCAGAATAAGCGGCATTACAACAAGATATATAACGCAGTAGCTAATAAGCATTTTAAAGCCGTAGTCATCGTAAAGTGCCGTGCCTTTAAGTAGGTCAAATATAAAATATACAAAGTACGAGCTCACCTGCGATAAAATCACAAAACACAAAAGCGGCAGAGAACTGTAATTTGACAGCGTGCGTATCTCTCGGTTAATAAGTTTGTTGTTCATTTAGTTATCCTTTCATTCTGTAACTGTTACATTAAAATTTCCGCAAATATTTTTAAACGGATGTTTTCCTAAGCGAAGATAATTAAGGTTTAACAAAATACTTTTATAATTACCCGACAATGAATTATGCTAAACCATAATTTACTACAACTTTCGAAAAAGAACCTTTTAAACAAGCCTCCCTCATAAGAGGAAGGCTTATGATTGAAATTATTTTTTGTTTCTTTTAATTGCTCCGAGTTTTTCGCTTCTGAAATCAACCAAAAGTCCCAAAGCAATAGCCGCTGCAATCAAAATGCCAAATTCGGGGAGCATATACAAGCCGTTGTATATAAGCGAATACAGCCAAACAGGCATACCGTCCACAAAACCTGCCCACACGGTAATACCGCTTAAGAAATGGCACAAAAATCTCAACACGCTTGCAAGCAATGCGCCCAAAGCAAGTCCGACTGCCTGATTTTTAATACCTCTGAAAACTCCGCCCAGACCGATTACGCCAAAGGCAATAAGGTAGTCGAAAAAGAGAATCATAAGAGCTGCCTGCCAAGAAGTTGCATACGCAAAGTTTGCCATACCGAAAAGCATCTGAATAAGTCCGTAGACAACACCTGTCAGACAACCTACCAACGGCTTGTAACGATAACCGATAATTAAAATCGGCAGCATACTGCAAATCGTAATACTTCCGCCGTACGGGAACTCGATTTTTATCAGGCTCAATACAGTTGCAAGCGCAACCATAACCGCACATTCGCAGAGCATAATCACATTTTTATTTATTCCTGTTTTCTTCATTCTACCCTACTTTTCTTTATTATGTGTATAAAAATTATTTTGCGATTTTAAGCGAAATATCAAATGCCTTTACAGAGTGGGTAAGCGCACCCATTGAAATAATGTCAACGCCTGTTTCGGCAATTTCTCTTAAAGTTTCGTCTGTAATACCGCCGCTTGCCTCAAGCAACGCTTTGCCGTTTGTAATCTCAACAGCCTCTTTCATAAGAGCAGGGCTCATATTGTCAAGCATAATTACATCAACATCAGCCTCAAGCGCCTGTCTTAACTCGTCAAGGTTTCTTACCTCAAGTTCAATCTTTGTCATATGACCGAGCTTTGTTTTGAGCTTGGCAACAGCATTTGCAATGCCGCCGCCTGCATCAATGTGATTGTCCTTAAGCATAGCAGCGTCCGAAAGGTTGTAACGATGATTTCTGCCGCCGCCTACTGTAACAGCGTACTTCTGCAAAGCACGAAGTCCCGGAAGAGTTTTTCTTGTATCTGCAATAGATGCGTTGGTACCCTTTACGATTTCAACCGCATTGTGCGTTGCGGTAGCAATACCGCTCATATGCTGAATAAGGTTAAGCGCTGTACGCTCGCCTTTTAAGATTGTACGGGTTTTGCCGTGAATTTCCGCAATAATATCGCCCTTCTTGAGCACATCGCCGTCTTTTTTATAAACCTTAGCCTCAAAACCTGTCGGCTGTAAAATTTCAAAAACACGAAGTGCAATCTCAATACCGCAGAGTACGCCGTCGCTCTTTGCAAGGAATTTAGCGGTATCTTCCTGTTCCTCGTCAATGAGATAGTCGGTTGTGGTATCAAGGTAGTTAATATCCTCAAGCAAAGCTGTTTTTATAATGTTATCTGCATAAATACTGTTGATTAGCATTATTTAATGCCCTCCTTAAATTCTTCAAGAATAATACTTGCAACAATTGCAATACTTCTTGCCTCTACATAGTCGGGTGTAATTGCAAAATCGTCCGATACAAGTTCGGAAAGAATCTGCTCAACCTTGTTGTAGCTTTCCTCCGCTTTCTCGGGCTTCGGAAGTACAAAATATGTATCCTGCAAAATCTCTCTTATCTGTGAACGGTAGCCGTGCGGCAACGCCTTGCCCTCAATCGGCTTTTTAAGGGGTTGTCTGCCGAGCGGTTTGCGCTCTTTTCTGAGTCTTTCCGTCATTACATTTGCGGCAGTTCTTGAGAACACAAGCGCCTCAAGCAATGAGTTACTTGCAAGACGGTTAGCGCCGTGCACACCTGTATGCGAACATTCGCCGGCCGCAAAAAGGCCCTCAATAGAAGTTTCCGAGTTGGTATCAACATCAATGCCGCCCATAAGGTAGTGCTGACAAGGGAATACGGGAATCTTGTCGACCGTAATGTCAACGCCCTCTTCAAGACAGCGCTCGTAAATCATAGGGAATCTGTTTTTAACAAATTCAGCAGGCTTGTGTGTAATGTCAAGATAGAACTTCTCGCTGTGTGTTTTGATAGACTCTCTGATAACGGCATTAGACACAACATCTCTCGGAGCAAGCTCGCCTCTGCTGTCATAATCCGAGGCAAATCGTCTGCCCTCGCAGTTAAGGAGAACAGCACCCTCGCCACGAACAGCCTCACTTATCAAAAATCTTTCTCTGTCCTTTTCAGCCGCAAAAGCAGTCGGGTGGAACTGAATTCTTGAAAGGTGCTTGATTTTTGCACCCATCATATATGCAAACGCAATGCCGTCACCTGTGGCAATAGCCGAGTTTGTGGTGTATTTATAAACTCTGCCTATACCGCCTGTTGCAAGCAGGCAGAAGTTACAGCCGTAGGTCTTGCTTTCTCCGTCCTTAACAACACTTACATAAAAGCCGTTAAGCACCTTGTCAATCGCATACACAAGGCAGTTGTCAAGGATTGTAATATTTTTGCGTGTCTTAACTACCTCAATAAGTGCGTCAACAATCGCCTTACCCGTTGAATCCTTATGATGCACAATTCTGTGTCTGCTGTGACCCGCCTCAAGGGTTTTGCACATTGTACCGTCCTCGTTAAGGTCAAAGTCAACACCAAGCTCCTTGATGTTCAGTACATCAGACGGGCCCTCCGTAACAAGTTTTTCTACCGCATCAAGAGTATTCTTGTATTTACCTGCAATAAGTGTATCGGTAATATGCAGCTTGTAACTGTCGTGAACAGTATCAAGCACTGCTGCCACACCGCCCTGTGCCAAAGAGGAGTTGGAAAGCGTAAGCTCTTTTTTTGAAACGAGCAAAGCGTTAATATCCTCCGGCAGATTGAGTGCCGCATAAAGTCCGGCAGCACCTGTACCTACAATTATTACATCAAATTTTTTATCCATTTGTAAAAC
>OGYE01002157.1_pt1 | contig 12269 bp, 6 predicted proteins | sample 1576471 | NCBI WGS metagenome assembly OGYE01 (sample SAMEA3541532, study PRJEB24748) | human gut metagenome | biome: human gut; feature: human-associated habitat; material: faeces | place: China | collected 2012
GCAGGGGGCCACCCATATCGTGGCCATCCTCAGCGGCAATTTTGTCCAACGCGGGCGTGTACTCTTCGGAGAGTACAATCCTGCCGGCAAGTTGCCTATTACGTTCTATAAGAATTCAGAGCAGTTGCCTGATTTCAAGGATTACAGCATGAAGGGCAGAACCTATCGCTATATGAACAATGCACTCTTCCCATTCGGTTACGGCTTGAGCTACACTTCTTTCCGTATGGGTGATGCTACACTTTCCAACTCTATCCTGAAGAAGGGTGAGAAGATTACGCTGAAGGTACCGGTAAGCAATGTAGGAAAGAAGGATGGAACCGAGGTGGTGCAGGTGTATGTGAAGGATCCTGCCGATACCGAAGGACCATTGAAGAGCTTGAAGGCTTTCGAGAGAGTGGAGGTGAAGGCAGGAAAGACTGTTGAGGCTGTCATTACGCTGGATAGCAGAAACTTCGAACTCTTCGATGCTGCAACCAATACCGTCCGTGCCAAGGCAGGAAAGTATGAGGTTTATTACGGCAGCAGTTCGGCTGATAAGGATTTGAAGAAACTGGATGTTTCTATTGAATATTAAGTAACTTGAGAAAATCATCAAGGAGCTGAGTAAATATGAAAAGAGGGTGTGTCTTGGACTTTTGGCACATCCTCTTCTTACTTGTTACATCATATAAACTCTTTGATAGACGTTGATAGAGTGATCAAATTCCCTTCAAGGTATTGGGTACACAGTTCTATACAGAATAAATCCCGAAATCGCTTGGCGGTTTCGGGATTTTTGCTTATCTTTGTAGCTGTTTAAAGATTAACAAGTAAACATGAATACAGAGCAACAAAAGATAGAATACAAGAGTCTGCAAAAGATTCGAACTGGAGAGAAAGGATTCAAGGAACTCTCTACTACTTGTGTAGCTTTAGCCAATGCGCAAGGAGGACAGATTATGATTGGCGTGGAAGATAAGACAAAGAAACCAGCTTCCAATCAAGTTATATCGCAAGAAGAGGCAAATAGTGCCGTTACAAGATTGCGTGGACTTTGTTTCAATGTTGGTCTTGCAGTAGGCGACGTATGTGCAGACGAAACTGGCAGCCAGTACTTTGCTATCACAGTATTCCCTTCACTCCATTCATATGCCACCACTTCTGATGGCAAAATGTACATCCGTGTCGCAGACAAATGCGAGCCTGTGCGTAGTGAAGATATTCAACGTGTAGGAGAAGAGAAAGGAGCTTTCCAATGGGAACTTGTGCCAACACGATTTGAATTGGAAGATGAGAATAAGACGAATCTCTCTAAATTCGCTAATGATATACGCCAATCTGATAGAGTGAAGCAGCATATCAAGCAGCTCGATGATATGGAAATTGGCGAACAGTACCATCTTCTTGACGGCAACAAGATGACTAATCTTGGTGTCTTATGGATTGGTACAGCCAAACAGCGTAGCCGTATTTGCTATCCTATCACTGTGCAATATATCGTATATGATGACTTGGAGAACAAAACCAACAAATTGGAATGGCGTGACAATACACGTAATCCGAAAGAACTTTTGGAAGATATTATGGACAAGGCTGTAGAGTTGACCTATAGCTATGAGATGCCTAATGGACTCTTCCGTAAGACAGTACGCTATTATAACGAGAACTTAATCAGAGAGTTGCTTGTTAACAGTTTGGCTCATAGTTCAAGAACCATCTCTAACGACATCACAATCAAGGTATATCCAGGTTATATCAGCATCTCCAATCCTGGTGGTCTCCCTTTGGGTGTAACCAAAGACAACATCCTTCATACTAAGCACAGACGTAATCCGAATATGATTGAGATACTGACTGCACTTGGATTGATGGAAGGTGAGGGCTCTGGCTATGACTTGATTTATGAGTTGGATGCCGTTGAAGCAAAGAAACAACCAGAGATAGAATCAACATTCAACACTGTCACGGTATATCAAAGTGCAGAGATTACGGATAAAGAAGTTGTTCGCCTGATGGATTATGTTGACCATAATTATCAGCTTTCCCAAAAGAACAAAATAGCTTTCGGTATCATAGCCAGAGAGAAACGCATTGCCGCAACTGATTTATCTAAAATCCTCCAGCTATCTGCAGAAGAACGATTGAGAAGCTATATCGATAACTTAGACAAAAGCAATCTGATAACGAAAGGTGGCGTCAAGAAAGGATCATTTTTCCAAATCAATACAACTTTGCTGAAAAATGCAAAATCTAACATTGTTACTAGTTTGAAGACTATAGAACCACATGTTCTTAAGGCACTAATTATGGAAGATCTCCGTGTGCATCCTTTGAGTAAAATATCTGATATAGCAGAGCGCATTCCTGATATAGATATGAAAGAGATTCGAAAGATGCTCTATTCTATGGTTGGGAAGGAGATAGAAAAAGAGGGCACTCGATTTGATAGTAAATATTATATAAAGTAATGGCATAAAAAAAAAGGTCTGAAAAAGAAAAAACTGTTAAAAATCATGTATTGGACTAATAATCAGCGACTTTCTTTTTTCAGTATTCTTTTTCTACTCCTATATTTCATAAAAGAGATTTTAAGTCTCGGTATAAGAACAGCCATTACGATGGAAACAAAGGATACCATCTATGTGATAGAACTGAAATTTAATAAGTCGGCACAAGAGGCTCTTGACCAAATCAACAACAAGCATTATGCTGATGCTTTTGCCCTAAAAGGCAAAACCGTGGAAAAGATTGGTATGAACTTTATGATTGATGAAGATAAGACGATTGTATTGGATTGGGTAAAATAGGCTTTATGTTAACTTTGCTAACTCATAGCTTTCTCCTCTAAAGCTCACCGTTTCTTGGGGCTGAAGTCTGCGTTTTCTATTTGGGAACTCATCGCTTACCAGATGGGAATCCTTGTATTTCTTTATGATTTCATGCTAAAAAAATAACACGGACAAATTCAATTTGTCCGTGTGTTTTTTTCTTGTTGGAGGATTGCAAATCTGCTGGGACGCCATCCTGTGGAGTGAGATTATTGAAGAATCATGATGTGTGGTCAACAGACTTTTGAGGTGGAAATATTCGTAAAATAACGGTGTCTTGTGTATAAATTGAGGAATTGAGCGAAGATTTCTGATTATTTTACATGTTTATTAATAAAAAAATGCTATATTTGCAAATATATTTTAATTTATGTAAGTTCTCTTTAAGAGGGTAAAGTTATATAATTATCAAATATTCATAAACTATGAAGAAAAAGCAAATGAAAGCAAGTCTGTTACTTGCGTCTTTATTGACGTTGGGTTTCTCGGTAACTGGGTGTACAAATGACGATTATGATTTTGACCAGATTGATGCTACGATGGGATTTGGTAGTGGCGAATTGGAAATACCTGCCAGTTCTACCATGAACATACCTCTGTCTGATATTCTGGAACTGGAAGAGGGTGGTAGTGTGAAGATTGCCGCAAATGGTGATTATCTGTTCCAATTGACAGGGTCTGATGCATCATCTGCTTCACCAATGATTTCTCCTATTGTTCTGAGGGGTAATTCTTATTCTAATACGCTAACCTTAAATGCCAATTCTGCTGCCAAGGGTACCCGTGCAGCCGGTAGTCATCTCAGTTTTGTCTCTCCTAAGGAGTTGATGTTTAAATATAATGGTACGGATGCTGCTGTGAAGAGCCTGAAAAGTGCTGAGGTGGCTGGCGAAATCGAACTGAAGATTAATCTCACTCTTGGTGGTCTTTCTTCTGCTATCAACAAGATTAATAAGGCTACCCTCACTCTTCCTGGCTATCTGCAGATTTCATCTGTCAATGGTAATGGCAATGGCGTTCCTATGGTCAACGGCTCGAAGATTACCGTGGAGAATGTTTCAACAAGCCGCAATCTTCAACTCACCATCAAAGCTAAAAAACTGGATTTCGCAAATCAGGATGCTTATGGTAAGGTTGTCATCGGCAATAATGGCTCTATCAAGATGGATGGTTATTTCGACCTCGGTATTGAGGCTAATGTAACGGGTGTTCCTACATCTGCACTGTCCATCGGTGCCAACGTGACAATCAATGATATTACCTTGAAGTCTGCTACCGGTATTTTCGACCCAGAAATCAATATCTCAAGCTTGGGTGATGTATCTGTGACGGGCGTTCCTGACTTCCTTTCAGAAGATGGTGTAAGAGCTGACTTGGATAATCCTCAGATTATTCTTTCTATCAAAAATGATATGGATGCGGCGGCAAAGGTGAGTGCTAAGGTGATTTCTACCAAGAACGGTCAGAACTTGGCTACCGTGCAACTCCCTGAGATGAATATCTGCAAGACTACTGTTGTGCCAGTGACCAAGATCTGTATCTGCCGCCATAATACAGAAGAACTGACTGCTCAGTATGGTGCTGCCAATGTATATGAGGTGAGCAACCTGGCTACACTTATCAACCAGCATATTCCAGACCACGTACAGATTACCGATGTAAAGACAAAGGCTGATCTCAGTCAGGAAATGACCATCGAGTTCGGCCGCTATTACCATGTTGTTCCAAGCTACGAGATTTATGCACCGTTGGCATTTGCCGAGGATGCAGTCATCGAATATGCTGATGATTTCGACGGTTGGAATGATGATCTGGATGATCTGGAATTGTCTGAAGGAACTTATGTTCGACTGACAGCCGATGCGCAGAACCTGGTTCCTGCTACCCTCATCGTAGAGGCAACTCCACTCGGACTGGAAGGTACTGATATCAGTAACCTGATAGAAGTGAATGTCAAGAAGGGTACTGTGAAAGCATCTGCTGATGGCGTGACAGCCGTGAACTCTCCGCTGGAAATAGAACTCCGTGAAAAGGTAAAGGGCGCATTGCAGAAACTCGACGGACTCTCTTATAAGGTAAAAGGTAAGGCAAGCCATGATGGAACTACCGTGACCGGTATCAACCTCAACTCTGAGAAGCATACCCTGAAGTTGGAAAACATTAAGGTGAAACTCGTGGGTAAGGTGATTGGTAACTTCAATTAATGACAGAGAGTAGTAACAGAATAATAACACACATAAAAGACAAAGAAAATGATGAATAAAATATATAAGCATCTCTTGGCTGCCTCTCTGCTGATGATGGGTGGCACCGCAATGGCTCAGACACTCAATTCCGCTTATTTTACTGACGACTACAAGTTCCGTCACGATATGAACCCGGCTTTTGAGAACAAGCAGAACTATATCACCATCCCTGCATTGGGTAATATCAATGTCAACCTGCAGGGCAACTTCGGCTACCAGGATATTGTACTGAACAATCCGATGTACGGACAGGAGGCGGGTGCCAAGAAGATGACTTCCTTCATGAATCCTTATATTTCTGCCGATGAGGCGCTGAAAGGCTTCAGCAAGAGCAACAACCACATACAGGGTGATGTGGGCATCTCCATACTTTCTGCCGGTTTCAAGGGATTTGGCGGTTATAATACCATCGAGGTGAATGCCAAGGCATCTTTCGGCGCTTCCCTGCCTTATGAGTTGTTTGAATTTGCCAAGAATACGGGTAATCAGAATTATGAGATTGGTGATGTGAGCATGATGGCTCGCTCTTATGCTGAATTGGCATTGGGTCACTCTCATCAGATTAACAAGAAACTCCGCATCGGTGCTAAATTGAAGTTCCTCTTCGGTGTGGCTGACGGTGATGTTCGTCTGGAAAACCTGCGTGCTGACCTCTCTGGTACAGACAAGTGGATTGTTTCCGGCAAGGCGAATGCCCAGGTTTCTATGAAGGGCTTTACTTATAAGACTTCAAGAGATAAATATAACAACCCGGAGAAGGGGGAGTACGAAAAGATTGATGATGTAGATGTTGATGGTGCAGGATTGGGTGGCTTCGGTATGGCACTCGACCTCGGTGGTGTCTATAAGTTGAACGACAACCTGACCCTGAGTGCTTCTGTTCTCGATTTGGGCTTCATCAACTGGAGCAACAATATGAAGGCTGTGAACAGAGCTGAGAGCTTCGAGTTCAATGGCTTCCATGATACTGCGGTAAGAGAAAACAGTGGTTCTACCATCGATGACAAGATGGATGATTATGGCGACCAGATTACTGACTTCATCAACCTGAAGGATTTGGGCGACCAGGGTAGCCGTACTACCGCTCTGGCAGCTACGCTCAACTTTGGCGCAGAGTACAGTTTGCCAGCATACGACAAGTTGTCCTTCGGTTTGCTGAGCAGCACCCGCATCAATGGTGATTATACCTGGAGCGAGGGTAGGCTCAGTGCCAACTGGAAACCATTGAAGTGGTTGGATGGTGGTGTCAACTTTGCAGTCAGCAGTTTTGCTACAAGTATGGGTTATGTTCTGAATATCCATCCAAAGGGTTACAACTTCTTCATCGGTATGGATCACATCTTGGGCAAGACCAGCAAAGAGTTCATTCCTCTCAGTTCCAATGCCAGCATCGCATTGGGTATGAGCGTTACCTGGTAACAGATAATTGCATGTTTGTTGGTTTGAGAAGTAGGAAAATATGATAATAGGAGGTAAACACCAATGCTTAGTGTTTACCTCCTATTTATTTTATATACAGAATAAAGTATTTGATACATGTGATAAAGTAGAATCCTGTTTTTTTTGCTTACCTTTGCATCCACAAATAACAATTTAATCAACTAATAATTAATTTAAATCATAAAATGACTAGATACAGAATGATTTTATCCCTGCTTTTGGCTGGCATGGGAACTGCTGCAACAGCACAGAACATCAACTTGCCAATCATCCAGACCAAGTACACAGCCGATCCTGCACCTTATGTGCACAACGACACGGTTTATCTCTATACCACCCACGATGAGGATGGGACTGAAGGGTTTCTGATGAAAGACTGGCTGCTCTATACCTCAACGGATATGGTAAACTGGCAAGACCGCGGTGCCGTGGCTTCATTGAAAGACTTCAAGTGGTTCAAGGGCGAGAATGGTGCCTGGGCAGAGCAGGTCATCGAGCGCAATGGCAAATGGTATATGTATTGCCCAATCCACGGTCATGGCATCGGAGTGCTGGTAGCTGATAATCCATACGGACCGTTTAAGGATCCTATCGGAAAGCCTCTGGCATGGGAGGGCGACTGGTTCGACATTGACCCTACCATATGGGTAGATGATGATAATCAGGCTTACATGTATTGGGGCAACCCGGAGTTGAAGGCTGTGAAACTGAACGAGGACATGATTTCTTATTCTGATTCCATCATGCACTTCCCAAAGATTCAGGATTATCAGGAAGGTCCTTGGTTCTGGAAGCGCAATGGCAATTATTATCTGGCTTATGCTTCTACCTGCTGTCCTGAGGGCATCGGTTATGCGATGAGCAAGAATCCGCTCGGACCGTGGGAATATAAGGGACATATCATGAACCATACGCCTCGTACTCGAGGCAATCATCCGGGCATCATCGACTATAAGGGTAAGAGCTATTGCTTCGGCTTGAATTATGATATCTTCCGTTTGAAGACGGGGCGTCATGCCGAGCAGCGTTCTGTTTCTGCGGCCGAAATGACTTACAATCCTGACGGAACCATCCAGGAGTTGCCATACTTCCAGGACTGCAAGCTTGAACAGATAGAATGGTTCAACCCTTATCGCCAGGTTGAGGCTGAGACGATGGCTTGGGGCTATGGATTGAAGACGCAGCCTAAGAATCAGTGGGCGCAGGAGAATAGATGGAATCAAGTGGTTACGAATGTTGATGAGGATGAGTATATCCTCGTGAAGGGTGTTGACTTCAAGAAGGGTGCAGGTAAGTTTGAGGTTTCTGCCTCTTGCCACATGTTTGGCGGCAGCATCGAAATCCGTCTTGATGGGCTAAACGGCCAGTGCATCGGCAAGGTGGATATCAAGAACACCAAGGACGAATACAAAACCTTCTCTACCCAGGTGAAGAAGGTAAAGGGTGTTCATGATCTCTACTTCGTCTTTAAGGGAGGCGACATCCAGAAGCAGAACCTCTTCTTCCTGGACTGGTGGAAGTTTTGGGGAGTAAACAAAAAGATGACATCGCCATATGCGGTGTCATCTTTTCTGTAGTATGAAATAGACACTCTTGGATAATCATTAGACTATGAAACCAATCATAAAGCATTTGTTACATGAAATAAAGTTATGATTCGAAAAAATCGCTATTTTTGCAGCGTTTTAACTGTGTAAATCAGAAAAGCCGGTGAAACTGTCGGCATTATAACAATTATAAACTTTTATATTTCAACCTAAAAACAAATGAAAAAGAGATTTTTGGCGATATTGGCGGCTGTGTTGCTACCGTCATGTCTGTTCGCCCAGTTTGGAGTGGTTTCGCCGCTTCATGTGAATGGCAATCAGTTGAATGATGCCTATGGCAACAAAGTGGTTTTGCATGGTGTGATGGATACACCGAGTCCTTACTTCAATAAATACCGTTGGGGTAATACTTGTACTGATAACAATATTCAGCCATGCATTAGCTATTATGACAAGATTTTTGGAGCACTCCAGAATCCTGCCAAAGGTACCTATTGTAATATCTTCCGTCTTCATCTCGAACCAGGCTGGACCAATGATCCCAACAAGAAGTCAACGGGTTCTGATACTGGAGAGGCTAATATATCGCGTTTCAGTGCTACCCGTTTGCAGAAGTATCTTGATGCCCTTTATCTGCCTATTGCGCAGAAGGCCATCAATCATGGCTTGTATGTGGTGATTCGTCCTCCAGGCGTATGTCCTAAGGATTTGAAGGTAGGAGATGCTTATCAGAATTATCTTAAAACGGTGTGGAACATTGTTTCCAGCAACAGTTGGGTGAAGAATAATTCAGGCATCGTATCCCTGGAACTTGCCAACGAGCCTGTTCATATATATAATAGGTATGGTCAGAGTTCTGCCACAGCCATGCGAGATTATTTCCAACCAGTGGTTGATATCATCCGAAAGAATGGTTTCAAGGGTATTATCTGGATTCCTGGCACTGGTTATCAGAGCCAATATGAGAATTATGCCACCTATCCTGTATCTGATAGTAATTTCGGCTATGCCGTTCATGTGTATCCAGGATGGTATGGTGCAAGTGATAAGAACTATGATTCCAATGCTTTCATCTATAATTTCCAGAAGCAGGTGCCTGTGGTAAAGAATAAACCGATTCTTGTTTCTGAGATAGACTGGAGTCCGGAGAGACCTGGTGCAGGTAAGTATAATGAGTTTGGACAGTGGGTGGCCAGCAACCTGGGTTCATGGGGAACTGCCACTACCAGCAAATGGGGTAATGCCTGGAAGAAGGTGATGGATCATTTCGGAAACATCAGCATGACGCTGACCAGTACTGATGATTATCTTGATATTGACAACTTCCTGAAAACTGGTCAAATCAAGGCTGGATTGGAGGCTAATCCGGAGGCATGCGGTCAGACCTGTTTCTACTGGTATTACGAGTATTCCAAGAAAGACTATGCTCATAAGTCTGCTGGTACGTCTTCTTCTAACCCGAATACTCAGCCTTCTACCGGTTCTTCTACTTCTGGCAATACCCAGGGCGAGAACATCATCAAGTCGTGGGGCAATGGCAGCGGATTTGTTCCTTCGGAATGGACGGTGGCAGATAATGGCACTCAGGTTTATGCCGGCAATAAATCGAGCGGTCCACGCATCATGAACTTCTCAGGTGATTTCAAGAATGCTTTCTATGTGAGAACTGTTTCTGCCGATAAGGCTGGCTATATAGAATATGGTAATACCAATGGTTATACCCTGCCTCTGGTATATGGCGAGTATGAGCTGAGCTGCAATGTGGCAGCATGGAAGGGTGCTCCATATATGAAGGTGGAGGTGTTCGACCCTCAGAATGCTGTTCTTGCTTCTACCATCGTCAAGGCAAATGGCAATGCGAATGGCAAGGCGGGTGCTTATCTCTCGGGTACCAACAAGGTATTTCTCTCTTTCTATTCCATGATTAAGGGCAATTACCGTGTACGTTTCACCCCTGTGGCAGATGCCAAGGGCACAGGTGGTGCCTGGGTTGAGGCTCTGGTAGGCAATGTGGCTCTTTACTTCAAGGGAAATCCGCTGGCACTGAATGCCGTGGAACAGGTTCCTGCCGGATGGAAGATTGTTGATGCTGGAGAGCAGAAAGCGGCTGGTGCAGCCGGCAGCGGCCCACGTATCTTCCAGTTTGCTGGTGGTGATTTTTCTACGGGTCTTTACATCCGTCAGAGCGATGCCGGCAAGGCAGGCTATGCCGAGTTTGGTACCACTTCGGGCTATGGCTTCTCGTTGAAGCAGGGCAGCTATGTATTCTCTTATAATGCCGTGGCGTGGTCGGGTTCTCCTTATCTGAAGTGTGAGGTTCTCGACGAGAGCAACAACGTGCTGGGTTCTCAGATTATCCAGTGTACCAAGAATGTGAACAAGAACACCGGTGCAAATACTTATGGCAGCAATAGTGGTCAGGTACGATTCACCGCTTCCCACACGGGTTACTATCACTTCCGCTTCACTCCTGTGGCAAACAGCTGGGGTGGCAGTGGTTCATGGCTTGAGGTAGTGGTAGGTCATCTGAAGATTTCCATGACCAGTGCTTCCCGCTCAAGAAGCATCGATGGTGGTTGGAACGATGGCACTACGGGCATCGGGCAGGTTGAGAGTGCTGAGCATATCAGCGGTCAGGAGACCAAAGTGAACTCTGGCTGGTACACGCTTCAGGGTCAGCGGGTAGAACACCCAACCAAGGGTATTTATATCCATAATGGCAAGAAGGTGGTTTTGAGATAGAATATTAAGTGAGACTTCCATGATACATCAATGAGACTTCTCGGCACTAAAACCGAGACGTTTCATTGATGTTGTTTTTTTGTGTATATCAAGTATTTAAATCATATTATGACGCACCCTCTTCTTATGTGTTACCTCATTTAAACTATTTGAAACATGTGAAAAAGTAGAATTCTGTTTTTTGGCTTAACTTTGCATCCACAAATAACAATTTAATCAACTGACATCAAATTATGAAGAAACAACTGATGATTGCTCTGCTGAGTATTGCGCCTGCCTTGGGTGTTGTGGCGCAAGATAAACTTTATAAGGATGAGTTCCCGCTGGGCGACATCACCCTTCTTGACGGACCATTGAAGCATGCTCGCGACTTGAACGTGCAGGTACTCCTGAAATATGATTGCGACCGCATGCTGGCCCCTTATCGCAAGGAGGCTGGCTTGCAGCCTCGTAAACCTTCTTATCCCAACTGGGATGGACTGGACGGACATGTGGGCGGACATTATCTGTCGGCTCTTGCCATCAATGCAGCCACAGGCAATGAGGAATGCCGCAAGCGCATGGAATATATGATATCCGAACTCCAGCTGGTGCTTGATGCCAACAATCAGCGTCCTGAAGCCTGGTGCCATAACTATATAGGTGGTGTTCCGAATAGTGCCAAGATGTGGACAGCTTTCAGTAAGGGCGATTTCGGACCTTACTTCGGAACATGGGCACCTTTCTATAATATTCATAAGATGTATGCAGGTCTTCGTGATGCATGGCTCTATTGCGGCAATGAACAGGCAAAGAATCTCTTTCTGAAGTTCTGCGATTGGACTGTGGACATTACGCGTGATCTGAACGACGAACAGATGGAGAAAATGCTCGGCAACGAGCATGGAGGCATGAACGAGGTGCTTGCTGATGCATACGCCATTACCGGAGAGCAGAAATATCTGGATTGTGCCCGCCGCTTCTCCCACAGAATGTTGCTCGTTCCTCTGGAAAACGGCAAGGACTGCCTTGACAATATGCATGCCAATACGCAGATTCCGAAGGTTATCGGCTATCAGCGCATCGCTGAGTTGGCTCATGATGTGCAATATCACAATGCCAGCGAGTATTTCTGGGAAATTGTGACACGTCAGCGTTCGCTGGCTTTGGGAGGAAACAGTCGACGTGAGCATTTTCCTACTAAGGAAACATGCATAGACTATATCAACGACATCGATGGTCCGGAGTCTTGCAATACCTATAATATGTTGAAACTGACAGAGGACTTGAATCGAGTGAAACCTGATGGAATGTATGGTGACTTTTATGAGACTGCGATGTTCAACCATATCCTCTCTGCCCAGCATCCGCAACATGGTGGCTATGTCTATTTCACTTCTGCCCGTCCTCGTCATTACCGCAATTATTCTGCTCCTAATAAGGCAATGTGGTGTTGTGTGGGAACAGGTATGGAAAACCACGGAAAGTACGGACAGTTTGTCTGG
>OGYE01002158.1_pt1 | contig 12268 bp, 10 predicted proteins | sample 1576471 | NCBI WGS metagenome assembly OGYE01 (sample SAMEA3541532, study PRJEB24748) | human gut metagenome | biome: human gut; feature: human-associated habitat; material: faeces | place: China | collected 2012
GCCAGTTCGATGCTTACTGCAAGCTGGTACTGTACCATGAGGCAATCGACTACCTTCGGGAAATGCAGAGGCGCCGTGATACCGTATCTTATCCCTACTTATAAAGCGTTGCAGAAGTCCAAAAATGCCCGCAAAATAAGAAAAACAGAGGATGTTCAGACACCCTCCGTTTCTTCATTCGGCTTTTCAATTTTTAAGGCCCCGTCAATGGCACCCTCCACGATAGGCAAATACTGTTCCGGGCAGAGCTTTAACTTCTGTCCGACCCGCTGGCGCAGCTCGCTTTCCTCTCGCATGACCTCTGGATTGAAGATTGAGCAATATATCCGAGCTTAATAGCTTTTGTTATCATCTCAACGGTAGAGCTAACTTGCAATTTTTCAAAAATATGTTGCAAATGATTTGATACTGTTCGTTCACTAATAAAAAGCTGTTCAGCGATTTCGCGGCGCCTGACGCCTGATGCAACCAATTCGAGAACTTTTCTCTCCCCGTCTGTCAGCTCTTCTATAAATACTTCTTCCCGTGGGAAGTGTGTTGCCCCATCTTTGATGGTCAATAAAATATGCAATAACTCATCTGGTTCTACATCCTTACTGATAAACCCTCTTGCACCGATACTCTTTGCTTCTTTGCGATAAACAGGAAGATTATAGCCAGAGAGAATGACTATTTTTTGATCTGGAAAACGCTCCAACAAATGTTGTGTGAGCATTAAACCGTCCTCGTCTGTCAGTCCTCCTAAGTTAATGTCAATCAGTAAAATATCTGGTAGTTCTGTGGCAATTTGTTTTTCCAAATTTTGAATATCCTTTGTACTGGAAAATTGCTCAATCTCTGGATTATCACACAGGGCAATCGAAAGACTTTTGGCAAAAAGTATATGGTCATCGACCAACAAAATTTTCATACGAATCACCTCCGTTCATAGGCATAGAAATGACAACTGCCGTTCCGCCGCCAGTAGCGGGTTGGATGTTCATAGTGCCATCTAATAAACTGACCTGTTCCCCAATAGAAGCAAGCCCCTGATGTGAACCTGACTTATAAGTGAACGGTTTGAACCCAATACCATTATCCGTCACCTTTAGGGTAATGCGTCCGTCCTCCTGCATCAGCAGCACATCGATTGTCGTTGCGGAGGAATGTTTTAACGCATTTGTTACCAGTTCTTTTATCATTCGATAGATGAGTACATTATATGGCTCTACAAGAAATACATCTTTATCGCAGTCCAAACAAATATTTGCAGAATGGTTTTCTTCCATTGAATCAAGCAGATTTTGAATATTTTCCTTTAAGGTCAGACTTTTTACCAGATTTGGGTGATAAGTCTGCATTTGAAAACGGATGGAAGCATTTAATTCTGTCAACGTATCGAGAAGTAACCTCCTTATCTCTGGCTGTTCTGCTTTACATAACATGTTTTTGATGGAAAGCAGGTTTTGCAAAATATTATCGTGCAAATAGTTGGAAAAATCTTTTTTTAAGTTTTCTTCCCGTTTAATCTGTTCCAGTGAATAGGCGTAGAAGTGCTGACGATCCGTGGGGTTATTATAGTTGGTCGGCTGTCTGCAAATCCGCACATACAAAAGGATATTGTAAACCTGTGCCAGCAGAACCACTATGTAAACACTCATCAAAATTGCCATAAGGGGGATTTGAAAAAGATATGCCATTCCAACAAGTCCAACCAATCCGACAAAAACCAGAGCAACGATATATCCCCCTGACAGCGTTAAAAATTGTACCTGCTGTGGATGGTATTGGAACACGATACTATGAATACATACAAATGCCAGCATAACGGGTATGTAGCTTCCCATACTTGCCATATATTCCGATTCCCTGTGAAAAACGGAAAGGTATATTACAAATGGAATTACTACAAGAGCCAGTGGAAAAAGCAGACGTTTCCATTGACTTTTCAGCACAAAGACAATTCGTTTTCTCTGCATGATACCCACGACAGCAAGAGCCAGTGTCGAGATAAAAAATTGCAGTTGGTAGGCTGTGAAAAAAGCCCTATCTGAAAAGAAGAAGCAAATAATTGCTGTTACGCAGGAAATTTTCAAAAAAGCAAGCAGCGCTTTTTGCCCCCGATAGGCAGAACTCTGAAATAAAAATGTCTGTATGAAATATGCTGACTGATAAAAACAGACAGGCAACAACAGCATGGAAACCGCTTTGGATATTGGTCGGAAATCAAACAGGTACAATAAGAATTGCCAGCCCAGCAACAATAACAATAAGGAAAAGTGGTTCAGAACCTTATTACATTTTACATTCTTATATGAGATATACGCCGCGTCAAAAAACAAGAGCGACAAAGATAGAAAATGAACAAGGTAATTGCTTTCTATATAATGTCCGTTGTACGCTATAAAGCCGAGATAAATGATCACGGCAAATTGGTTCAACGCACAAAAAATCTGTCTTGAGAAATATGTGCTTTTCGTATTTTTCCCCCCATTCCTTTTCTAATATTGTACTGTCCTTTCCCAATGAGTTCAAGGTTACTATTCCAAAATATTTTTGAATAAACCAACGGCTGACACTGATGAAAGTGCCAGTCGCCGCTTTATATCAAGGCAATTTTATAGCAGGAACGTTTTGTTAGCTGGTAATAGATAGCATAGATAATGGAGAAGATCGCCACCGCCAAAAGGATCGGCGCAACAACGGCACTGTTCCGTTCGAGTAGATCGTCCATCAGTGCAGACTTATAACAAATCATCGCAAAAATGCTGTGCAGCGATCCAATAACATAGGGAATACCGTAATAAATCTGTATCTGCCGACGCACACATTTTTTAATCATTGTGTGACTATATCCCATTTTCAGCATGATTTCATAGTCCGGTTTGTCATAGGTTACGGACGAAATATTTTGAAAGTAAAGAATACTGCCCGTAGCAATTAAGAAAATAATCGTAGTAAAACAAATTAGCAAAAAAGTGGAACTTGCATCGCGGACAAAGGTACTTTCTCTTTGCCATGCGCTTGCCAGATAAATGTTGTCCGGCATAGACGCTTTCAAAGCTGTGTAGGCAGTTTCATTAGAGCGCATTTTTTCACCATTAATACTGATAACCGAAACTCTATCTATGGTACTGTCACGCATTTTTTGATAAAGGTTATCCGACAAAATCAGCGTTCCAACACTGTTTGAAAAGCCAATAGGATTATCAATGCTTGTCTGTTTTACTGTTACATCGGTTATTCCTGTTCCAAAGTCCAGACGATACGAGGCTCCCATGTCAGAATGTTCATGGTCTGGATAGTATTTGATTAAAATGCAATCCGTATCTGATAATTCTGGAATATCCGCTTTCTTTCCCTGCTGAGAAAGCAGGGTGGCATAGTCTGTCCGGCTGATACATTCAAATCCGGGAATACGCCCCTTATCTTCACTGATACTGTATTCTGTCGGCAGACGATCAGAAGTTGCTTTTACTTTGAAAATAATCGTTTCATAAACTTCGTATTCCTGTTCGTCGCAAGCCTCCTGTAAAGCCTGCAAAGAGATTTCCTTTTCCTGCTCATTTGTCACTCGGTATTCAATGGCAGAGGGGATAATGCGCCGGAAAGATTGGTATGGATACCACATAGAAAGAACCGTCGAGCCAAAGACCGCCAGCGTCCCCGCTGTCAGCAGGATCAGCAGAATCAGTGATTTCGCATTAGAACGGATGCGGTGCATAAACTTTGGCACTACAATAATGGTATTTTCATGGTAAAGTCTGCTTTTTTTCTGCCGGATTTTCTGACAGACATAGGGTAGGAATGAGTACATAAACAGAATCGTTCCTGCCACAACACAAAGAAGTGTCAGCATGGCAATAGGAGAAAATCCAATGGTATTCCACAATGACTGCTTTCCCCGCATAATGTCCAATGCAAGGCCGTACCCTGCGCTGAGAAATCCGACACCCAATATCGCTGTTATTGCATGGGGATGGATCGGTTTTTCCGTTTTCTTTTCCAGTCGCACCAAATCAAGCAGGGTAGATTTTCGGAGCAGACTTGCGTTAGAAAGTGTAAGTGTAATCAGCACGACGATTACAAAGGAAAGGATTGCCTTTACTGCTGCCGGGTAAATTAGAGGGATTGCGCTTTGATCTACGGATATTCCCAAAAGGGTCACAATCCCGGCGATTACGATTTTGTGGAGAATACTGCCAGTCAGAATCCCAAGAATCATACCGCCAAAGCAGATCATTAAATTTTCAAAGATCAATAATTTCAATATAGTTGATTTTCGATACCCAAGTAGCGAATAAATCCCTAATTCTCTCATACGTCGCCGCATAAAAAAACTATTGGAATAGAACATATAAAAAATGACAAATGCCATGATGAATACTGCTACTGTCCGGCACATGGTTTCCACTCTGCCATCCGAAGATATTTTTTCCATGATGATCTGGTTCATGGAAAATGAAGTAAAGCAGAAGTAAATCATCAAGACAAAAGAAACGGAAAAAAGGTACAGGGAATAAAACGAAAAGTTCCGTTTCAGATTTTTTAAGGCGATTGCGGATAATTTCATGTTGCCACCCCCCCTTAACGCTTTTCGTCCTGTCTGGCGGCTTCTTGCATGATTTCCTCATAGAATTCACGGCGTTCCCTGTTACACCGTTTCAATTCGGAAATGATATGCCCGTCCTTAAAGTACAAAATGCGATCTGTATAGCTTGCCGCATACGGGTCATGTGTTACCATTAAAATTGTTGTTCCTAAAGCCTGATTGACTTCTGAGAGGGCAAAGAGCAGTTCCGTTGCTGAACTGCTGTCCAATGCCCCGGTGGGTTCGTCTGCAAAAATTAACGGCGGGCGTTTTACCATTGCACGAGCCGCCGCTACACGTTGCCGTTGACCGCCAGACAATTCACTGGGATATTTTTTCAGTTGTGAAGCAATTCCGAACAGTTCCGCAAGCTCCATCACTTTTTTATCAATCGTCTTTGCGCTTTCATGGAGCAAAGTCAAGGGAACTGCAATATTTTCCTGCACAGTCAGACTGTCCAACAAAAAATACTCTTGAAAGATAAAGCCGAGATTATTCTTACGAAAATCGGCTGCCTGTGTTTGACTAAGTTCTTGAATTTTTTCCCCTCCCATGCGGATGCTGCCGCTTGTAGGAATATCAATAGTGGATAGCACATTCAAAAGCGTTGTTTTGCCGGAGCCGGAAGCTCCCATAATACCGAGAAATTCACCCTGCATTACTTCAAAAGAAACATGATCCAGTCCTGGTTTCGGCTGGTTTGGATAGATTTTGGTGATGTCTTTTACTTCTAATAGTGTACTCATTATTGATCGCTCCTTTCAATGTACACAAGCAGTATATCGAACACAGTAAAAAAGTGCATGAGTAAATCACGCAGAAAACATGCGTGATTTACTCATGCTGGATTTGTCGTTCCTTGATATGATATTCATAAAATAGAAAAAGTCATATCTGTCGGACAGCGACAAAAGGAAAAGCCGTCGCACGGCAGAGATAATTACGGAGGATGGGAAAAGAGAAAACATGAAAAAACATCTTAAATTATGCGTAATAAGCTCAATGTTTTTTGCCCTACTTGTTTATTTGAGCTGGGGTAATACAGCGTTGACGGTAAGTAACATAAAAATTTCAAGTAGCCGTATTCCTATCGCATTTTCCGGGTTCCGAATAGCACAAGTATCAGACCTGCACAACGCAGAATTTGGGAAAGGCAATAGAAAGTTGCTGGAATTGCTGTCAGAAAGCAAACCGGACATTATTGCAATAACGGGGGATTTAGTGGACGCAGGGCATACGGATATTGGTGTAGCTCTTGATTTTGCAAAAGAAGCGGTTAAGATTGCTCCTGTCTATTATGTAACAGGAAACCACGAAGCAAGCCTTTCACAGTATAATGAACTCAAAGCAGGACTTGAAACCATTGGCGTAACTGTGCTTGACAATGATGCCGTACAATTAAACCATGGCAAAGAAGCAATATCGCTTATTGGACTTTCTGACCCCGATTTTACGATAAAAGGAGATATATTCGGAGAAGTCCCGGCTATGGTTAGTACAAAGCTGAATAATCTTGCTGATGATGAAAACAGCTACACCATTTTGCTGTCGCATCGGTCAGAATTGTTTGAAAGCTATGTACATTGCAATATTGATTTGGTTTTAAGCGGACACGCACACGGTGGTCAATTCCGTTTGCCATTTATCGGCGGGTTGATCGCACCCAATCAAGGGCTATTTCCACAGTATGACGCAGGGCTATATACAAGTGGCAGTACAAATATGATTGTTAGCCGTGGATTAGGTAACAGCATTATTCCCATCCGTTTTAACAATCGCCCGGAAGTCGTTGTAATTGAACTTCTCAATATGGACTGTTAAGACAAATTTATAGAAAACCGAATTATAAAACAGTCTGCCGCGCGACGGCAAAAGAAAAAAAGCCGTCGCAGAGCAGACACATTTTCACGCGCCTATGAAACGGCGGCTTTGATTTTCAGAGCCGCCGTTTCTTTGCGTCTACACAAACCAATGACGACTTGCAGGGACACGGTAGCCGATTGGAGGTTATTTTCCGTGTCCTTTTCTCTTTTTCGCAGTATCCATGATCTGCACCAGTTAAAAAAAGCATAGCCCCTCCATCGAAGCAGTCCGGCTTTGAATGTGAAATTAAACAGTACATAACCGATAATATATTTTCGTGCGCTTGTGTGGCCTTGTGTCGCGCAGGCGTATTTTGCTTTCCAGACTTCGAGACAAAGTGTCCCGAGGTGCGGTGCCGTTCTCCGCCATTACTCCATTTCGTTTCCGACCAACCCCGAACAAACTGAAATGGAGGATTTTACGATGACTACTATCAATCTGAAAGATCTTTATTATTGGTACACGCAGGATCAGCTTATCGAAGTTTCTGACGAGGTTGCCGAGGTATTCAAGGCCGATGCCCGTTATGAAATGGCCTACCAGCGGCGGCTCTCCCGGCACAAGGCGCAGTATTCTCTGGACTGCGATGACGGGATTGAGTATTCCGCTTGCCTGCATGAGCCGACCCCGCAGGAGCTCCTTGAACGGATGGAAACCTTTCTTCGTCTGTGGAACGCTCTCAATTCTCTGCCGGAGATCCAAGGCCGTAGAATTGACGCACATATCATTCTTGGCAAGTCGATTAAGGAAATTGCCGAGGCCGAGGGCGTACATGAGGAGTCTATTCGCCAGTCGATCAAGCGTGGCCTTGAACGCATGAAAAAAACTTTTTGATTTTTTCTTCTTAACCCACTTGGAATTGATGAAAAAATGTCTCGGTTTATGAGAGGAGGTTTTCTTCCTAACGCAAGGGAATAACGGCAACCCTGAGTAAGTACGTGGAGCCAGACGGTGGGTGCGCGGTGACATTTCCCAAAAGAGATTGAGCGAACAACACCAACACTGTAAATGGGCCCGGCCATCCCAAGGCCATGATCCGGTGCTGAACAGGTTGGCTGCCTGTTCCTCCGGGCTTGTCGCTTTACTTGCGTTGAGAGCGCCGCACAGAAAATAACGATTGTCTTTGGACAGGCCAAGTAAATATGTGCGGCGCTCTCTAATATTCAAAAACTATAATAAACCTCGAGACAAAGTGTCCCAAGGTGGAGTAAGGCAACAGGCCAGCATCCCGGTGGTGCTGGCCTGTTGCGTTTCCCCACCAAACAGCGGGAGGCGTTCTATCAATCTGCGAAGGAGGTTTACCGTGAAATTAACTACACAGGAACTTGAACAAATGAGAAGCGTTGACATTGGCGCGGTGGCTGCCGAGTCCCTGCCTGATGTGAGCGGTATGACCTTTGACAATGCGCTTTCCCGAAAGGAGCGCATCTCTCGATTTTTGCAGACTGTCAAAAATCCATACTGCTTTTGCATCGGTGGTGTTGGCGTGAAAATTGAATTTGCTGAAAGCGGGCCATCTCTCCAAGATAAGCTGACGGATTTCCTGCTGCGGCAAAGAAGCGGGCTGTAACTTCGCTACCAAATGATCCACCATGCCGTCTACGTCTACCGTACGATCCACGATCTGGCGTACGGTAAGTGTCCATGGATTATCTTGGTAGGTACGGACGTTCAGCTCAAGCGGCGTGGAGAGGTCGAGCCGCGTATTGGCCGACAACGAGAGGCTATCAAGCGAGGCAAAATCATGAAAAGGGAATTTCTCCTTATCGTCGCATCGTGCGGAGTCCAGCTCGATCGTCGCGTCGCGCGGATCGAGGATGAGGCGCGTCAGTCTCAGCCGTGACACATCCACGGAGTCGTTCACATAGAGTGTCACGGTGCGAGCCGAGCGATCTATATCCACGCCGGAGGCTACCGTCCCGTCTTCCGAGGCACGCAGGCCCTCAGTCACGATCTCACTGATCGTTCCCTCCACCAGTGGGTAAGGAATATCGTTATCAATAGCGCACGAGGCCAGTCCCAACAAAGTTACCAGACCGGCCGCACGTAAATTCTCTTTAAACATCAATCGTTGAATCTTCATTAAATTATATTTTCTCCATTAAAGATAGAAGGTCATGCCTATGTTGATCGAGAAGAGGTTGATCTTGAAATTGCCGGAGGAGACACGCTGATGCCCCTCCTCTATCTGGTTCGTCTTTTGGTCGATCCACTTGAAATCGAAACCCATCACGCCAACCGATACCTCTACGGCCGACCAGTCGGTGATAAAAGCCGTCATCCCGGGAGCGATACCGATCTGCAGGTTCTGCGCCGTTTGGTAGGAGCCGTCGTAGGTGGCACCCGTACCGGTGGAATTCTTGCCCGTACCGTATCCATAGGTGAGGCGCGCCTCGTTGAACAGGCCGAATATCTTGCTGCGTCCGATAGGCATATAGGTGCGCAAGAAACCGGATACCTCGTACTTATGCTCCAGATAATAGAGGTTGTCGAGGCTGATGTTGAAATCCTCGCCGAGATTCAACTCGAAGTTCTTCAAGTCGAGGTAGTCGCGGTGATAGGCGAAACGCATGCCCGCGGAGATGTTGTTGCGGAAGAAGTAACCCACGTAGGGACTGACACCGAAGTTGTAGCCTTTTCCCTCCACGTTCTTCAAGACGAGGAAGTTCAGATTCCCCTCATCGTGCTCGGAGTAGGAAACAGTTCCTCCCGCCATCCACGTACCTTTCGGGATGAAGACGGTCTCTTGCACTTCTCGGTCGATACGATTCATGGCTCTCTTGCCACGTTGGGCCCAAGTCTCCCCTACGCAAAGGGCGCAGAGGAGGGCCAGACAGATTAGTTTATTTATTCTCATTTTTCCTATTCTAGTCATATTTCATCGGGAGATTCGGAATCCCCTCCCCCACCGGGCTCCGGCGTGCCGGGTTCGGCGGGTCCAGAGGGCGTGCCCTTGGAACGTTGCTTGTAGGCGGTTCGTACCTGGGCGAAAAGATGAGTCGCGTCACGAACAAATACGCGCGCCTCTTCCGAGGGTTGCAACAGGCTGGAGGCATTGGCCAGTGCGCACATATCGTCCAGCAGGTCTTGCGCCTCGGAGGACAGCTCCTTGGAGGTCACATTCTCTGTGCGTACCGATCTCGATTTGTCGCGTAGGGCGGCCAGCTCGGCATAGCGATCGTTGAGCCGTCGTAGCTCGGCGATGTAAGGTGCCAGTTGCAGAGTGACTACCGAGTCGGCGAACTCGGGCTTCGCTAGGTCGATAAGCAGGCCATTGATCACCTCCGTCTCCTGCGCTGTGGGCAGGTTGGCGAAGTCGCGGTAACCGCGCAAGGCGGGTTCCATCCGTTGGGCGGCGGTACGCTCGGCGGCAAGGGGCAGCTTGGCGTAATCGAGCACGCGGCGGACTATGTAGTTACCCGCCGTATCCCGATCGGCCTCCACTTGCTGCATTTCCGGGGTCTCCTCCGAGGAGGAGGCTTGCATCGTCAGTTCGGTCAGCTCATCGATAATGCCGTTCATACGCGTCACCTGTCCGGCGGAAATGTTTAGCACGGGCACTCCGCTATCGGCTAGCAACGAGATCTCGTCCGGCGATTCGGAATCGGAGCCGCTCGGCATCAGTTTCATGTAGCGTTTCAACAGACTTAGCTTCTCGGCCTTGTTCAAGTTACCTAACGACATCGGAGGAATCAATGTGAATGTACCCATAATTCGATTTTTTTTGAAGGTTATTATTCGTTTGTACCCGTTCGAAGGGTCGAAAAGCCCATTCCGGTTTCCAAAAATGGATTTTGAGGAGTCGAGAGCCGTTTTCCCGCTTCAGGAGGTGGATCTCGAGACCTCGAAATGTATTTTCTTGTCCCGGGAAAGCATCTCGAGCCCCCGAAAGGCATTTACCGGTCTTAGGAAATGGATTTCGAGGGGTCGAAACGGGTTTCGCGAATATAGGGAATTATTCCCAGATAGTAGGCGTTCCGTCATAAATGAGGGAAAGATCGTCTACATATAGGGTGCTTCCCGCGCCTCCGGTCATGTAATCGCCGTATTTACTGGATGAGCAAACCACGATGATATGGGTGGGCTGATCCGTCAGGTTCTTATATTTCAACGGGATGTTGAACTCCACGTAGCCATCGCCCTCCGTAGCCGCCCCGGAAGGGAGCTCGCCGTAGGCGATGATGTTTTCATCATTCTTAAAATCGATGAAAGTACTTTGATTGCCATTATCAATCGTATAGGTCTTTTTCGCCAAAGCGATATAAATAGCGCACTGGTCGAGTGTCTGATCTTTTACAATAGTTACGCCTGCTGGAACATTCTTTACTAGATTTATCACATTAGGCGTATATTTATAAAAACCTTTCAGCGCAATAGGCCGAGCGGTAAAGGATTGACCAAAATTGACGGTCGCAGTCTGAGTCCATATATTTGTTGAACCAAATGATCCCGTGTACAAACTGGCTGCGGCAAATATTCCCCCCATCAAATCCACCTTACCAGACTCCAGTTTAGCAGCCTTACCTCCTTGCGTATGAACAAAATCCGTGACGGCTTGTGTCGGGGTCAAACCACCCATCTTCGCGCCCTCGTTACTTGTATCCCAAAATTTGGAATCCGTGGCAGCATTAGGTGAGCTACCATCCCAGCCATCCAGGGATCCATTTTGTAAAGCAATCTCCGCCGCCGTAGTAAATTCTCCCGTAGCGACACTAATCTCTCCGTCTGTCAACCGATATTCGTAAGCCGTGGTGGAAGTCAATCCCGTCAAGGTAGCCGAGGCGGAAGAGGCCACCGTATTAACCGTGGTCGCCACATCCATCCAAGTATCCGTATTCTTTGGACGATACTGGAACTTCAAGGATGAAAGCTCACCGGAATCAAGCGTTATGTCAGTAGCCGTCAGATAAGCGAGCTGGCTCCACGGGTTCGCGGACAAGGTAGCGCCGCTCTTTGCGTTCGGATCGATCGTGAAGTCGTATGTGTACTGGTTCATCGTAGGATCTATCGTTACGGTTACATTTCCTGTGCCGGTAGCCTGATTCTTAAAGTTCAAGATATAATGATCTTTCGCACTGACCTCCGAGATTTTTTGCTCCTTGGAGTTCGTTTTTCCGGCAGCGGTAGTGACCGTATAGGCCACCGTTAAGTCGGAAACCGGGAAATAGGCCACACTCGTACCTTTCGGGGCGAAATCCACCGGAGTGATCGAAGCGGTAGCGCTCTTCACCTGCACCTTGATAGAACCGTTGCCCAGTTTGTCCAAGAAAGCCTGCTCGAAAGCCACCGTCACCTTCACGTTCGCCAAGGAGCAAACCAAATTGGCTGTCGCTGTCTTGCCTTTCTCGATCGTCACCGTCGTCTTGCCCGTGTAATAGGCACGATCCGCTCCGGCATTGCCGTCCCATCCGTTGGAAACGGCCTCGATGGTATATTCTCCCTGTTTCAAGGAAATCTCTTTGCCGGACAACTCCGTATGGTCGTTCGTCTCATACTTGGTCACACCGGCGGCGTTCTTTATCACCACACGCATCTGCTTGGAATTGTACGTAGCGTCAGCCTTCGTGTTCACCTCCGCGCTTTGCTCCAAGGTCACACGCAAGTAGCCTTCGCTTCCCTGTGTGCTCAATTCATCACCTTGACAAGAATAGAAGAAAATACCGGTTAAAAGCAATAATATAAATTGATATGTTTGTCTCATACTTCTATTCCTCCTTTTACTTTACTATGATAGATAAAACGGTCTCGTCATTAACATTTCCATCATTATCTTCTAGACGGATCTTAAAGACATGGCCATTATTCTGAAACACGCCCTGCACAACACCTGCCCTG
>OGYE01002162.1_pt1 | contig 12250 bp, 10 predicted proteins | sample 1576471 | NCBI WGS metagenome assembly OGYE01 (sample SAMEA3541532, study PRJEB24748) | human gut metagenome | biome: human gut; feature: human-associated habitat; material: faeces | place: China | collected 2012
TGGAATTCCCCATCATGGCCACCTATGCCATCCTGACCCAGGGTAGCCGCCTCGTCTATGCGACCCATGGCGATCGCTACAACCTGGAATCCCTGCCGCCCATGCAGCCTGGCGACATCCTGCTCCACGGCCATACGCACGTCCCGGTCTGGCAGCCCTTCGGCCAGGATAACTATTACTTGAATCCCGGCTCGACGTCGCTTCCTAAGGAAAACAGCCCGCACAGCTATCTCCTCTGGGACGGGGACACCTTCACCTGGAAGGACATGGACGGCCAGGCTTTTCACCAGCTCGTCTTATAGAGAGCGGGAAGGGCAGGCTTTTGTCTGCTTCATAACGGCGGAATAAGGCAGCCGTCTGCGTCTCTGGGGATACGGGAAACGCGACGGTGCCAAAGCGAAGGAAGGTCAATCCCTAAATGTTCCAACGTATGCCGTAAACACCTTTCATGAGCCTCCAGCCAGACTGGCCGACCCTGATAGACGGGAATGGTTTCAAAAGTTCCCAATCCGAATTGGTTGTGCAGGTCATTGCGCTCCAAATCGACGATCATCAGTAATTCACTCTGGTCTTTTTGCGATTGAGCAAGTTCCTGCCGCAGCTTTTCATCTTCAGCAGGCGTATTGCCGCGGCGCCGTGTGCCCTTGATGGGACGCGTTTCAATCTGGTCATGGCGCAGGCACAGCAGCCGTTCCATGGAAGCACTGACAATTTGATAAGAGCCATATTGTAAATAAGCCCCGAAAGGGGACGGATTGTCCCGGCGTAGACGGGAAAAGAAGGTGTACGGCGGGCAGTGGCTCTGGACGGTTAAGGCATATTGGCTATTTTCGTCAGTATGCGGGAGCGGTTTTTCCTGCAAAAAAGGATAACGACGGCAGCCCGAAAACTGCACAGTCGTTATCCTTATCGGTCCGTAAACTGTGGACTGAATCAGTATAGCACATTTTTTTAAATTACGGTATACTAAGAAAAAAGAAATGAGGGGGATTCGCTATGCGAAATTTAGAAAAGAAACTACGCGCCGCTATCGTGCAGGCTGCGCCTGTATTCTTCGATAAACAGGCGACGCTGCAGAAAGTCGTCCATCAAATCGAGGAGGCCGGCCGGAATGGGGCACAGCTCATCGTCTTTCCCGAATCGCTGGTCCCATGCTATCCCTATGGCCTGACCTTCGGCTTTACCGTCGGCAGCCGGTCCGAAGCCGAACGGGCCGACTGGAAGCGCTATTATGACCAGGCCGTTGTCGTCCGTCAGGATTTGCAGGACGTAGCCGCTGCGGCCAAAGCCGCCGGGGCTTATGTCAGCCTGGGTATTACCGAACGGGATGAAACAACGTATTCCCTGTATTGCAGCAACGTCATCTTGGCACCGGACGGCACGCTGGCGGCTCATCATCGGAAAATCAAACCAACTGGGGCAGAACGCTATATCTGGGCTGATTCTCATGACCCGTCGACGTATTTCCCCATGGTCCAGACGCCGTGGGGTCCCATGGGCTCGCTCATCTGCTGGGAAAATTATATGCCCCTGGCCAGGACGGCGCTCTACCAGAAAGGCGTCAGCCTCTATTTGGCACCGAATACCAATGACAACCCGGAATGGCAGGATACGGTCAAGCACATCGCCATCGAAGGGCGCTGCTACGTCTTCAACGTCGACCAGTATTTCACTAAGGACATGTACCCGGCCGACCTGGTCGAAAGCGGAGCCGTCGCCAAATTGAACGACACGGCCTGCCGCGGCGGCAGCTGCATCATCGACCCGTGCGGCCATTACGTCACCGAACCTGTCTGGGACCGGGAAGCCATCATCTACGCCGACCTGGACATGGACCAAGTCATCCTGCGCCACATGGAATTCGACGCCGCCGGCCACTACACCCGCCCAGACATCCTGGAACTCATCATACATGAATAGGGAGTTGCTGTCGCATGAAGATTTCTGCCATCCGCTAACCACTAGCTACTAAACGCTAACCACTAAAAAAAGCTTGCCGCACATGCGACAAGCTTTTTTTCACCGCCTCAACATGCGGTATTTGAATTTGATTCGTTTCAGGCCCGTGGCTTTCCAGAAGTTGCGGGCCATTTTTTCGGAAATGATGTAGAACGCCGGGATGAGGAGCAGGCCGCAGAGGGTGGCAAAGGTCATGCCGCCGACGACGGCGACGCCCATGCCGCAGCGGGCTCCGGCGCCGGCACCGCTGGCAAAGGCCAGGGGCAGGCAGCCGATGATGGCCGTAAAGGCCGTCATGAGGATTGGCCGCAGGCGAAGCTTGGAGGCGATGACGACAGCTTCCATCGGGTCGATACCCTTGTCGACACGCTCTTTGGCGAATTCGACGATGAGGATGGCGTTCTTGGCCGCCAGGCCGATGATCATGATGACGCCGATCTGCATATAGACGCTGTTCAAGAAGCCGCTGGCGTTGGCATTGAACAAGGTCGCCAGCTGGCGGATGATGTATTCCGAGCCGACAGCCCCGAAAATCCCCGTCGGTACGGTGAACAGGACGGCGAACGGCATGGACCAGCTTTCATAGAGGGCAGCCAGGCAGAGGAAGGCGAAGACCAGGGCCATGATCAGGATTTTCGTCGTCGAACTGGACGACGTGCTTTCTTCGCGGCTCTGGCCGGACCATTCGATGGTCATCCCCGTCGGCATGACGCTCTTGGCCGCTTCTTCGGCCGCTGCCATGGCTTCACCGGAACTGTAGCCGCTGGCGGCGCTGCCCTGGATGGTGACGCTGCGGACGCCGTTGAACCGGCTAATCGACGACGGGCCGGTGGTCATGGAGCTGGTCAGCAGCGTATCGAGGGGAACCATTTTCCCTGACGAGGACTTGACGGAAATGAATTTCAGACTGTCTGCCTGAGAGCGGTACGACGTGTCGGCCTGGACGATGACCTTGTAGGACCGGCCGAACTGGGTGAAGTCATTGACCGACGAACCGCCGAAATTGGTCTGGAGCGCCGTGAAGACGTCGGACAATTCGATGCCCAGATTCTTGATTTTTTCACGGTCTACCGTATAGGCCACGCTCGGTGTATTGGTGGCATAACTCGTGCGGACACCGGATAATTCCGGCCGCTGCGAGCAGGCGGCGACGACCTGGTTGGCCGCGTTGCCCAGTTCTGTATCGGACAGGCCCGTATTATCCATGAGCTGCATGGTCCAGCCGCCTTCCTGGCCCATGCCGGGGAGGGACGACGGATTAAAAGCGGCTACGCGGGCTTCGGGATGGTTAGGGACGACAGTCTTATTGAACTTGGCGATAATCGATTCGGCGCTGAGGTCATTCGATTTGCGGTCATCCCAATTTTCCAGGGCTACATAGAGGTTGCCCGTATTCGACGTGGAACCGCCGGCGTGGGTCATGACATCTTTGACGCCGGGAATCTTGCGCGTTTCTTCGGCAGCGGCGTCGACAGTCTTGATGGTCTGGTTCAGGGACGTCCCTTCGGGCATGGTGATACTGGCCATGAACATGCCCTGGTCTTCGTCGGGGACGAACGTTGACGGCAGGACCTTGTAGCAGATGCCCATAAGGCCTGTGACCAGGATGAGGAAGACGGCGGCATATTTCAGATGACGGATCATCCAGCCGACTTTCCCCGTGTAGCGGTCCTTGAAATGGTCGAAAGCCCGGTTGAACCCGCGGAAGAAGGCACCCAGCGGCCCGGCCTGGATGGCCTTATCATCGGGCTTCAGGAGAACACCGCATAAGGCCGGCGTCAAGGTCAGGGCGACGAAAGCCGAGATGACGACGGAAATGGTGATGGTCACAGCGAACTGCTTGTAGAGGACGCCCGTGACGCCGCCGATGAAGGCGACAGGGATGAAAATCGAGGCTAAGACAGCGGTCGTGGCGATAATCGGTCCTTGGACTTCTTTCATGGCCGCTTCCGTCGCGTCCTTGGCAGACAGTTTATCCTTGGACATATGCTCTTCGACGTTTTCGATGACGACGATGGCGTCGTCGACGACCAGGCCGATGGCCAGGACCATGGCGAAGAGGGTCAGGGTGTTGATGGTGAAATCGAGGACCTTAAAGGTCGCAAAGGTCCCGACGATAGAAACCGGCACGGCCAGGACCGGGATGAGCGTCGTCCGCCATTTCTGCAGGAAGACGAAGACGACGAGGATGACCAGGAGCAGCGATTCGACAAAGGTATCTTTGACTTCATTGATGGATGCGTTGATGAAATTCGTGTTATCCATGACAATGGTATAATCCAGGTCCGGCGGAAAGGTTTCCTTGGCCTGTTCCAGGACCTTCTTGACTTCCGTGATCGTGTCCAGGGCGTTGGCGTCGCTGGAGAGCTGGATGCCGAAGCCAATCCCTGTCTTGCCGTTGATTTTGGAGTTGCTGCTTTCGTTCTGCGTCCCCGTCTGGATATTGGCCACATCTTTGAGGTAGACGAACTGGCCATTCGAAGCAGACTTCAAGATGATATTGCCGAATTGTTCCGGCGTCGACAGCTGGCCTTCGACTTTGGCGCTGTACTGTTTTTCCTGTGTCGCCGGTGCCGGCAGGCTTCCGATGGTCCCGGCCGGGGCCGACATGTTCTGTTCCTTGATGGCCGCAATGACGTCCGATACGGTCAGGCCGCGTTCGGCCAGTTTTTCCGGATTGAGCCAGACGCGCATGGCATAGCTGGAACCGAAGGTATTGACGTTGCCGACGCCGTCGATGCGCTGGATTTTGTCGAGCAGGTAAATATCGGCGTAATTTTTGAGGAACGCCTGGTTATACGTGCCGTTCGGCGAATAGATGTTGGCCATGAGGACCATGTCGCCAGATGCTCTGCGGACGGTCAGGCCCTGGGTCTGTACATCGCTGGGCAGGCTGTTCTTGGCCAAATTGGCGTCGTTCTGGACGTTGATGGCATCTGTATTGCCGTCACTGTCCAGGCTGAAGACGACGGACAGGCTGTACGAACCGTCGTTGCTCGACGTCGAGGACATATAGGACATATCGTCGACGCCTTTGAGCTGGTCTTCGATGACCTGGGCGACAGTCTGATTGACGATGGTCGCATTGGCGCCGGTGTAGGTCGTACTCAGATTGACCGTCGGCGGCGAAATCTGCGGATACTGGGCAATAGGCAGGGACAGGAGGGACAGGCTCCCCAGGATGACGATGATGATGGAAATGACGATGGCGAAAATAGGCCGTCGGATGAAGAAACTAGACATGACGCGCCTCCTTATTTAGCCGTAAGCGATACGGAAGAAGTCGAAGCCGACGAATCGGATGCCGTCAGGGACAGGCCCAATTCATCAGCCGTGGTCATGGTGACGTCCAGGTCCTGGCCTTCTTTCAGATTACTCAGGCCTTCGACGACGACGACATCGTCCTTATCGAGGCCGCTCTTGACGATATAGTAGCTGCCGACCTGGTCGCCTAAGGTGACGACGCGGGCGACGGACTTATTATCGCTCCCGACGACGATGACGAAGGACTGGTCCAGGACCTGCTGGACCGCACGCTGAGGCACGAGGATGGCATCCTTCAAGGGGTGGCCTTCCATGGTGACACGTGCGAACATCCCCGGCAGGAGAACGCCATCGGCATTATTGAAGAGAGCCTTGACCGTAATCGTACCGGTACTGTCCGACACTTCCCGGTCGAACTGGTACGATGTCGACGTTTCATCGTATTTCTTACCGTTGCTCAAAGTCAGGGATGCCGTCGGCGGCGTAGGGTCTTCCGGCTCATTGTCATTGGCCATACGGAAGTTCAAGAATTCATTTTCACTGATCGAGAACTGGACGTAAATAGGATTGATCGAACCGACCGATACCAGGGCCGTATTGCCTGCCGTGACGTAAGTCCCGCTGGGGACGTCGTCCACAGAGAGCTTGCCGGAAATAGGCGCTCTGATGATGGTGTCGTCTAAATTTTCCTGGGCCTTCTGCAAGAGGGCATTGGCATCGTCGTAACTCGACTGATTGCTGTCCACCGTGGCCTGCTGGTTGGTCAGGGTCTGTTCGGCTACGGCGCCGGAGGCGGCCAGCTGCTGATAGCGGTTCAAGTCGACGAGGGAATTATTGAGCGTCGTCCGGGCCTTGTCGACATTCGATTTGGCCGAAAGGACTTCCGATTCATATTGGCGGTCGTCGATTTTATACAAGGGCTGGCCCTTTTCGACAGGATCGCCAGCTGTGAAGTATTTCTCCACGATTTCTCCGGAAACGCGGGGCTTGATGGTGACGGCGTTGGTCGATTTGATCTGACCTGAATAGTCGTGGCTCACAGCCGTATCCTGCTGGAGGACTTTCATGGCCTTGACCGATACAGCGGCGCTCTTAGTCGGCGTCGTGCTGCCGCATCCTGCCGTCAGCAGGGACAGGGCCAGCAGTCCGGCCATCACCGTAGTGAGAAGTGTTCCTTTTCCATAACGTAGCATATGCATGATTCCTTTCTCTACAACATGTTTTAAACTATATTATAAGTGTATCATGGAAAAGAAAAAGGCAACATGCCTAAATGTTAAAAATTAGGTGTCGCCTTCTTTTCGATAAGCCGCGAAATATGTACTTTTTATGGTAATTATATGTAGTTAGAAGCTGTCATGCAATTTTATTGCCATTGGCTACGAGTTTGAAGCGCAGGCCCAGGACTTCGGCTGCCCGCTTGCACATGAGCATACGCTGGGAAAAGATTTCAAAATAATCGATCATGGAGCAAATCGTTTCATCGAGCTCGATGTTCAAGGTAATGACTTTCTTGTGCGTGTCGACGTGGAGCTTCGACGACAGGGCGGCATAATTGACGCGGTCGTGCTTGTCGAAGGTTTCCGGCACGGTATTGCGGACGCGGTCCCGGCGGACGTCGCTCTTGTCGGCCAGAATCAGGGCGGCAGACAGGGGGTCAAAAGCGATGCCGCTCCGTTCATCGTGCTGGCCGATGGCCGAGATGATGGCGGCAATATCTTCCGGCGGTGCACCCCAGTCGCGCAGGAAATGGAACGCCATGAGAGCCCCCGTATGGGCATGGTCTACGCGGTTGATACTGTTTCCCAAATCGTGCATATAACCGGCAATGCGCACGAGTTCCACCATGTGGGCGTCATAGCCGAGCTTCTTCAGGATTTTGCCGGCCGTGACGGCCACTTTAGCCGTATGCTTTTGCGAATGGTCCGTATACCCCAGGGCATCGAGGACCCGGTTTCCCTGTTCTAAATAAACATTCAGCTCTTTGGCATGGGCAATATTTTCATAAGTCAGTTTCTTCATGATATCATTCCTTTTCTGTGCTAGTCTTTTTAGTATAACAAAGGAATGTATAAACAGCGTAAATATTCCATAAAAATTGTGCCTTGCTTCTACCGAATCCAACCGTTTGCTAATGTTGATTCTATCATCGGCTTGGAAATTTACATCTTGAAGTTCATATAAAAGAATGATAAACTTATTTTTATGAGATAGTTCGATGTATTCGGTTTTCTTCGCGAAAGCGGGGTGATCGGCATGAGTGTATACGAAGCATTATCATTAATGATAGCTTTTGCTACGCTTATTGTGCTGGTTATTTCAGCTAATAAGAAATAAATTTATGAACTGAAAAAAACCGCATACCTTGCGGTACACGGCCTTCTTCAATCAAACAACTCAGAGGAGAGCCGATGTTCCGCCATCGGACTATCTCTGTTTTTATTTTACCATATCGGATTGATAAAGCAAATGGAAATTATGTTCGCTGAAGAAATGCTTGTTTCGTCGAACATAGTTTCTTTCTTTGCGAAAAATTCGCCTGATTTTCATAAATGGCCTTATGAGGCGTTTTTTATCATCTTATGAGTAATTACATGGGGAACTTGTTTTATTTCCTTTAAATCGGCAAATTCAGCAGGAACGTTTGTTGCATCTTGTCTTTTCTCATAGTACAATAGTAAACAAAGGAGGTGCCGCATATGTATTTACGAAAACGAGGCAAGAAATGGTATTATACGATTGAAGTCCCGACGGAAGATGGTCAGGGACGGCAGCGGGTGGAACGCGTCGGCGGTACTTCGTATGCCCAGGCGGCGAAAGCCTATCGCCAGGCCATGAAGGCCCTGGATGAAGACGGGGAACTGCCGGAAAAGCCGGAAGTCAAGGTCATGGCTTTTTTTGCAGGATTGGCTGGAAAAGGATGTGCGCATCAATTTAGGCCCTAATACGTATGATTCTTATTCTGGCATCATTAAATGGCATATTGGCGCCCGTTTTGGCAATTATGCCCTGGAAGCGCTGACGACGGCAGAAATCCAGGACTGGATCAACAGCCTGAAAGAGGACGGCTATTCCCGGTCAACGGTCAAATCTATTTTTACGGTCTTCAACGATGCCATGCGCTGGGCCGTCTCCAACCGCCAGTATATCGAAATCAATCCCATGGCCAACGTCAAGATGCCGAAGTTCGATGTTCCCCGGAAAAAGCCGGTCATCTTTTCACATCAGCAGATACAGATTATTTTCCATGCCTTCCCGGTAGGGCATAAATATTATGCGCCGTGCATGATTGCCTATTGTACGGGCCTGCGTGTCGGCGAATGCCTGGCCCTGCAATGGTCCCATATCGACATGGAAAACCGCACGCTTTCCGTGGTCAGTACCTTGTATGACAAAAAGGGTGTGCCCGTCTGCAAGGCGACGCCGAAGACGAAGTCGTCGGTCCGGACCATTCCTTTTAATGAAACCTTATACAAAGCCCTGCTCCGCCATAAGGCCCAGCAGGCCAAGAACCATCGTCTTTACGGCGACGACTACGTCGAAAGCGATTTCGTCTGTACCCGTGAAGACGGCCGTCCCATGAACAGCAATGACATGCGGTATTTCAATATGTGGTGTAAAAAGGAATTCGGCGGCGGCAGCTTCCATTCCTTCCGCCACACCCATGCGACGATGATGCTGGAAAACAATATCGAACTCGACTACGTTTCCAAGCGGCTGGGCCATTCCACCATTGCCACGACGGCGAACATTTACGATACGATTACGGATAAACGCAATCGGGAAGCCATGAAGAAGCTCGATTCGATTTTGTAAAATCATGGCGGCAAACGCGGCGGCAAGACGCCGTAAATATAGCATAAAACCTTAATTTTCCGATAAGTAACACTTATCGGAATAATATAACAAAATTCAAAAATATAGAGAAAGAAGAACCCCTTACATCATGTCTCCTCAAATCACTACCTACAGCGGAAAGTTTTTCGATATCACCCATCCCAATCCGGCAAGCATCTGCATCGAAGATATTGCCCACGCCTTGTCGCTCATCTGTCGGGGCAACGGCCATGTGACGACTTTTTATTCCGTCGGCCAGCATTGCCTGCAGTGTGCCAAAGAAGCGATGGCCCGCCAGCTGCCGTCCCGACTGGTTCTGGCCGCCTTACTGCACGATGCGACGGAGTGTTATATGTCCGACGTGCCCCGGCCGATGAAGCAGCTCATGCCGATATACCGGCAGACGGAAGCCAAATTGCTGGCTATCATTTATGAGAAATTCTTAGGCCAGCCTTTGACAGAAGGGGAAACACGCCTCCTCAAAGGGATTGACGATGATTTCCTCTGGTATGACCTGACCTATCTCTTGCACGACCAGCCTCAGGGCGAGCCGCCGCAGGTCCATTGTATCCCCGATTACCGGCCGCGTCCCTTTGCTGATGTCGAAGCCGAATACTTGCAGTGCTATCGTTCTTGTCAGGAGGGAGATTCATGGAAATAGCCATCGTCACCGGCGCTTCGTCCGGGCTGGGCCGGGAATATGCGAAATTGCTGGACCAAGAAGGATTGGATGAAATCTGGCTCGTCGCCCGGCGCCGGCCCCAGTTGGAAACCCTGGCTGGCGAACTGACGACGAAAAGCCGTATCTACGCCCTGGACCTGACGGACAGGGCGTCTTTGCTGACGCTGCAGCAAGCCTTAGCGGCCTGCCAGGTCACGGTCCGTTATTTGATCCACGCCGCCGGCTTTGGCAAGATGGGGCCTGTGGCGGCCGTTCCGGCAGACATCCTGGAAAACATGATCGACCTCAACGATCGGGCGGCTGTCAGCCTGGTCCAGGCTGTACTGCCTTATTGCCATGCCGGTAGCCATCTGGTCCAGATTTGTTCCTGCGCGGCCTTCCTGCCCATTCCGGAACTGGCTGTCTACGCGGCAACGAAAGCCTTTCTCCTGCGCTACAGCCGGGCACTGGCCGTGGAACTGGCACCGCAGGGCATCCTCGTATCTGCCGTTTGTCCGTATTGGGTGAAAGATACAGAATTCATCGCGACGGCCAGCCAGACCGATGAAGGCCGGTTGTTCCGCCATTTTCCCCTGGCCGGGACGAAGGAAGCCATCGCCCGCCGCTCCTTCCAGGCCGTGAAAAAAGGCCGAGTCGTCATCACGCCGGATGTCGTCTCGACCTTGCTCCGTTTTCTGTCGGGGTGGATTCCCCAATCGATTCTCTTGCACGGCAGCCGCTGGTTCCGCTGACTTTATAAGCCGATGGCTTTCAGTGCCTGGTCCAGATCACCGATGATGTCGTCCGGGTCTTCCAGGCCGATGCTGAAACGGATGAAGCCCTTGCGGAATTTTTCCGGATAGAGATTGATGCGTTCATCGTAGCTGGGCTGCGGGAAAATCAGGCTTTCGTCATGGCCGAGGGATACGGCGAAGGTGACGACTTTCAAAGCTGCGCAGAAGCGTTCGACGGCCTTGTCATTGGCTGCGATGCCAAAGGAAATGACGCCGCCAAAGCCGTGCTTCATCTGCTTCTTGGCCAATTCATGACCGGGATGGCTGGCCAGGCCGGGATAGGAAACGAAGGTGACGTTTTGCCGCTGTTCCAGCCATTCGGCGATTTTCTGCGTCGATGCGTTAATGCGTTCCATCCGCAAGGGGAAGGTCACGGCACCGCGGAAAATCTGCCAGGCATTGAAGGGGCTGATGACAGAGCCGACGTTGACCTGGGCTTCATAGCGGATCCGGTCCATCGCCGCCAAATCATTGGAAATGATGGCCCCGCCCTGGGCATCGCCATGGCCGTTGATATATTTCGTCAGCGATTCGACGACGAAATCGGCTCCCAGGTCCAGCGGCCGCTGGTTGAGAGGCGACGCAAAGGTATTGTCGACGGACAAGACAGCCCCGTTTTCATGAGCGATTTTAGCGATGGCTTCGATATCTGAAATGCCATCAGTCGGGTTGTCCGGCGTTTCAATATGGACCAGGCGCGTCCCCGGCGTAATCGCTTTCTTGACGGCTTCCAGGTCAGTCATATCGACCATGACCATTTCGACGCCGAATTTCTGGTTGAATAATTCGTGGAACAGGCGATAGACTGCCATATAACTGACTTTCGGATAGACGACGCGGTCGCCCGTCTTGAGCAGGGTCCAGAACAGGGCGTGAAGGGCGGCGACGCCGCTTCCCAGGACGATGGCGTCATCGGCACCGTGAAGGGCCGCTACTTTTTCTTCCAGCCAATGCTGATTCGGGTTGCCGTTACGGGCATACATCAGCAAATCCGTCGATGAATAATTAACCTTCGACAAATCATCGGGCAGCTTGTAGCTGTTGGCCATGTGCAATGGCCGGCGGACAGCGCCCGTTTCTGCGTCATAACCGACACCAGTGTGTACAGCCTGTGTCGAAATGTCATACCCCTTGAACTTATTTTCTTTCTTAGCCATAAAAAAAATCCCCCTTTATGGTGTCAATAAATACTATACAAGTATATTATAAAATATATCATCGAAAAAGTAAAAGCCTTTTGTTCTCCAATTTATATTGACTTTTTGACTTTTATTAAAATAAGCGTATAATAGAACTATACAAAGAAATAGAAACAGCGCCGTTTCAATTGTTTAATTTTGTAGGAGATGATTGGTATGAGCAAGTTAACCCATCGTATCGAAAAGAAGGCTGTCGAAATCCTGGTCGACCGCATCATGGCCGAACGGAATCCGGCAGACCGTCAAAAAACATTGAAACGTTTATCTTATGTCATGCAGCATCTGTTTGGCGACCTCTTTGAAAAGGAATCCTTTGACGATGCACGCAGGCTCATCGATGAAGGGGGCAAATGGTTCCGCTTCCTCAATACGGCTCTGGATACCTTGAACCCGCATGTCGTCAAGACGGCCGTCATGGACTTGGGCTTTGAAGCTGGATTTTACGGCCTGCGTACGCGCGACGCCGCCAAGGCGAAATATCACTGCAATATTCCCTGGGCCATCCTCTTCGACCCGACCAGCGCCTGCAACCTGCA
>OGYE01002166.1_pt1 | contig 12238 bp, 10 predicted proteins | sample 1576471 | NCBI WGS metagenome assembly OGYE01 (sample SAMEA3541532, study PRJEB24748) | human gut metagenome | biome: human gut; feature: human-associated habitat; material: faeces | place: China | collected 2012
CTCTTGCAAGCAAGCTTGCATCGGCTTTCTGACCTTTTGACCCTGGTATCATCATATAACTAAACGGAGGGAAAAAAGAAAATGGAACTCAGACAGCTGGAATATTTCCGGGAAATCGCGAATACGGGAAGCATCAATGAAGCGGCGAGAAAGCTCAATATGTCACAGCCGCCCCTCAGCTATCAGATCAGGCAGTTGGAAAATGAACTGAACGTGCAGCTGTTTGAGCGTACCCATAAAGGGGTGATCCTGACGGCGGCAGGTAAGCTTTTGTATGACCGTGCGGCGAGCCTTCTGGATTATGCCAGCTCGACAGAGCTTGAGGTGTCCCAAACGGGTAAAAAAAGGGTTCTGAGAATCGGGATCACGCCGACGACGGTCGGCACAGTCATGCCGTTTATCGCAGAATTTTCAAAGAAAAATCCCGACGTGAATTTTGAGGTTCACGACGGGATCACGTATACGTTATATGATTATCTTCAGGAAGGGATCATCGATATTTCGGTTGTCCGCACGCCACTCCGGCTGGATGATGTGGAGTCCGCAGTCCTGCATTCGGAGCCGATGATCGCTGTCTCCAATCCGGAGATGCCTTCAGAAAGGCGGAAATCGCTCATTCTTGAAGATTTAGTCCACAGACCGTTAATTCTCTACCGGCGCTATGAAAAGCTGATTATGGATGCATTTCACGCGCAGAATCTGGTTCCGGAGGTGCTCTGCCTGTGTGATGATGCCAGGGGCGCTACCCTTTGGGTGAAGGAAGGGCTTGCCACGGCGATCTTTCCACAGTCCATGGAGCCGCTTTGCGAAGGGCTGACTTGTCAGGTGCTTGATGAACCGGATCTGGTGACGAAGATCCTTCTGATCTGGCAGAAGGGGCGGAAGCCGACGGCGGTGGTGCAGGATTTTATGGATGTCTGTCTGAAATAATTTAAACCGTATCAAAAATAATAATCCTCAGTTTATTTTTGATACGGTAAGTGAATTGTAAGACGGATTCTCCATGTTCTGGCAGGTGGAAGCGATAAACATCAGTATGATCGATTTACGAATTGTTTTTCGATTATACTGCTTTTTCAAAGTCTGTCCCTATACCCATTTTCACTTCAAATGTCGTTCCGCTATGCTTATTTGTATAAACTTCAATCGTTCCGTCATGAACCCGCACAACTTCTCGCACCATCGCAAGGCCAAGCCCCACACCTCCGAGTTCCCGGCTTCTTGACTTATCTACCCGGAAGAACGGTTCGAAGATCTGCTCCCTGAATGCTTCATCAATTCCATTTCCTGTATCCGAAACCGTCAGAACAACTTCGTTCTTCTTCCTTATTGCCGATACCGTAACGGATCCATTTTCCCGATTATATTTAATCGCATTTTCCACAAGATTATATAGCATTCTGTAAATCAGAATATCACTCCCTGTCAAAAACAATTCTTCATCAGCCTTTGCTCCTGCTCCCTGTGACTTCTGTATCAGTTCAACCTTTTTTTCCTGTGCCAGCGGTTCCAGATCTGTCAGCACTTCCTCGATTAGACTATGGAGCTCAATTCTGTCATTTCGCGATACGGTCTGTAATTCGCTCATATCCAAAAGCGTTCGGACCAACTTGCTAAGACGTTCATTCTGCTCCGTTACCATCTGAATTGTCTCTTCTGCCACTGCGGTACTCTCCGGATGTTCTGTTGTATGGTATAGATCCAGTTGTGCCTGGATTAAAGCCAGTGGAGTACGTAACTCATGTGCTGCATTTCCCGTAAACCGGCGCTGCGTCTCGAATGATTCTGAAAGCCGTATAAGCATCTTATTGTAAGATATGCGAAGTCTGTCCAGCTCTGCAATCTTATTCTCTTCGATCGTATAATCTTTCAGATTCTGTGCCTGAACTTTTTCCACTGTCTCTGAAAATTTTCTGAGTGGTTTCAATGCCCGTCCACTGATAAAATAAGTTGCTGCGCCGCCAAACAGCGCTACAATAGCAGTAATCAGAAGGCTTCTGCTTCTATAATCTGATTTGGAGTTATAAACCTTCATGGAAAACTGTGACACAAAGTCATCCCACTCATTATCCGGAATATCAATGTACACCGATTCCGGCTCTGTGCCCTGATCCGTGATAGACTCCTGAAGCGTATCGAAATAATAGACTCCGTTTTTATATAAGAAAAAGGTAAGACATCCGCATAATATGGTGATCAACACGGTTGTAAGAAGTGTTAATTTCCACTGGAGTGATATTTTCTTCATGCTTTGCTATTTCCCCCTATCTTATAGCCCTCACCGATTTTGTTCACGATTGGATCATATCCGAGTCCTGCTTTCAGTTTTTTTCTCAAAGAAGACATATGTACTCGGATGGAACCGCTAAAACTATCCACAGAAGAATCCCAGACATGCTCGATCAGTTCTTCCTGACTGACCGGTCTTCCCTGATTTAAAAGGAGATATTCCAAAATCCCATTTTCTTTTCTTGTCAACGCAACCGGGTTATCGTCTGCATATGCAACCCTTTCTCTCGTATCAAATCGAAGTTTTCCGCATTCCAGACAGATATTTTTTTGTATAAATTTTCTTCTTGTCAGGCTTCTCACGCGCGCTTCCAGCTCCTGCAGGTGAAATGGTTTTTCCATATAATCATTTGCACCGGAATCCAATCCTTCAACCTTATCTGCGATCTGACTTCTCGCAGACAGGATCAATACTTTTGTCTCTTCATTTTCTTTGCGAAGTTCCCGAAGGATCTCCATCCCATCCACCCCGGGCAGGTTAAGATCAAGCACGATCAGGTCATACAGTTCCGCATAGATCATCTCCAGTGCCTGCTCTCCGTCATTACACATGTCCACCTCATAACCTGCCAGATGCAGACTTTTCGCGATCATATCACATAATTTCTTTTCATCTTCAACAACTAATAATCTCAATTTACTTTTCTCCATTTTCTTAACAGGAAATTTACATCCCATATTATATAATGTAGTCACTGAACGGTCAATAAGCCGACTTTGAGCAATAACATTGAAAGGAGCAGTTACTATTTACAGTAACAAGTGGTATCTTAATGAAATCAGAAAAAGCAACACAAATTTTTTTACTTGCAGCCGGTCTTGTATTTTTCCTTGCCGGGATTTACCGTGGAGAAGCTGCAACTGTACTCAGTAAGGCAATAAAATTATGTATGGAGTGTGTCGGAATTGGATAAGAAATTAAAATCAAACAAGAACTTCCTGGTTCGTTTCCGCGGATGGTTTCAGGCAGCTGCAACACTGCTGACCAATCTTCATATTCCGAATCTGTTTAAAGGGAAAATTTATCAGGGAAAGGTAAAAACAATATGTGTACCCGGACTGAACTGCTACTCTTGCCCGGCTGCCACAGGTGCCTGTCCGATTGGAGCTTTCCAGGCTGTAGTCGGTTCATCAAAATTCAAGTTCACCTACTACATCACCGGATTCTTTATCTTGCTGGGAGTTCTGTTAGGACGATTTATCTGCGGTTTTCTCTGTCCGTTTGGATGGTTTCAGGATTTGTTGCATAAAATTCCGGGTAAGAAACTGTCTACTGCAAAACTAAAACCCCTGCGGTATCTGAAATACGCGGTTTTGGCCGTTTTTGTTATACTGCTTCCGGCATTTGTGACTAATTCGTTGGGGATGGGCGATCCATTCTTCTGCAAATACATATGTCCACAAGGCGTACTTGAAGGTGCAATTCCACTGGCACTTGTTAATTCGGGAATCCGCGCGGCACTCGGACATTTATTTACGTTTAAGTTTACAATCCTTGTACTTGTAATCATCTTAAGCATTTTGTTTTACCGCCCATTCTGTAAGTGGATCTGCCCGCTTGGTGCCATCTACTCGCTGTTTAACAAAATATCATTACTTAAGATTAAGGTGGATCCTGAAAAATGTGTTAACTGTCAAAAATGCAGCCATGCCTGTAAAATGGATGTAAATGTAGTAGACACACCGGATCACCCGGAATGTATCCGATGTGGAGCATGTATGAAAGCCTGTCCGACAAATGCGATCTGCTATCATTACGGATTTTCAGGCAAGAAACAGGCTGACAATAAATAAGCAAAAATGAATCAAATGATATTCAAAAGGAGATTAAAAATCATGAAAAACAAAACAAGTAGAACAAACTCAATGAAATTAAAAAAAGTAATTGCGGCATCTCTTGCCGTTTTCATTCTTTTTGCATTCACAGGTTGCAAAACTTCATCCGGTTCCGCAACAACTGAAAGCTCAAAGCAGGAAGATACTTCCACAACAGATTCAAGCAGTTCGGGTGATCTGAATGAAAAGCTGAATGACCTTTACCAACAGGAAAACCAGATCTTTGCAGATCACAAAGATGTGTGGGACAAAGCATTTGGCTTTATGAGCAAGAACATTGACGATGATACCAAGAATGAAAACTATGCGGACTTTCTTGCAAATATAATAGAATCAAACAAAGATTCTTTTTCCGAAGAAGAATATGCTACTCTGAGTAAAGACATTGAAACGATCCGCGGTATTGAAGAAGAAATTGCAAAACTTGAAAAAGAAATTGCCGCAGCTGGTTCTTCCGGCAGTAGTTCCTCCGGCACAGATGACTCTACAGGTGTGTTTCACGGTTTCAAAGGGAAAGACCTGGATGGTAACGATGTAGATGAAAGCCTTTTCACCAAAAATAAAGTTACGGTTGTAAACTTCTGGTTCAGTGGATGCAAGCCTTGCGTTGAAGAACTTTCTAAACTGAATGAATTAAATGATACAATTAAGAAAATGGGCGGTGAAGTTGTTGGTATCAATACAGATACATTAGATGATAATCAGGATGGTATCAAAGAAGCGAAAGAAATCTTGAAGGCCAAGGGAGCTTCCTACAAAAACCTGACTTTCGACTCCGATTCAACAGTTGGAAAATATGCAGGAAACATTATGGCATTCCCGACAACAGTTCTCGTAGATAAAGACGGAAATATCGTTGGCGAACCTTTCATGGGCGGAATCGATGATCAATCAAACTACGAGCAATTAATGAAACAAATTCAGTCCATACTTGATCAGGAATAATTCATTTACTGAAGATGTATGCTAAATGAGGCTGTCGCATTAGTGCGGCAGCCCATATTTTTTTTGGTGTATTCCTATTTATCAGGATTCCATGTTTAACCTTCTGCTAGCTCTGAGGTTTTCCGAATGCTTTGTTTCTTTTATGTATTGTATTTAAAAACTCATAACCTGCTCTTCGTCAAGTCTTTTAAGAATTTCGCATGCCAGCTTAACAGCGTTATCAAAGTCGCTATAAGCTGAAATTCCGTAATGTGTATGTGCATAGCGAACCGGAACTCCGATAACGATAACCGGAACCGCTTTTTCAGTCAGATGTATAGCTGCACCGTTGGTTGAACCGGCACTACGAACTGCATCCTGAACCGGAATACCAAGCTTTTCTGCCAGATCCAGTGCATATCTTTGATAATGTGGATTGGTGATCATACGGGCATCAATGTGACGCAGCATCGGTCCTCGCTTGATAGCTGTCTGAACCATATACGACTCAACGCAGGTATCATCTGCCGGGCATCCCTCAAAAACAATTGCGATATCCGGTTTAATTACCTGTGCTGTTACAGTGGCACCGCGTACACCAACTTCTTCCTGTGCTGCACAAGCGCCAACAATATCCACATTCAGCTCCTGACCAGCCAGGGTATGCATAGTCTTAAGAATTGCCGCACATCCCAGACGGCAGTCAAAGCTCTTGCCAACCATCAGATCTGTGGTTTCTGAATATGTAAATGTTACATCCGGCACTACGGGTTCACCGATACGAATGCCGAACTTTTCAACCGCCTCTTCTTTAGAAACAGCGCCAACATCTACCGTGATATCTTTCATATCCAGAGGTGCTTTACGCTCCTGCTCTGTCATGAAATGCGGAGGCTTGCTGGCAGTAAGCCCCGGAATATATTCTCCGAACCGGTTGCGAACCAAGACTTTATGAGCCGGAATATTGTGGTTAACCCAACCTCCGATCTGAATGATGCGGAGAGTTCCGTTCGGGCAGATAGCCTGCACCATAAAACCAACCTCATCACTATGTGCGTCAAGCTGAACAACCGGACGTTTGCCGTTATTTTCTTTACGGCGGATATACAGGTTGCGCATGCGATCTTCTGTAATTTCTCCGAGTCCTTCTGCGTAAGGACGAATCGCTGCAACCACTTCATCTTCGAAACCGGATGTACCGTTTGCATTTGAAATTGCTGCAATCATTTCCAATGTTGTTTTTTTATCCATTATGACACCTCTTTATGAAAGTTTTACTTTCTTGAATTCTTCCATGAAATCAACAATATAGTTTGCTGTAGTCTCAAGCATTTCCTTGCCCCACTCTTCTGTAGCGGTACTCGGATGATCCGGTCCGATCCAGCCGTTGTCTGTTACATGCGGAGTATTGCGTATAATATCAACGTTAACTCCCTTGAACTCAACAGAACGGAAACCGGTTGTCTTCAGATTATCAGACAGGTGCTTAAACTGGAGTTCACCACCTATCTCACTCTTATCAACTAAAGACGGATCAATTCCAAGAATCGCAGCTGTTTCCTCACCACCGCCGTGGCCGCCTTTCCACGCCGGGTTCATATCCCATGCCATCAGCCACCAGTTAAGCATAGCCACCAGACAGCCCTTATCTTCGAATTCCATGCCAAGGCGTTCAATCATCTTGATGTTTCCGCCATGTCCGTTCAGGAAAACGAATTTTCTTGCGCCGTGACGATACAGACTCAGAAAAATCTGACGGCAAAATTGATAGAGTACCTCATTGTCAATATCAATTGTACCCGGATATGGAGCTAAACACTGGCAGGAACCATATGGAATGGTCGGAGCAATCAAAACATCACTCTTTTTCTCGATTTTCTCCAACAAATGCTCCGGAATCAGTGTGTCGGTTCCAAGCGGCATATGACGGCCGTGACACTCAATACTGCCGATAGAAATAAGTACCATATCGTTTTTTTCAAAATATTCTTGAGCTTTCGGCCAAGTCAAATTTGTAAGTCTCATAAGTTCTCTCCTTCCTACTATAATTATTCTTCTCAGCTGAAAATCGGACTATTCGGAAACCAGACAGTCCGACATCCATCAATTACTGCGTTGCTTCCTATTCCCCTTTAGGATTTTTTATGACAATGCAGAATTTTTGAGCTACTCTTGATAACCCAAGTATAGTCCATGCAAATATGATTGTCAACAATTTCAACTTAATGTTAACAGCGGGAAAATAGTGCTTTCGTTTTTGCTAACAATCCACTATAATTATAATAAGTTTTTTGCTAACGGACAAAAGACATCCGTATAATTTTTTCTATTAATTAGTAAGGAAATGAAACATGCGAGAAATTGGCGGTATGTTCTACTATGAACCAAGCGTACCTATCGAAAACGGATACTTATTCTGAAAATTTTATGAGGTAAATATGCAGAAACAACGAAAAACATCAAATACTACTACATCAGAAATTGTTCTTGAATCTCTGCGGGAGCAGATCATCAATGGAATCCTTCAGCCTCAAGAAAAACTGGTAGAGGCTGAAATTGCCCGGAAATTCGGACTCAGCCGAGGTCCTGTGCGCGAAGCACTCCGACAGCTCGCTGTCGAAGGTTTAGTCGATTACTGTCCTAACAAAGGATGTACAGTCGCACTGCTTTCTCCACAAGACGCTTATGAAGTCTTTTTTCTGCGCGGCAGCCTCGAAAAGCTGGCAATCCAGAAAAGCAACTGCCGTCTTAGTGACTATAGTCTCATGATAATGGAAGCCAGTATTGAAGAATTTCGAAAGGCTATTCTCGAAGGTAATACTATGAAGGCTGTTCGTGCAGATGAGACATTCCACCTGCAGATCATTCGCTCTGCCCAGCTTAACCGACTGACCAAAATGTGGGAGCTGCTGAGTCCACTGAATGGTGCCATGTTCCTCTCGGTTCAAAATGCTAATCGCTTTGGACAGTTAAGCGGAGATGCTGAAACGCTTCAGAATGCCAAATGCTTAGAACCAAACACACCGGATCAAAATACCTCTTATAACGGAAGTGCTGCAGTATGGACACACCAATGTCTGTTGGAGGCCATCCGGATTAACGATCTCCAGACAACCTGTGATCTTCTGGATCAGCATTATGAAGAAACCGGCAGACGTGTATACAGACTTTCACTCATGAAAGAACAGAGCTTTTGATCCGTTTCATTGATAATGGTTTGAGGGGCAAACTTGAGGGTTTGAGGGGTTCATAATATGTTTCTTTTGTCTTTTGGATCGACTTCATCAGCAAGGATTTCTTTCATTTCATGTATAAGGATTATGCACAGTCCGTTTTTTTATAAAACTTATTCTGTTTTTCAACTTCTGTGATATAATGCTTTATTATAAATAATTCCCATGGACAAAATGAGGTGAACCAAGTGAAAAAGAAAACACTTGTGCCTCTTATCATTTTTTTACTGGGCATATGCCTTGTTAGTTTGATTGTATACAAAACAGACACCCACGAAAAAGAGCAGAGACACATAACAGCACAATTAAACGTAGCCACCTATGGCGAACGAATAAAGAATGAAATTACAAATGGAATTGAGATCACAGATACCTTGAAGCAAATCTTAATAAGTGAAGATGGCGAAATCCATCAGTTTGAAACAATTGCAGGAAATCTTATGTCTGATTCTATTGAAAGTGTACAGCTCGCTCCTAATGGTGTTGTTACAGATATTTATCCGGCTAATGAAAAGGAGGCAGGTAAGATTGATTTGATCCACGATAAAGACCGCGGAAAAATTTCCTGTTACGCAAGAGACAACCATACAATCATTACGCAGGGCCCCTTCAAATTAAAACAGGGAGGATATGGAATTGCAGTCCGCAATCCCGTATACCTGAAAGACAAAAATGGACATGAGTATTTCTGGGGATTTACTATTGTTATTCTGCGTGTTCCGGATATTTTTTCAGATTCAATCAGTGCACTTTCAAATTTTGGATACGAATACAAAATTTCAAAAACAGACGCTCCATGGAGTGATACTTATAAAGTGGTTTATCAATCAGATGGGCAAATAAATCGTCCTGTTTCTTATACATTTACAATAGGAGATGAAAACTGGAAATTTGAAGTAACTCCTAAAAGTGGATGGAGAAATACCACATTACTGATAATCATCATCGGAATATTTCTTACAATAAGCCTTCTCCTGTCAGTTCTTACCAGAGTATGGTTAGTAGCAAAAGAACATAAGAAAAAGTTTCAGATACTGGCGCACACAGATTCTCTTACAAATATTTATAACCGCTATGGATTTGATGAATTTGCAGAAAAAATGATTCAAAAAAATCCAAAAGCACATTTTGTGGCTGCGCTCCTTGATATCGATGATTTCAAGTTTATTAATGATATCTATGGACATAATTACGGAGACAGGGCACTAAAGAATCTTGCAGACAGCATGAAGACTTTTTTCCCATCCGATGCATTACTTGGAAGAAATGGTGGTGACGAATTCTGCATTCTTTTACCAAATTGTACCTTTGCAGAAGCAGATATACAGCTGCAGAAATTCACCAAACTTCCTAAATCATTCTCATACCATGGTAAGGAACATGCATTTTATATTTCTCTAGGATATGCAGAATATCCAACATTTGCATCCAATCGTTCACAACTCATGCGCTGCGCAGATGCCGCTCTTTATGAAATAAAGCTTCATGGAAAAAATGGATGTATGGTCTACAGAGAAGGACTTCGGTCAGGTGCCCGCAAACAGCTTGGATTCGCATTCAAGGATATCGCGGAACATCTTCCAGGTGCATTCATCATATACAGAGCTGACAAAGAAGATGATGAACTATTTTTTGCAAATGATGAATTTCTTCATATGTCAGGATATAAAGATATAGATGAACTGTTCAGACTTACTGAGAAAAGTTTTCGCAACTTGATTCGTGAAGATGAACAGCAACAGATAGAATCAAGTATCTGGGAACAGATTGACAATGGCAATGAAAATGACTATATTCACTTTCATCTTCGAAAAGCTGACGGAACTTATCTTTCTGTTCTTAATCATGGAAGAATTGTAGAGAACCCGCAATACGGGAAAGTATTTTATGTATTGTTCATGGATTGGGAAGATATGCATATTCGTTACAATGATAAATTTACAAGATAAAATATTGCAAAAAACAGAGCGTATAATCTATTTTCATATAATGTTTATATCGGCAAGCTCTCCGCAAAAAAAGAAACCACCATGCTGTACCGACCCCCAAAAGTTAGACCTAAAAATCTAACGATTGGAGGTCGGTACACACAGTGATTTCTTTATTTTACACTTTTATTTTCTATTTACTTGTCTAGCCTTCTAATACTTCTATAAGTTCTTCCGGCTTTGCAATTATGCTCTTTGGCTTCAGGCTTTCCAGCAATTCTAAGTCTCTAAAACCCCACTGGCATAGTACACAGTCAAGCTGTGAGTTGTCTGCTGTGGCTTTGTCTACGTCGGAGTCTCCCACGTAGATTGACTCAGCCTTTGTGCTGTCAAGTTGTTCAAGTGCTAAGTTTACTTCATCAGGTGCCGGTTTCTTGCCAATGCCACCGGCTTCGTTTTCGCCAATTGCCACGTCGATATATTTCTTAAAATATATTTCATTTAACTCTGACACTGCACACTGAGCCTTGTTTGAAACAATTGCCATCTTGTAGCCCTTGTCCTTTAGGCTTTTTAACAAATCCAATATTCCGGGATATGCGTCAGTCTTTATCTGGCAATGTGCCTGATAGTATTCCATAAAAGTTTCATAGGCTTCCTCAAACTTAGGATTGTTCAAGCCATCAGGTACGGAACGCTCCACAAGCTTCTTAATTCCATTTCCAACATCCATTCTAACTCTGTCTATTGTATGTTCTTCCCAGCCAAACTTTCTAAGCACATAGTTAACTGCATCTGCCAAGTCTTCTAATGTGTTTAACAATGTTCCATCCAAATCAAAAACTACTGTACTGTACTTTTTCATTTCAATCATCTCCTTGCTAAACAATATTACTGTCTTACTTTAATATGAACTTCTCTTAACTGCTGTTCGGTTACTTCTCCAGGTGCTCCACACATAAGATCCTGTGCATTACCATTCATTGGGAATGGAATAACTTCACGAATGTTTTCTTCATCACGAAGAAGCATAATCATACGGTCAACACCAGGTGCCATTCCTGCGTGTGGTGGTGCACCAAACTGGAATGCATTGTATAAAGCCCCGAATTTTTCCTTTAAGTCTTCTTCTGTATAGCCTGCAATTTCAAATGCCTTAACCATAATCTTCATATCATGGTTTCTAACAGCACCTGATGAAAGTTCTACACCGTTACATACAATATCGTACTGGTATGCAAGAATTTCTTCAGGATCCATTGTTTCAAGAGCTTCCAGTCCACCCTGTGGCATTGAGAATGGGTTATGAGTAAATTCCATCTTCTTTGTTTCCTTGTCATATTCATACATTGGGAAATCATTGATATAACAGAACTTAAATGAGTTCTTTTCAATAAGGTCGAGTCTTTCGCCTAATGCTGTACGAATCTGACCTGCATATAAAGCAGCATTCTTTTCATTGTCAGCAATAAAGAAGATTGTGTCTCCAACTTCAAGACCAGCTGTTTCTCTGATTTCTTCCTTCATGTCATCAGGAATAAACTTATCGATTGGTCCCTTGTATGATTTGTCTTCCATTACTTCTAAGTAACCAAGTCCACCCATACCAATGCTCTGTGCAAACTTAAGTAATTTCTCGTGGAATCCCTTAGACATATCTGCGTGAACCTTAATAGCTCTTACTGTCTTTCCGTGGAATGGCTTAAATGTACATCTCTGGAAAAAGTCTGTAAGGTCAATGATTCTTAATGGGTTTCTAAGGTCAGGCTTATCTGAACCAAATTCAAGCATAGCCTGTTTATAACTGATAATAGGGAATGGAGCCTGAGTAACTTCATATCCTTCAGGTGCAAACTTATTAAATGTGTCCGCTAAAACTTTTTCCCAGGGGCACGAGCAGCGTCCCGCATAGGCGACAGTAGTCCGAGAAGCGCTCGATCTTTCCGTTGTACTGCGCAGACGCGGAGGCCATGAGGAAGATGGCGGCCACCTTGCCGAGCTCAACCGGCTGGAAGCGAACGGGGACCA
>OGYE01002168.1_pt1 | contig 12234 bp, 14 predicted proteins | sample 1576471 | NCBI WGS metagenome assembly OGYE01 (sample SAMEA3541532, study PRJEB24748) | human gut metagenome | biome: human gut; feature: human-associated habitat; material: faeces | place: China | collected 2012
TACGGCAAGGTTATGCGCGTAAAGGAAGAGGGCGACAGCCTGCTTTTTTACGGTAGAAAATTTAAATGAATTAAACATAAACACATTAGAAGTTGCAAAAGAAAATATAATAGAAACATTAAATATTGATACAACAACAGAAATAACTAATATCAATGGAATAAAAATTGCAACATTGCCAGTATCAGGAACAATCTCATCAAGATATGGAGTTAGTAGTAGTATCAGATCATCAAAACACACAGGTTTAGATATAGCTGCAAACCAAGGAACACAAATAAAAGTTGTAGCAGATGGAACAGTTACTTGTGCATCATATAGTGGGTCTTATGGATATTTAGTAAAAGTAGATCATGGAAACGGTGTAGAAACTTGGTATGCACATACTAGTAAAATGTATGTAAAAGAAGGGCAAGAAGTAAAAGCAGGAGATGTAATTGCACTAGTAGGAAGCACTGGAAATTCAACAGGGCCACATTTACATTTTGAAGTCAGAATAAATGGAGAACATGTAAATCCACAAAATTATTTATATTAATAAAAACGATATGTTTAAATTATTGAATTTAAATATATCGTTTTTTGTTGTAGTGAAGCTTATTATAAAATTAGTTAATATAAATACATTATAGAAAGATAAATAATTTGATTTGTTTAAAGTCAAGTTTTAATGTTATATATAGTAACTACTGAATTGAAATAACATATACTATAAATTATAATAAAATATATGCAAAAAGCATAAGAAAAGTATTGAAAAATATAAAAAGATATATTAAAATAAATGTGTAAAAAGTTTACGGAAGTAAATAACAAGTACATTGAAAATTTAATATCTTTGTCGTAATGTATTCAGTAAAATGTTATTTATTCAAGTAAATATTTTGCAAAAAGAATTTGTAAAAAATAAAAAATGAATTAGAAGAATAAAAATACAAATAATAAGAAAAAATAAAATAGAAAACAAAGGAGGAAAAATTATGATACAAAATAAAGACAAAGGTATTACATTAATAGCATTGGTAATAACAATCATAATTTTATTAATATTAGCAGGAATATCAATATCAGCATTAACAAATCAAGGATTGTTTAAAAATGCAAAAATAGCTCAAAATGCAACAGAAAAGGCAGAAAAAGAGCAAGGACAAAGATTAAATGAATATGAAGATGAGATAAATAAATATTTAGGAAATAGTAAGGATGAATCAAAAGATGATACAAAAGGAACAACAGTAGAAGAGGCAATAAAAAAGAATGGAGCATTAAGTACAACGGATAATACAGAGTTAAAAGATGCGAAAAATAACAAAATAGTTGTACCAGCAGGATTCAAAATAATAAATGGAGCAACAACAGTAGATAAAGGAATAGTAATAGAAGATGTAACAGAAACAGCAACAAAAGGAAGTCAATTTGTATGGATACCAGTTGGTACTATAACAAAAGCAGATGGTACATCTACAACAATAACATTAGGAAGATATGATTTTAACTCAACAACAGGAAAAGAAAGCACATATTCAGGAAGCTTTGTAGAAGAAGATTCGAATGATTCATCAACACTAAAAAAATATGGAAATACAATAGCAAAAAATATAACAAAATTTAAAAATAGTGTAGCAACAAATGGTGGATATTATATCGGAAGATATGAAGCAAGAACAGCAACAGCTAGAAATGCTGCTGGAAATGCTTTAACACAAATAACAGAAAAAGGAACAGAAAATGTATATAACTATGTAACACAACTACAAGCTGCACAATTATCTCAAAATATGTATAATAGTGATAAATTCACAAGTGATTTAATGAATAGTTATGCATGGGATACAGCAACAGTATTTATACAAAATTGTGGAACAAATGCAAAATATTCAAGACAAAATAGTTTAAATACAGTATTATTACAAACAGGAACAAACTCTTTAACAGATACAAGTAAAATAGATGTACAATGTAATATATATGATATGGCAAGTAACATTGTAGAATGGACAACAGAGACGTCTAACATTTCTAACGGTCCTTGTGTTGTTCGAGGAGGCAATTATGGTTACAGCAGCGACTATACGAGCATTCGCAGCAACGGTATCAGCACTTCTTACAGCGACTTCCGCATGGGCTTTCGTCCACTTTTATATGTAAATGTTTAAAATTTTAGAAGAAAAAGTGTCACCATAGCGATGGCACTTTTAAAAATTAATTTTCATTATCATCATCATTACGACCATGACGACTAGTATTTGTAAACTGCATAGAATAATACCAAACAACAGCAATTATAGCGATAGCGGCAATACCAAGTATAAGCCAAATCCAAGTATTTTGAGACATACTCATAGTAGCATCAGTATTTGTTCTAGTAGCAGAATATCCAGTATTCATATTAGAACTAGTCATACCAGATGTACGATTACTATTCATCATATTTTCAGTTCCACCAGTTACACTCTTTGAAGTATTAGAAACATCCCTAGCAGCATCCTCAACAGTATCTTCAACACCACCAACGAAATTTCTAATATCATTAACAGCAGAACCAATACCACTACCATCAGTAGCTAAACAAATAGAAAAAGAAAAAACGGTAAACAATAAAACAACCAAAGAAACAAAAAATTTTCTATTCATACTAATAATCCTCCTTATAATCTAAAAGCTTAATATGATTTTTTAAATCTATTAATATTATTTTAAAATTTGGAGAAAATATACATACAAAAATTGCTAGAAAAATGCAAAAAAAGTTGTCAACAGGAAAAACCAAATTTGACAACTTTTGACAATTTATTTTATTAATTTTTTAATCTAATTAAAATAGCAATAGCTAGTAATATTAAAATGATTCCAATACTAATCAAGAAAATATTTAAAATATTTGTAAGTCCTAAACCAGATTCTGTTGAAGATGTTGTTTTCACAGTAGCTGATGAAGTAGTAGATATCGGATTTGTATTAGTATTTGATGAAGATCTTGCATAATTTGAAGTAGGATAATCTTCTTCATCAGTAGTATTAATAGTTGTATTAGAGTCACTAGTATTTTCTGTTAAATTTAAATCAACTGCTTTTACATTTAAATTCAATAGTATTGTAACAATAAAGATTAATGTTGCAATTAGAACTTTTTTCAATTTTGTCATTAATATACCTCCTAAAAATTTTCATTTGTTTTACTAAATAATAATAACACAAAATAAATTAACAGTCTAGTTTTTTTATAAAATTTAATATAAAAATGTAACCACAAAACTGACCGTTCAGAATAATAGAGAAAAAATAAAAAATAATATAAAATCTAAAAAAACAAAAAAGGAAAAGAAAAATGAAAATAGAAAAATTCAAGCAAATAAAATCAACACACACATATTTAAAAGAAAACAACAACAAATACACAGAAAACATAGCAATAATAGCAGAAGAACAAACAGAAGGAATAGGAACAAAAGGAAGAAAATGGCACACAGGTTCAAATAAGAATATAGCAATAAGCATATTAAACAAAACACAAAAAGACATAACAAAATTAGAAGGATTAACAACAGAAATAGCAAAAAGAATCCAAAAAACAATGCAAGAAAACTATAACATCAGATTAAACATAAAAGAACCAAATGACCTAATGCTAAATGGAAAGAAAATATGTGGAATTTTAACAGAATGCAACACAATAGGAAACAAAATAAATTATATAATAATAAGCCTAGGTTTCAATGTAAATGAAGATAAGTTTCCAAGTGAATTAGAAAACATATCAACATCATTATATAAAGAAACAGGAAAAATTTTTGATAAAGAAAAAATCACAGAAGATTTTATTAAAACATTAGAAAATATAATATAGAGGTGAAAATGAAAAGTATAGAAATCATAGCAACAGGAAGTTATTTACCGAAAACTGAAATAAACAATTCATATCTTGCAAAAAAACTAAATATAACGGAAGATTACATATACAAAAGAACAGGAATACAAAAAAGATATTATTCAAAAGATGAAAATATAGAAGAATTAGCAATAAAAAGTGTAGAAAATTTGATAGAAAAAAATCCAAAAATAAATATAAAAAACATAGATTTTATTATTGTTGCAACAACATCAACAAATATGTTAATGCCAGGAATATCATATAAAATTCAAAAGTATTTTAACATTAAAAACTGTATGTGTCTAGACATTTTAGGAGGGTGTGCAGGCTTTATAAATACATTAGATATTGTACAAAGTTATATAACAACAGGAAAATCCAAAACAGCACTAATGATAGGTGTAGACTTATTATCAAACTGTATAGAAAAAAAAGATTTATCTACATCAATTTTACTATCAGATGGAGCAGGAGCTGTTATAATACAAGAAACGCAAAATACAAAAATTTATAGTAGCAATATAAAAAGTCAAGGACAAAATGGAGAAATACTTACAAATAATATGAATGAAAAATTGCATATGGATGGTAAAGAAGTTTATAAATATGCTGTTACAGAAACTGTAAAAAACATAAATGAATTACTAGATAAAAGTCAGATTGATATTGATAAAATTAAATATATAATACCACATCAATCAAATTTAAAAATAATGAAATCAATTGGAAACAAGCTAAAAATAGATAATAAAAAAATATTTACAAATATAGAAAATGTAGGAAATACATTTTGTGCAAGCATACCAATAGCAATAGATGAAATATTTGAAAAAAAATTATTAAAAAACGGTGATAAAATAATTCTTTTGGGCTATGGTGGAGGTTTAAACACAGGCAGCATTTTAATGGAGGTTTAATATGAAAATAGCATTTTTATTCCCAGGTCAAGGAAGTCAAAAAATAGGAATGGGAAAAGATTTATATGAAAAATTTGAAGATATAAAAAAGATATATATAAGAGCATCAGAGCTTACAGGAATTGATATAGCTAAATTATGTTTTGAAGGAGAAGAACTAAACAAAACAAAAAATACTCAGATTGCAATTGCAACAATGAGTTTGGCGATTTTATCAATATTAATAAAAAATGGAATAAGAGCAGATATAGCAGTTGGACTTAGTTTAGGGGAATATCCGGCATTAATATATGGAGGGCAGCTTAAATTTGAAGATGGATTAAAATTGCTTAAACAAAGAGGATATCTAATGCAATATAAATTACCAAAAGGTGAATATTCTATGCTTGCAATAATAGGGTTAGAATCCTCAAAAATAGAAGAAATTTGCAACACATTAAGAAATAAAGGAATGTTTATATATCCAGCTAATTACAATTATTCAAATCAAACTGTGGTTTCTGGGAGCCAAAAAGCAATTGAAATAGCAAGTGAAATTTTCAAACAAAATGGTGCAAAAAAAGTAGTCATATTAAAAACAAGTGGACCATTTCATACAAAAGCATTAGAAGATGCAAAAAATGAATACATAAAAGATTTAGAAAAGATTAAGTTTAAAAAAGGAACTACAAAAGTTATTAAAAATATAGATGGCACGTTCTATAATGACACAGATGATATGGTAGAAATATTATCAAACCATATTATAAGTCCAGTTAGATTTGATAAAGCAATAAAATTAATGAAAGACGAGAATATAGATACATTTGTAGAAATTGGACCAGGCAAAACTTTAACAGGATTTATAAAAAAAGAGCTTGAAAATGTTAATGTATTTAATATCTATGATGTTGATACATTAGAAAATGCAATTCAAAAATTAACCGATATTAAAAACTAATATAATAATTTGAAAAGGAGATTACAAAAATGGAAGATAAAAAAGTAGCATTAATAACAGGTGGTACAAGAGGAATTGGAAAAGCAATAGCAATCAAATTCGCTAAAAATGGATATAATTTAGTCTTAAATTATGTGTCAGATAAAACTAATATAGAAAATTTGAAAAGTGAATTTGAACAATACAATATAGAGATATTATTCATAAAAACAGATGTTTCTAAATTTGAGGATTGTGAAAATATGGCAAAAAAATCAATAGAAAAGTTTGGAAAAATAGATGTTTTAGTTAATAATGCAGGAATTACAAAAGATAATTTGTTATTAAGAATGACACCAGAAGATTTTGAAAAAGTAATAGATATTAATCTAAAAGGAACATTTAATGTTACAAAAAGTGTTGTACCATATATGATGAAAAAAAGAACAGGGAAAATTGTAAATATCAGTTCAGTTGTTGGTGTATCTGGAAATGCAGGGCAATGTAATTATTCTGCTTCAAAGGCTGGAATAATTGGCTTTACAAAGAGTATTGCAAAAGAATTAGCTAGCAGAAATATATTAGCAAATTGTATTGCTCCTGGTTTTATTGATACAGATATGACATCAGTTTTAAATGATAATGTAAAAGAAAACATAAATTCACAAATACCTTTAAAAAGAATGGGAACTAGTGAAGAAATAGCAAATTCAGTATATTTTTTAGCTGGTGAAGAAAATACATATATAACAGGTCAAGTTTTAAACGTTGATGGTGGAATGTTAATGTAAAGAAAGGAAAATCAAAATGGAAAAAAGAGTAGTAATAACAGGGTTAGGAGCAATAACTCCTATTGGGAAAAATGTAGAAGAATTCTGGGAAGGAATAAAAACAAATAAATGTGGAATAGCACCAATAACAGAATTTAACACAGAAAAATTTAAAGTAAAATTAGCAGGAGAAGTAAAAAACTATAATCCAGAAGAATACTTTGACAAAAGAAGTTGTAAAAGATTAGATAAATTTTCACAGTTTGCAATAATAGCATCAAAAGAAGCTATGAAAGACAGTGGAATAACACCAGAAAATACAGATATGAATAGAGTTGGAGTAGTAATCAGCTCTGGAATAGGTGGATTAACAACAATAGAAAAAGAAAATGAACATTACATAGAAAAAGGACCTGACAGAGTATCACCAATGTACATACCTATGAGCATATGTAATATGGCAGCAGGAAATGTAGCAATAGAACTAGGAACAAAAGGAGAATCAATATCTGTTGTAACAGCATGTGCAGGAGGAACTCACTCAATAGGAGAAGCATATAGAATGATAAAAAATGGTTATGAAGATGTAGTTTTTGCAGGAGGAACAGAAGCTTCAATCACACCAACAGGAATAGCAGGATTTACAAACATAAAAGCACTAACACAATCAACAGATATCAACAGAGCAAGTATACCATTTGACAAAGAAAGAAGCGGATTTGTAATGGGAGAAGGAGCAGGAATACTTGTATTAGAAGAGTTAGAACACGCAAAAGCAAGAAAAACAAAAATATATGCTGAAATAGTAGGATATGGAGCAACATCAGACGCATATCATATAACATCACCAGCACCAGATGGAGAAGGGGCTGCCAGAGCGATGAAAAGAGCCTTAAAAGAAAATAATATCAAGCCAGAAGAAATCACATATATAAACGCACATGGAACATCTACACACTTAAATGATGCAGGAGAAACATCTGCAATAAAACTAGCATTTGGAGAAGCAAGTAAAAAAGTAATGATAAGTTCGACAAAAGGGAACACAGGACATCTTTTAGGAGCAGCAGGAGGAGTTGAAGCAATAGTATGTGTAAAAGCAATACAAGACAAATTTGTACCACCAACAATAAATTACAAAGTACCAGACGAAGAATGCGACCTAGATATTGTACCAAACAAAGGTAGAAATGTAGAAGTAAAATATGCAATGTCAAATTCATTAGGATTTGGAGGTCATAACAGCTCTATAATATTTTGTTCTTTTGAGAATGACATTGGAATCAAATAGAATCAAGTCAAGTTGAATAAAGGAGATTTAATTTATGGATTACGAAGAAATTAAAAAATTAATAGATGATATGGGAAATGCTAAGATAGACGAACTAGAAATAGAATTTCCAGAAGGAATAAAAATAAGTATGAAAAAAAATGCAGAGAAAAAAATCATTTTAAAAAATATATCAGACATGAAACAGCAAAATTTCATACCAGAAACAACAAATATGCAATTAGATAATCAATCAATAATAAACTCAGATGTAAAAGCAAACATAAATATAGATAGTATACAAGAAGAAAAATATAAAATTATAAAATCACCAATGGTTGGAACATTTTACTCAAAGCCATCTCCAAATAAAGAAACATTTGTAAAAACAGGAGATATAGTAAAAAAAGGTCAAGTTATATGTATAGTTGAAGCAATGAAATTGATGAATGAAATAGAATCAGAATTTGATGGTGAAATTGCAGAAATATGCGTAAAAGATGGAGATATAGTTGAATATGGACAGCCATTATTTAAAATAAAATAAGAGAAAAATAATAGATAAAATTGGAGAAAATCAAAATGTTAAATAAAGAAGAAATTAAGAAAATAATACCACAAAGAGAACCATTTTTAATGATAGATGAAGTTGAAGAATATACACCAGGAGAAAACTGTACAGCATACAAGAATGTAACAGCAGATGAATATTACTTTAAAGGACATTTCCCAGGCAATCCAATAATGCCAGGAGTATTAATGGTAGAATCATTAGCACAAACAGGAGCGATTGCGATACTATCATTAGAAGAAAACAAAAATAAAAACGCTTTATTTGGAGGAATAAACAATTTAAAATTCAAAAAGCAAGTAGTACCAGGAGATAGATTAAAACTAGAAGTAAAAATTATAAAAAGAAAAGGACCAATAGGAGTAGGAGAAGCAGTTGCAACAGTTGAAGGAAAAATAGCTGTAAAAGGAGAACTAACATTTGCAATTGTAGATAATTAAAAATTTTCAAAATAGAAACACAAATATAAAGTTTATAAATGAAAGGAAATTAGAAATGCTAAAAAAGATATTAGTAGCAAATCGTGGAGAAATTGCAGTAAGAATAATAAGGGCGTGTAGAGAGCTAGGAATAAGGACAGTTGCTGTATATTCAGAAATAGATAGAGATTCTTTACACAAAGAATTAGCAGATGAAGCTGTATGTATAGGTCCAGCTCCATCAAACAAAAGTTATTTAAATGTTAAAGCAATAATAGAGGCAGCATGTTTAACAGGATGTGATGGAATACATCCTGGATATGGTTTTTTATCTGAAAATAGTAGTTTTGCAAAAATGTGTGATGAAATTGGTATAAAGTTTATAGGACCAAATTATAAAATGATTGAATTAATGGGAAATAAATCAAAAGCAAAAGAAACTATGAAAAATGCAGGTGTTCCAGTAGTTCCTGGTTCAAATGGTTTAGTTGACAATGTGCTAGAAGCTATAAAAGTGGCCTTGAAAATAGGTTACCCAGTAATTTTAAAAGCAAGTAGTGGTGGCGGTGGTAAAGGTATAAGAATCGCTTATAATGAAAAAGAGCTTGTGAAATTTTACGATTTGGTAAGACAAGAAGCAAAAATTTCTTTTAATGATGATTCAATCTATATAGAAAAATTTATAGAAAATCCGAGACATATAGAAGTTCAAGTAATGGCAGATGAACATGGAAATGTAATACATTTAGGTGAAAGAGACTGCACTGTACAAAGAAACAATCAAAAAATGTTAGAGGAAACACCATCAGGAGTAATAACAGACAAGTTAAGACAAAAAATGGGCAAAATTACAGTAAATGCTATAAAAGAAGTTGGATATAGTAATGTTGGAACAATTGAATATCTATTAGACAAAAACAAAGATTTTTACTTTATGGAGATGAACACAAGGGTTCAAGTTGAACACCCAATAACAGAAGCAATTACAGGTATAGATATAATAAAAGAACAACTAAAAATTGCATCAGGTGAAAAGCTACAATACAAGCAAGATGACATTAAATTTACAGGACATAGTTTAGAAGCAAGAATAAATGCAGAAAATCCGTATAAAAATTTCATGCCTTGTCCAGGAGAAATAAAAGAATTACACATACCCGGAGGAAATGGAATTAGAATTGATACAGCCATTTATCCTGGTTATAAAATTCCGCCTACATATGATTCTATGATTGCAAAAATTATTGTACATGGAAAAGATAGAAATGAGTCAATTGCTAAGATGAAAAGTGCACTCGGCGAGTTTGTTATTGATGGCATTAATACTAATATTGATTTTTTATATAGGATTTTAAAAGATGAGGATTTCATTAGTAATAATTATGATACTTCTTTTATTGCTAAAAAATTTGCTAATAAGGAGAAAGACAATGGTAATAGATAAAATCAGAAAAATAAATCCAAAAGAACCAGATCAAAAAAATGAAAGAGCATCAGATATGTTAGTAGGAAAATGGGTAAAATGCAATAACTGTAAAGAAATACTATACAAAGAAGAATTAAAAAACAATTACAGTATATGTCCAAATTGTGGGCAATATTTCAGATTATCAGCTAGAAGGAGAATAAAACAAATAATAGATGAAGGAACCTTTAATGAAATAAATGAAAATATGCAAACAAGTGATTTATTAAAATTTGAAGGATATAAAGAAAAAATACAAACACTACAAGAAAAGACAAAAATACAAGAAGCAATACAAACAGGAACTGGAAATATAAATGGATTAAAAGTAGCAATTGGAGTTATGGATAGCAATTTTATGATGGGAAGTATGGGAAGTGTTGTTGGTGAAAAAATAACAAGATTAGTTGAAACTGCAATAAAAGAAAGATTACCTGTTATTTTATTTTGTGTATCAGGTGGTGCTAGAATGCAAGAAGGTATAATATCATTAATGCAAATGGCAAAGACATCAGCTGCAATTGCAAAACTAGATAAAGCAGGTTTGTTATATATCTCTGTATTAACTGATCCAACAACAGGTGGAGTTACTGCAAGTTTTGCAAGTTTAGGGGACATTATTTTAGCAGAACCAGGAGCTTTAATAGGGTTTGCTGGTCCACGAGTTATAGAACAAACAATAAAACAAAAGTTACCAAGTGGATTTCAAAGTTCAGAATTTTTATTAAACCATGGTTTTATTGATAAAATTGTTGAAAGAAAAAATATGAAAGAAACACTATATAATATAATTAAGTTGCATTAAAGAAAAAATATAGGGACAGCACAGCCATCCCCATAAATGTAATGTCAGTTATTTTTTTCATGAAAAATAACATAAGTTGCTTTCTTGTCTTCATCATGGAATACTAGACATTTGTAACTAAGCTTCTCAGCAACAGCATCAACAGTCTCCGGACTAAAATAGCCTGGAAACAAAATGGTAATATCCATAATAGACATTGGGCTGAACTTTAATGCGTAATAAACAAAAAGTTTCAAGAACTTATTTTCCTTTCTTTGTTTACACCGTAACTGACAACAAGTTATAAAATCCGTAATTTTTTTAATCATAATAGCTTTCCTCCTTAGGTCTATGGATTTTTATAATATAAACATATAATGATTATACCATAAATTAACTTAACAGTCAAAAATTTAAAAGTTGGTAATAGGTTTATAGGTAAAACCTTTATTAAAAACCTAAATAAATTATATAAGGAATAAAATAAAATGAAAACTATATCAGCATGGGATAGAGTAAATATAGCAAGAAAAGCAGAAAGACCAAAATCATTAGATTACATAAATAAAATATTCACAAATTTTATAGAATTACATGGAGACAGATATTTCGGAGATGACAAATCAATTATAGGTGGAATCGCAGAATTAGATGAAATACCAGTTACAGTAATAGGAGAACAAAAAGGAAAAAATGCCAAAGAAAATATAGAAAGAAACTTTGGTATGCCGAATCCAGAGGGATACAGAAAAGCATTAAGATTGATGAAACAAGCTGAAAAATTTAATAGACCTATAATAACATTCATAGACACACCAGGAGCATATCCAGGAATTGGAGCAGAAGAAAGAGGACAAGGAGAAGCAATTGCCAAAAATTTATTTGAAATGTCACAATTAAAAGTTCCAACGATATCAATTGTAATAGGAGAAGGTTCTAGTGGTGGAGCATTAGCATTAGGAGTTACAGATATTATAATAATGCTAGAAAATGCAATATATTCTATATTATCACCAGAAGGATTTGCAAGTATTTTATATAAAGATTCAAGCAAATCATCAGAAGCGGCAGAAAAAATGAAAATCACATCAAAAGAATTGAAAAAATTAGGAGTTATTGATAATATAGTAAAAGAACCAGAAGGTGGAGCACAAGAAGATTTTGAAACAGTTTGTCAAAACTTAAAAGACATATTAAAAAAATATATAAAAGAATTATCAAATAAGACACAAGATGAATTAATAGAAC
>OGYE01002169.1_pt1 | contig 12229 bp, 7 predicted proteins | sample 1576471 | NCBI WGS metagenome assembly OGYE01 (sample SAMEA3541532, study PRJEB24748) | human gut metagenome | biome: human gut; feature: human-associated habitat; material: faeces | place: China | collected 2012
AGCCGTCTGGTTCCGTTTCCGGCATTTCATACGCCTCAGCGCGCTCATAGTCCATCTTGTTCATTCGCTCCACGATCTTATCTAAGATTTCTTGTTTGCTGGCGTCCGGTTGGGATTCTGCGCCGCCGCCGATGCCGGCTGCACCAGCGCCGCCCTGTGCATTTTTGATGGTGACATTGCCCTCGATGGTCGCTTTACCAGTGCCAAGAGCACCGCCGCCAATACCGGCACCTTCTTCGCCGCCGATGGCGTTGCCGATTTGAGCGTTGCCTCTAATGATTACATTGCCGATGCCAATAGGGCCGCCACCAATGCCGGAACCACCATAACCACTTTTTGCATTTTCGATTCTGGCGTTGCCTTCAATGGTCACATTTCCGACAGTTTTTTATCAATTATCATCTCATCATCGTCATAATGCACAACGCCTTGGCCGCTGCCGATGCCTGCGCCGCCATATTTACTTTCCGCATTTTCAATGACTGCATTCCCTCTGATGATGATCTCGCTGTCACCAAAGGCGCCACTGCCGATGCCGGCACCTTCTTCGCCGCCCTGTGCGTTTTTGATGACGGCATCACCTTCAATGGTCACTGTGCCCAGACCCTGAAGGCCGCTGCCGATGCCAGCAGCCATATAGCCACCAGAGGCTTCGGTGATGGTGCCGCCGCTGATGGTGACAGTGCCATTTCCTCCAATAAGAGTGCCCTTCGGTATCTCGCCACAACCGCCACCAATACCGGCACCATAGCGGCCCGTAGCCTTTGCGGTGATATCGCCGTCCGTAATTATGACCGTACCGTTGCCATCGAGGCCACGCCTCTCCGGAAAGAATGGCTTCCTCACCCACAAATGCCAGAATGACATCAGCACGTACTGCGGCGGCGGCAGCTTTGGCCACGCCGGCCATATTCTTGTCACGGCTATAAGTCAGGCCCGGTTCGTATATCACTTGTACTTTGTCTCCCACCAATTCCTTGATGGCAGTCAGCGGTGTCACAGTCTTTGTCTTGTCGCCATCAAATACCCAGGTACCCAATTGGTCGTATGGCGCATTCGCCATCGGGCCTACCACGGCAACTGTCTTTACCGAAGATTGCAGAGGCAATGTCTCCTTTTCGTTCTTCAGCAAGATGGCCGATTCCACAGCAGCTTTCTTGGCAGCCTCCAGATGAGAAGGAGCATAAAGTTCCTCTATACGTTTCTCATCTACATAAGGGTTATCAAACAATCCTAAACGGTACTTGACGCGCAGAATATTCCGCACTGCATCATCTATAGCAGATTCCTTGACTTTTCCTTCTTTTATCAACTCCGGCAGTTCCTTGACAAACGTATAGCTGACCATCTCCATATCCACACCGGCATTCACTGCTTTCATCGCTGCCTCTTTGGAATCGGGCGCAAAGCCATGCGCTATCATTTCGGCTACCGAAGCCCAGTCTGAAACCACCACTCCATCAAATCCCCATTCACCGCGAAGCACGTCTTTCAGAATAAAAGTGTTCCCGGTAGACGGCACTCCGTCATTGTCATTGAACGAAGTCATGAAAGTGGCCGCCCCAGCCTTGGCAGCAGCCTCGAATGGAGGAAGATAGACATTGCGCAGGCGACGCTCCGGAATAAAAGTTGAGTTATAGTCGCGTCCTCCTTCTGCCGCCCCATACCCTACAAAATGTTTGGGACATGCTGCAATAGAGGTCGGATTATTCAAAGAATCCCCCTGAAAGCCTTTTACCATGGCAGCCCCCATCACCGAAGTGAGGTATGTATCTTCTCCACATCCCTCGGCCATACGACCCCAACGGGGATCGCGCGCCACATCTATCATCGGTGCGAATGTCCAGCGAATACCCACAGCAGAAGCTTCGACAGCCGCCACCCGTGCACCGTCCTCGGCCACCTGAGGATTAAAAGAGGCCGCCTGCCCCAGAGGGATAGGGAATATGGTCTTGAAGCCATGAATGACATCACGCGCCATCAGCAAGGGAATGCCCAAGCGGGACTCCTCCATAGCCACGCGCTGCAAGGCATTGACGCGCACCGGGTCCACCTCATTCAGAATAGACCCGACCTCACCTTTCTTTATCAGTCCGCTCATGTCCTCTATATTGCCATAAGAAGAAATCTGGTTCATCTGCCCAATCTTTTCTTCCAGTGTCATACGGGACAACAGAGCTTCTATTTTCTGCTCGATGGCGGCATCACCTTTTCCGTTCTGCACTCGGGTACAAGATGTAAAGGAAAGCAATAATAAATAAGCAATAATAAATTTCAGCATTCTTACTTCACATGTTTTTAATTATAATATGATATATCAACTCGTGTTGTTCCATGCTTTTCATACGGTCCATCATTCTGAGTTCCTAAACTTTTGGAAAAATAAGCATCATAAATATACGTTCCTGCTGGTAGAAAGACTTTCCAAGTATGAGTAACTACATCAGTAGTCAAAGGCCCTACCATATATTCTTCCATCCAAAATTGAACAGTAACAAATGGCCAATGACCATAGGATGTAATAACACCTCCTGTTTCCTTTGGATGTCTGTATATATCAATCCACTCATTAAATGCTCTTTTAACAGTACAAGTCACTGTTACAATCGTATTCTGCTCTATTGTCATGTATTGATTACCATTTGGATGATCTGAAGAAAATTCAGTTACACTTACATAGCCATTACCGCTACGCCATTTAGGATATAGCATTGTATCATCCTTTATATACGTTCCATACCTACATTCATCCGTCAATCCGTAGTCATAGTACCAGCCCCCAAATTGTTTACTATCTGGAATCACATCAGGTATATGATACCAAGACAATTGCACGCTATCCCCTTTATAGAAAGATGCAGAATTTTTATTACCATAGAATGAAAGAGTACACCTAATAGGCCATAGTTCCTTCAAGGCAACCGCATCATAAAAGGGCATACCATTCCAGTTTAAGCCACAAGTATTTGAATTCATATAAGAGACTTGATCTATCTCAGGAGTATTAGGAATCTTAACCATTCCATAAGAACCATTTCCTTCACCCTTCATAAAGCAATCTGTGTGCCGCAATCCAAGATTATGCCCTAATTCATGCATCAATAAGAATATCTTTTGCTTCAAAGTCAAATAAGTATCTATATTAGTATAAAAACTACTATTAATAAAGATTTCTTTTCCAGGCTTTTTTGAAGATGAAGGAAAAACGCCCATTGCACATACATCCGTTCCTGAAATGTTCTTTTTAGTAATCTTCACATCTGGATTATATTCACTATAGCTGATAGTAAGACCAGTATAATCATTATATAGCCTAACAACTTCCTTTACAGCTTCCCTCCAATTTGTGCTTTGAGCAATTGTATTATCAACGCCTATTGTTAGCGACTGTAAATTGTCTACGTAATTATTAGTTCTATATTGTCTCGTTGAAACAATATTGAGACTATCTTTACATATCAATATGTCTTCCTCAACGATATAATAATTATCCCATTCTGTCACAAAGGCAGAATCAAACCCCATAGCATAAATAGCCAATTTAGCTTGTTCCAATTCCAGCGCAGAATTTTCAAAAGGTTTCTCTGGTATTACCAGCTCATCCTCTTGACTACAAGAAAAGAAAAAAGATAAAACTATTAATATCAAAAAAAGGTATTTACTCTTCATATTCTAATTCTATTAATTAAATAATTTCATTTTTTCTGAAACACGCGTACATAGTCCACCTTCATCGTCACCGGCAGGGCAGACTCGTCCACACCGTTCATTCCACCCCAGTCACCTCCCCATGCCAGGTTCAGAATGGGATAGAAAGCATAATGGAACGGCCACTGATTATGCCCGGAACCCAGTTGTTGCTTGGTGACCGCCAACTGTACCTTGCCATCCACGTAGGTAGTGATGGCATCTTCCGTCCACTCCAAGGCGTAGACATGATATTCTCCTTCTGCCCGGTCTATGGTCATGGCGTGTGTCTTCTGCGTACCTTTAGTATGATTATAGTCTTGCGTATGGATAGACGAAGAGACTTCGTTGGGTACTACGCCCACTTCCTCCATGATGTCTATCTCGCCACACATGGGCCAAGGGTTGGTATTCCAGTCGTTCCCTACCGGCATCATCCAGAAAGCAGGCCAAGTACCTTTGCCTTTCGGCAAGAGAATACGCGCCTCAAAATAACCATACTTCCAACCGGTATTCACCTTGGCATACACACGACCGGAATAAATCTTACCGTCGCTGCCTTTGAAGCAGTTGATGTTCAGCTTACCGTCAGCAAGTTCCGTCACACGCTTTCCGTATACCTCTCCGTTCACGTAGTTCTGCAGTTCATTGTTCACCCAACCGGATTTCTGGACTTCGTGAGTCCAGTCGTCACCCAGTGTAGTGCCTTCATTGAATTCATCCTGCCATACCAATGAATACCCTTCAGGAACATAGTTTTCTATTGCACCTTTGCTTTGTTTCAACAGATACTCTTGCTTATAATTTGTTCCAGAAGTAAAAGAAAGGATAGCCGAACGTTCCTTTTCTTCGCTATTTTTCAAAGCAGTTATCTTCACTACGGATTCGCCGACATATCCGGAATTTGCCGATAATGAATACCATGTCTGCCCATCATCTTTCAACGCCCATGCAGCAGCAGCCTTTATTCTTATCGTTTTTTCTTCTCCGGCAGCAGCAAACTGCAAATCAGCAGGAGATACTTCTATTATATTATCTACGAGGGGATTATTTGCAGCCTGCCCATCACTACCACATCCCATCAATGGTATCAAGGTCACTATCCAAAGGCCAATCATTGTTTTCATCGATAAAAAGGATTAAAAAGGCGGTTGCCCAGAGGGTAACCGCCTCTACTATCATTCAGAAACCAGTATTATTCTCCAAAATAGAAATCATCAAAAAAGAAGATACCCGGAGCAGCATGTCCTTCTGCACCAAACTGAATTACAATCTTATCGTAATCCTTACGATCTTTCACTTCACTGAAATCAAATTCAAGTTCAATCCATTGATCTGTAGTCAGATTTGTTTTTACTATTTCAGTTTGAGTCTCCCATGCACTTCCACCGGCAGCACTGTTCTGCAATTTGACAGCAACTTGTTTCTGCAACTGGTTGACAGCAATCCAATCACCGGCTACATCGGCAACTGTCGTATAATCATTGTACGAAGGCACAAAAACTTTCATACGAACTTTGTTTGCCTTTGTCAAATCAAACTTATAATCAGGTGCCGTATATGAGATATTGGAATAGAAACCGATACTCTTTTCATACAGATAAACCTTTTTTGAAGTATTTACCGGAACAGGTGCCGGATTCGAATAGATAAAATCCAATTCGCCCATATCTTCACGGGCAAAATCAACGGACAGTTTATCTGCTTCAAAGTCTTCGCTCAACTTCACTGCCTTCACAGCTACTTCCGGCTTCACATTTTTTTCTTTAGGAACAAAACGATACCACCAGCCATTACCAGATTCGACATTGCTCACAACTTCCAAATAAAGTTCATCTTCCGTCAGACTACGAATAAAATAAGTAGACGAACCGGTATAATGTCCCATAAATGCACCGTCACTCAATGTCAACGTATTGTTGATTTCGTCCAAAGTATAAGTATAGCTTTCTTTAGGAGTATATTCTACATCAAAGTCACCGGCACCCGGAACGGTGGCAGCCCCACCCAAGTCATTCTTACCCGCTTCGTTCGTATAGATTTTGCCATTGTTTTTCCATATCATCTTGACACCTACTTGCACAAATGTAAACTCTTGTGTGTAAAGACTACTTTCCAGTTTTCCATTGGCAGGACAAGACCACCATTTGGGAGTACCGTCATAATCTCCACCACCTTTCGCTGGTCCCACACCAAAATGTCCATCGTGATATTGGTCAAACACCCATGTTTTTCCTCCAAGATTCGCAGCACCACCAGTCAAAGCATTATACATAGGGGTGTCGAGCAAAGCCATATCATCATCTGCAATAGAAATTGCCTTGCTGATAGTAGCTGAGCCACCGGTTGTATACAGAGTCATAGCCACAGTATACTCACCCTTGAAAGGATATTGTGCTTTCACACTTTCCCCTTTTGCCGTGCCTCCATTACCTAAATCCCACAAAACGACACCTTCAACTGTTGATTCGTTTTTAAACTCTACAATGTTTGCTTTGCCAGCGGTGGGAGTAGCAGAAAATGCCAACTGATTTTCTTGCGGTTCTGCACCCAAAGAATGGTCATCACTGTCAACGGGGTCACAAGAAGCCAACCCGACAATAGCCATGCTCAATGCAAAAAAGCCATATAATAAATTCTTTTTCATACTATTTTCTTACTTAATTAATAACCATCATTTTGTTTCAGTTCAAACTCAGTACCCTTAGTTGCGTCAATATCGCCCTGAGGAATAGCCACATATTTATTGTGAGCCTGCCAAGTACGCGGTGCATTTACCCCCGGCACATTAGCTACAGTCAACACGTCTGTGATACCCCAACGAATCACATCGTAGTAACGATGTCCTTCACCCACAAATTCATAATGGTTTTCGTCGATTATGCTCTGTCTGCTGAGAGCAACACGATGGCTATCATCTCCAAAAGCACGATCGCGAACCATATCCAAGCACTGTTGCGCAGAAATACCTTTCTGTTCAGCAACACCTTCCACACCAACCAGTTCAGCGTATGCCAGCAAAGTTTCCGCATAACGGAAAATACGCACGTTGTTGCAGTAGTTCAAGGCTATGTCGCCCGTTGGCTTGTGGTAGCCTTTGCGAGCTGCATATTTACCTAACCAGAAACCCGTATCCTGAAAACGGATAACATAAGTACCACCGGATGCGATTTCCACTTTGTCGCCGATGTTGCCACCTGTACCGTTGCCACGATAATCGCGAATAGAAACGTCACGACGAGTATCGCCTTCGGCAAACATCTGATAAGCTTCCGTACGTACCGGGCCGAATCCCCAACCGTCTTCATAAGTATTGGTAGGATCGCTTAAGGTACTCGGCGAAACGTATGCGGGAAGATTAGTACCACCTGTAGCCCATGAATTTCCCCAAGTTTTTCCTTCACCAATATGATTGGCCTCAAAAATGGACTCCTTGTTGAATTCACCTTCATCCACCCAAATATCAGCAAATTTAGGAGTCAATACAAACTCTCCACTGGCAATAATCTCAGCCAACCCTTCAGCAGCTTCCGTATATTTAGCCTTATCTTTCTGATACATTACTGTACGTGCTTTCAGCATCAGAGCAGCAGCAAGACTTGCGCGTCCGTTGTTCACACCATCATTGGTAGAATACTTCGACTTAGCATCCTTAAAGCTGGCTATAGAAGCATCGACATCCTTGATAATCTGGGCATATATCTCATCCGGGCTCAACTGCGGTCCAACGTAAGGAGGCTCATACAATGTTTCTTGAAATGGAACTGATCCAAAACTTCTCCACAACATATAAAGGAAATAAGCACGCAAGAAATGCCCTTCACCACGATACTGTGCAATGAGTTTCAGCTCTGCCGGATTGGCGGTTACAGCGGTGGCACAAAGCCCTAATGCACTATTTACGCGCGTAATCCCGGAAGTATAAATATTCCAAGTCCCATTCAGCGTACTATTTCCTGTCGTGGAAAACATTGCCACATTCAAGTTCATACCAGCCATGCCATCTTGAGCATCACCACCACCTTTCCACAAGTCATCACTCTGGATGTCACCAATATAAACAGAAGACTCATAAGAACCACCTGCATACGAATCAAGTAAAAGAATCTGGTAGGCTGCAGCCAAACCGGAGTTAATATTCATGGGGTCGCCCGCTGCTCCGGCAGCACCTTTTGAAGCAGGGTCCGAATTCAAGAAACTATCGCCGCAAGAGGACAAAGCCATGCTTGATGCCAAAACGGCTGCCACTGTATAAAATTTAAATTTATTCATTGTCTGATTGATTTTAAAGTTTAGAATGTGATGTTAGCACCCAGAGTAATGGTACGGGATTGCGGATAGATACCCTTATCAACACCCAATGTCGTATAACCACCGGATGCCAGTTCCGGATCAAATCCTTCGTAACCGGTAATGGTTATCAGATTCTCTGCACCTACATAGAAACGCAAACGTTGAATGGAAATCTTGCGAGTAAGAGTGGCCGGCAGTGTATAACCAAGCTGTGCATTCTTCAAGCGAAGGTAAGAACCATCGTGAATGTAAAGGTCTGAAGAAGTCCAGTTGCCGTTGGGGTTGGCAGAAGTCATACGAGGAATACGGTTAGAAGTACCTTCACCTACCCAACGATCCAAAATCCAAGAAGGACGGTTCATGGCCGGGATGTCACCGCGTTGCGCAAAGTCGAACACGTCGTTGCCCAATGTACCTTGGAAAGACAAACTCAAATCGAAGCCTTTCCACTCGGCACCAAGAGAGAAACCGAAAGTCCAGTCGGGCATACCCTTACCAATTTTGGTACGGTCTTGGTCATTGATTACACCATCACTAGTAACATCTACAAAACGAACATCGCCCGGTTGAGCATTGGGTTGCAAAAGTTCACCCTTCTCATTTACATAATTGTTCACTTCATCCCAATTCTGGAAGATGCCGTTAGTCTTACGTCCATAAAAATAAGGCCAGACCTCGCCATTCTTGGCATGTACATAGTCACCTACACCGGAAGCACCTGCGCTTTCATAATTCTGTTCACCGGAAGCGTTGCCCAAGTCCAAGAGTTTGTTTTGGGAATAAGACCAGTTGGTGTTGAACCAATAAGAGAAATCTTCAATGCTATCTTTCCAGCCAAGTTCAAACTCAAGTCCCCAGTTTTCCATAGAACCGAGATTACCCCAAGGTTTGCTCTGTCCGATATAAGTAGGCACAGGCATTTCGGCCAGCATATCTGTTGTCTTCTTATAATAATAGTCAAATGTGAAACTCAAACGTTGGTTAAAGAAACGCATATCCACACCAAGGTCAGTTTGAGTGGAAGTTTCCCACTTAATATCAGGATTGGCGGCTGCTGCGGGAGAAGTACCGTAAATCATGGAGCCACCATTTTCACCAGGTTTTGTATAATCATTCAGGTTGGGCTTGTAACTGCCGCCAAAGTAATAATTCTGACCACCATTCATCAAGGCAAGATAACGGAAATCTCCGATAGACTCGTTACCATTCTGTCCCCATGAGAAACGGAATTTTAATACGTCAAACCAGCTCGGTTTGATTTTTTCCAGATAAGGTTCATTCCAGACATTCCAACCCAAAGAGAACGAAGGGAATACGCCCCACTTATTATTGGCACCAAAATGTGAAGAGCCATCGCGGCGAACCGTGAACTGCACCATGTAACGTTCTGCAAAGTTATAGTCGAGACGACCGAAATAGGAAGCAATGGAAGTATGGGTTGCATCACCGATTCCACCCCACAAAACAGATTCTGTCTCGGCAGCTGTAGCAGAGCCAAAATTGGCATGAATAGGATTCAAGTCAAACAAATCGAAGTCCTTACCGCCAATATTGCGTGAACGATAACGAGCTGCCGATTGCCCCAACACTACAGAAAGATTATGCCTTTCTGCAAAAGTCTGGTTATAAGAGAAATAATTTTCAGTTTGCCAACGCATACCGCGATTCATCTCGCTTTGAACCCAGCTGGCATCCGTATGTGTCATTGTACCCAGATAATCAGCATAACCATAGCCATCATATCCCCAGAAAGCCAAGTCCACACCATAACTGGAACGGAACTTCAAACCAGGCAAGATATTCAATTCAGCATAGAACGTACCTACAATTTTATCGGAATTGTTACGTCCCAATGTCGGTCTGTTCAGCTGTGCCACCGGATTTGTCAATTCCTGGAAACCGGAAGGAGGCAAAGAAAGCACTTTACCATCCTTTACGATAGCATTAGGATGCTCGGCCAGGATTGCGGCACCTTCTTGTTCAGAAGCATACACCGGAACCAACGGTGAGAACGCAATAGCACTACCAAGAATAGAACCATACTCAGAGTTTGTTTCAATACCGGTAGAATGATCACGAGTATAGCCCAAGTTTACTCCTACCGTGACTGCATTCAAGAACTTTCGATTCTCTACTTCAAACACTTTATAAGTAGAATTACTACGAACAGACAAACGTTCATAATTGGAACGTCCATAATTACCACCAACGATACCTTCCTGATTGAAATAGCCCAAAGAAAGGAAATAAGTCATTTTATCATTACCGCCATTAATGCTCAACTGATGTTGCTGAACTGGTGCATCATAATTAAAGACTTCATCCTGCCAGTCTGTATCAATCGTATTATTGGCAATTTCTTCTGCAGAATAACGAGGAGCATTGCCATCATTAATCTGCATTTCATTCATGATTGTCATATATTCCTTGGCATTCAAAACAGCTTTCTTCTTCCAAGGATTCTGCCAACCATAACTGAAATCATAGTTTACAGTCGTTTTTCCCTTGCTGCCCGCCTTGGTAGTCACCAAAACCACACCGTTGGCTGCACGGGCACCATAAATAGCAGCCGAAGCAGCATCTTTCAGGATTTCAATAGAAGCAATATCCGTCGGGTTCAAATAGTTGATACCACCGCCCACCGGCATACCATCGACAATGTACAAGGGGTCGGAACCATTTACAGAACCGATACCACGAATACGAACCTTAGAATCAGAATTAGGCTGACCGGAAGACTGTGTAATCTGTACGCCGGAAACTTTACCTTTCAAAGCATCTTCCACACGGGAAGGCTTCATCAGGTTCAATTCATCCGCATTTACTTTGCTGATAGCCGCTGTCACTACACTTTTTTTCTGAACACCGTAACCTACAACCACCACTTCGTCCAACGCCTCTGCATCCTCTATCAATGCTACTTTAAGAGAAGTTCTTCCATTTATAGCCACTTCTTGTGGCTTAAATCCTATATAAGTAAAGGAAAGCGTTGCATCGGCAGGAGCCGACAATGTGAAATTGCCATCCAGGTCAGTAATTCCACCATTGGTAGTACCTTTAACTACCACATTTACTCCAGGCAACGGTTCATTATCCGAACCGCTTACCACTGTACCTTTTACCTGTATATTTTGGGCATATACAGAAGCCAAGGTAAAGCTTAACAGAAATAAAACTGATAATAACTTTTTCATAAGTTTTACTAAATTAAGATTAACGTTTCTCGGTTTTGTCCTCAATCGAACAGTGCAAACATAGAGTAAAAGGCAATAAAACAAACAAGAAACAATCATTCTTAAATACGTCAAATACAAAATTCAAATACGTTATCAATACGTCATTAATAAATAACTTATTAATAATCAATAGTTAATATATACTTTCAAGTATTACGTCACAACATGTTATAGAACACAAAAGGGAGAAATTTAACATTCCTCCCTTCCATGCACTTCCTTCTTTTAAAGGAAGTTAATATCTAAAGGCTACAGTTTATTGCTTAAATAATCCGTCAAACTATCCTCTCTCTCTAAAGCGAACTTCTTACGAAGACGATAACGGATTGTTTCAACTCCACGAACCGAAATATTCAACAGAGGAGCTATTTCTTTCGTGGAAAGATTCATCTTTAGATAAGCGCACATCATGCGTTCGTTGTGGGAAAGTTCCGGATGCTTGGCATGAAGACGTTTCATAAAATTGTTATGTATCAAGTCAAACTGGTCTTCAATACGCTTCAAGACCTCATCACTCTGTATATTACCGTCTATTTTATTATTGATAAGTATAAGTTGCTGTTTCCCTTCACGAGCCCCCTCACCCTTCAGCAAGGCGGATACTTTAAGTATCTCTGACTTGATTTCAGTCAGCATTTCATTCTTACGGACAAAGTTTATCATCAGATTGGCCATTTCCTGACTCTTATGTTGCAAATCGTATTCCAATTTTTCTTTCTCCAGCTGCATAATCTGCTTTTCCTGACGAGCTTTCTCCTCTTCGTACTCCCTTTCCATATCGTGCAACTCTTTGTCCTTCTCGACCACCGCCTGCTGTTTCTTCCGCTTCACACGGACATCATCCCAGCGATAGACATACCATAAGGCAAGCAAAGCCAAGATGATATAACAAACGTATGCAGCAGCACTGCGATACCACGGTGGAAGTATACGGAAGGCGATTGTATCCGATGATGTCGTACCGTCAGGAAAGACCGCCTTGACTTCAAACGTATATTCGCCTTCCGACAGGT
>OGYE01002170.1_pt1 | contig 12225 bp, 9 predicted proteins | sample 1576471 | NCBI WGS metagenome assembly OGYE01 (sample SAMEA3541532, study PRJEB24748) | human gut metagenome | biome: human gut; feature: human-associated habitat; material: faeces | place: China | collected 2012
AACATTCTTTAAATGTATTATATTTATTCATAATTGTTTCTAATGTCCTAGTAGTCCTTACCCTCTATGCTTCCTACCATGAAACCCACTACTTTGTAAGAACCATTTTCTAGAAGGAATGCTGGAGAACCATAATAACCGGGCTCTGCCACACGATTCTGTAATATGGTAGTCTCATATTTTGTATCGGCTATATTGGTATGGTCATTGAAATGAGCCGGAGTAAGATTATGAATATCAGCATAACCTGCATAGCCCACCATTTGAACTTCTGTACCTCCACTCATGTTGTCTGCGGCGGTAATGTCGTAAGGCAATCCCTCACCATAAACGCCTTTTCCTCTAATGTATGCCCAACTGTTGGCAGCAGGGGTAACAATGCTGACACTGATATATTTCCTACGTGTATAGGTCAATTTTATCCCATGTTCCCTTAGTTGTACCCTGATGGATTTATCTACTTCTATTTCGGTCACTTGTACATCATTTCGTCCGTCTTTGGCAAAATCGCTACTGGTAAATGTCAGAGGCTTTCCAGTTCCTTTGGTACTGTATGCACGGTAATGGATAATGATATTACATCCTGCTCCTTTGTATACAGCCAATAGTTTACGCCATGGGTCTTTCCACTCTGTGTTGGAGTATATCCATGGTTCGACATTCTGCCTGTCTGTTACAAACATTCCGTTTGATAGCATGAAGCCAGTTCCGCAGATTATATCTGAAACTTGTATGCCCGGATCAAACTTTGTTCCATTATATTCGATTTCAATACGGTCGACTTTAATTGTATAGATATAATCATAATAATCTTTCAAATCTCCTGAAGCATTACTGTCTTGTTCATCTGCTATATCAGGGTCTTCATAATATTGGTCTTTGGAGAGTCTGGTGCCTTCTTGTATATTTGCGTTAATGGCATTGCTTGAATTCTCAATGCTTTTAGTGCTTATGCTGTTTGAGAGATTGTCCAAGTCTGATTTGACCTTATAGAAACTTGCATTGACATTCTTTAATTGACTATTAACGTTGTCCAACTGTGTTTTTAAGGCCTCTGCATTACCGTCACTGTTTCGTAATTTGGTCTCTAACTCCCGTTGCTGTGCTTCTAGAGATGCTCTTTCGGTCCCCAGTGAATCCAATTGGTTTTGGTATCCTTTCAGTTGAAGTTCTTGTTCTTCTGTCTTCTGTGCCAACAAATCATTTTTTACACCTAAACTGTAGTTCCAGGCAGCCAATCCTGCCACCGCCAGTACGAAAACAATTCCCATGATTGTTAATGCGGTCTTGTAGGGGCGTAAGGCTTGTTTGCGGAAAAGGCTCATTCTCTCAGTCAATCCAATGCTGGAAGTTAATGCTTGGCGACCTTGTGGAACAATGAATCCCAAGCGTGGTCCGCCAACGGATAATTGTATTTCATCTCCTGTTTGTAAATAGTAGGAACCGTTTATAGGATGTCCGTTGACCAATGTCGGATTGGAGTGTGAAAGGTGGATAAGTTTCCAGTTTTCACCGTCGCGTACAATTGCAGCATGTTTGCGGCTAACTGTTTCGAAACTTTCATCAAAGCGTACTTGGCAGGAAGCGTCTCTACCTAATTCTACTTGGTCGACAATGATTTTTTGGGATTCTCCCGCTTGATGATACTTTGAAGAGGTCTTGTGCTCCAAAATAAAGTAAGTTCTACCGGAAGCACCCATTAATGCCCCCATACCAGCCCCTACTGAGCCGGCTAAGGTACGTTTGTAATTTTGTGTATCCATACTACTTGATATATAATTAATAGTTTTCAAATCTCATTTTTACATCCCCAATGGAGATGATATCTCCAATTTTCAGTATATGCCCTTGTTTGGTGACTTGGGTGGAATTGACATAAGTCCCATTACTGGACTCCTGCCACAACTTTAACTCCTTCTGCCATTGCCCGTCCCGAATAATCCATTTATCAGTGGCGGGATTTGTTTCTATTGTGCAATGATGGCGTGATATATAGGCACTTTGCTGTTCTGTTATATGTAGCAGATTGTCGCGTTCTCTCCCGATAGTAAGGATTCTATTGCCATATTTTATAAGTTCACTTAATTGATATATTTTTCCGTACTCTTCACCTTGCATAATACGTATACAGAAACCATTGACTGTTTGCGGTGGACAATATCCTCTTTCCATAGGGACTTGGCTTATTGCTGGCAGGTGTTCCAACACCTCTTGCACAGACTGGAAACGTTTTTTGAAATCTGGATTAAGACATCCTGCAAAGAGTTGCTGCCACTGCTCTCTATGTTTCAACTGTGTCAATTTCTGCCGGTTCCAATCTCCATTTTTCCCACGTTTCTGGTATAGTGCCAATTCATTATGACTGCTCAATTCGCCAAAGGGCAAACTGCCAGTTAATAATTGAAAGGCTAATACTCCAAAAGAAAAAATGTCCGTAGTGGGTAGGACAGTGGCCTCACCTCGCATGCGGTTCACTTGTTCTGGCGGCATATATGCATAAGTCCCGAAGATTTGGTTGGGTTTACCAAAAATATTGCGTTCAGTCATACGTTTGTTTCTATCCCCTGCTATACCGAAATCTGTCAACGCAGCGATTCCGTTACTCTTGAAAAGGACATTCTCCGGCTTTAGGTCACGGTGAACCTTGCCTCTGGTATGCAAAGCATGTAAACCTATTAGAATTTGTTGGCAAATTAGAGGAATCTTACTGCTTCCAGAACCTAAATAAGGTGTTAAATCTCCTCCGGAACAGTATTCCATTACAATATAAGGGTTGCCTCCAACTGTACCGTAGTCCAATGAACGCACTAAATAGTCACAATCAATTTGCCCAGTTTTGAATTCCATCTCGAAACGTTCCATTAATGGTTTACGTATTTCAGGAGGAACTTCCCATAATCTCAGTAGTTTAAGCGCATAATCTTTGCTTGCGCTGTCCGTAACCCGATATACTTTACCGAATGAACCTTCGCCTAATGTTTGGGAAACCCTATAACGGTTATTGATATATTCCCCTACATTATAATCACATCTGTCGACAGTCCGGTTATTCACAAGAGGTTATATTTAGTCACATTCAAACTTGAATCTTCGGTCACCTAGTACAATGATATCATCCGGTATGATTTCTATTTTTCTGTTTACCTGGATATAGGTCGTTTGAAGCATACTTCGGTCAAGCAGATACCAATGACCATCATCGAAAACTATTTCAGCTTGTTCCTTTGAGGTGATTGTACGATTAGACATTTCTGTATTTTCCCGGTTCAAGATGATGGAGTTCCCTTCATATTCAAATCTTTCCGGAAGAATGTTCTCTTCTTCTTCCGGTATAATTGTTAATGAACAGTGAGGTTTGGTTTCCGGTTCTGTCTCTGTGATGTTCTTTATTTGTCGGCGTATGGTTGGCCGATGTACGCGGACACCGCAGTTCGGGCAAAAAGAGCAGGTTATTGCTATCTTACTTCCACATTCATGACAGAGCATTTTCTCTTCAGAAACGGAAGGTACTTCCTCTTCTACTCTTATTGTTTTGTATTCATTGTTTGTTGATATGTTTGCTCTTTTTAATGGAGTTCCGCAGCAAGGGCAACTTGTGAAATCTCCTACTACCGGGTAATTGCAATTGGGACATTCTATAATTGGCTGTACAACAGTAGAATGATTCTCTTCTTCATTTGTTGTGGAAAACACCACAGTTTTTCTGCATTTTTCTTCATTGGAGCTGACATTCAATACTGTCGGTTTGGGTATAGCTTCTCCATGGCCTTCTTTTGAAATAAAAATGTCCTGACTATTGGCATAATTCTCCGGCATTCGCAAAGGTTGCCCGCATTTTAGGCATACTGTTGTGTTGGAAAGGTTGTCCCAACCGCAATTCATACATCTCATAAGATTTTACTTTAATAATGGAATTACTTTGTATAAATCAGAGTTTCTCACCATTGTCGGTTTACCATGAATTTAGAATAGACCTCCCTTTTTCTGGGAGAGAATAATTGAAGATATTTTTCCTCCTTTGCTTTTAACTATGAGAGTTCCTTCTCTGGCCTTCTTGGTTTTTCCCACTTTTAGAATGAGTTTACCACGGTCTTTTGCTATAGCTTCACACCATTCAGGAATATCTGCAACTTCCCATTCGGCATTGGAGTCTACTTGCAGTTCCTTAATTTCTCCTTTGGAACCGAATTCCAATTTATCTAATGCGATATTAATGAATTCTTCTTGGCCACCTTGGGTAACACTGACCGTAGCTTTCATCTTTTCATTACTGATTGTAATGGTGGCTTTACGTTCGGTAGTCAGCCAATTGGTCTGGCAGCTTATGGAGAGTTTCTTCTCACCGGGAGTCACTTGACACCAGTCTGCATCTGATATTGCAGTCCATTGTTCTGGAAGACTTTCTATTTTTATACTTTCTGCAGTCTTTGTCTCACACCCAAATTCCAGGCTTTTTCTGTCTATGGTAAGTCTGGTGATTTCGGCAGGAGGCGCTGGCTTGGGAGCGGGATTTATTTTTTCCTCACACTCTTTGATTTTATTTTTGCATGCTTGCTCCAGATTGCTGTCGCATTTCATGGCTGCTTTAAAACTTTTAATAGCGTCTCTGTATCTTCCTCTTTTCATGTATGTCTCTCCCTTTTGATAGATGGAGGCGCATTGCCCCCATATACTTATTGGCATAGAGAGAGCGAACGCTAAAACAATCAGTCTGATAAGTTTATTCATTTTCATTGTTGTCTATGTTTATATATGGTTCTATTTTTTTTGCACGGTCTTCAAAAGCCTGGGCTGCTACGGCTTGGTCAAGGTCTTTCATGATATTTGCCTTTTCTTTAAAAACATGATAGGCAGAATCCAGTATGGCCTCTACTTGCTGTTTCAGTTCTGTTGCATTTAAGTATATTTTCGCGGAGATGGAATCTTTGTAGTAATTTATTTGGCGGTATTTGCCAATGGCATTTATGTAAAAATCCTCAAATACGGAATCATTGTTTTGCTTTAAAGTGTCAATGTCAAATCGGAAAACATCTCCTTGTATTTTAGAGTTTTCGCCTTCTTGAATGATTGACAGACACATTTGGTCGTAATCAATCGTTGGAGTCGGTTCCGGTATGGATTCCACTACTGGTTCTTTGCCGCTTATTAGCGAAAAGATGATGACAATTGTTGCGAATATAGCTGTGATTGCTGCTACGACTATAACTTTTTTGCGTTTCCCTTTGTCTTGATAGGGTGACATCTTATTTATGTCAGAAGAGTGTGCGCTAATGGAATCCTCATGGGTTTTGTCCTCTTCCTCTTGCAAAGTATCATGGCTGTTGTTTGACAGACTAAAGGGGACGGGACTTCCATTGATATGTTGGGAAGTGTAGTCTGCAATTTGTCTGGCTGTGGGTCTGTCCCATGGATTTAAGGCGAGGCACTTGTAAATGATATCTTTTAATTCTTGAGAAAAGTCTTCGTTGATAAGTGGAATGTCTGCACCGTTTTTTTGCAATACGCCTCCATGATCGCCATAGGGCGGCATACCGGTTAGAAGCTCATACATTGTTGCTCCCAATGACCAAATGTCACTAGCCATAATAGGGGCGGGAGATGGACCAAAACGTTCTGGTCCCATATAGGCCAAAGTTCCTCCACTGGATTCTTGGCCTTGGTTCCTGCGTAATGTACTTCTAATCCGTGCGCTGATTCCGAAATCCGTAATCATATACCTATTCTCATCATTAATCAGAATATTATCGGGTTTTATATCCTGATGGATAACCGGGGGAGTTTTTGCATGAAGATAAGCCAGTCCCTCTGCAACATCATGGAGCAAATGCCAGCTTTCCGTTTCTGTTATCCGGTTGTTGTCAGTAAGGTATTGGAAGGCCGAACCGTTTTTGCAAAAAGGCAAAATCAGGTATGGCATCCGTTCCCAGCAGTCATAATAAGTAGGATGCAGTAAATTGGTATGATTCATATCAAATACGAGGGAGAACTCTTGTGTGAAAAGGGATATCCCCGCATCGTCAAGCCCCATCCCCGGAGCATATATTTTTATGGCGACCTTAACATCCGTAAGTTTGTCTTGTGCCAGCCAAACTTCAGAAAATCCTCCTCTTCCTAGTTGTTTGAGTAGCTCGTATCTATCTGCTATGATTTGTCCACTGTCTAACATAGAACTTATAAATTATGTAAAAGAACTGTTTTCTTTTGGAAACAGCCTTTCTTTGTGTGATTGTATTATTTTGTTTGATTGAGTATATTCGCAATTCTTTATCCACAAAGTAATTAATAAAAATGTAAATAAGAAAATGAGAAAAAGTTTGAAATGTACTAAAATGTTGTTTTAATGGCTTATGTAGCTAAATATTGTACTATGATGTGATTTTTTGTTTCGTTTTAATAAAGCGGTAGCGTATGCTCTTTTGTGGTTGAGAAATACGCCTTATGCTTGACGGTATTTCGCAAAAATATTTTAAGTTTGCAGATGTATTGAATAAATAATCTAATTACGAGAAACATGGGAGAGAGGATGGATAAGCGAATTCGATTTTATATTTATTGGATATTAGGGTTTGTGCTTCTAGGAGCTTGTGCGCCCGGAGATAAAGAGGACGTATACACAGAAATGAGAGCTTTTGAGGATTTTTCCCATATAAATGGAGATTCTGTGGCCATTGTGCCCCGAAAGGTAAGGTTGAAGGCTTTTCAAAAGATGGAAGAGGCAAAGGATAGCTTGGTCAAGTATAATTATCTGGCAATGACACTGAAAACATATTTGATTACTTCACAGCTTGATTCGGCACAAATCGTAATCCAGCAGATACATGACTTTATAGAAAGGCAGCATAGTTCTTCTCAAATGGCAGATTTGGAGTCTGAATGTTTCAATATGAAGGGAAATATCTTTGCACGCGTTGGGAATATGGATTCTGCCGAAATTTGCTTCCGGAAGGCTTATGAATTACGGATGAGAGGGACTAGGATTGAAGTGGTGCCGGATATTTTGATGAATCTTGCTGATGCGAATAACCGTTTAGGAAAATTGGCTGAGCACACGCGGTTTGTCCATAACACGCCAATATCCGGCATACACATAAGCAGTCCCGCTAATCTGTTTCCGCAACAAATAAGAAGCATAATCAAACTCATACGGATTACCAGCATTGTGCGGAGAACGAATTTTGCCATAGAACAAGATATTATCTCCGCTTTGCAAGGTTTGAGACAAACTGTCCTTATAAACAGAAAGCAGCACCTGTCTGTCCTCTGTCTTTACTTTGCATACCATGACTTTCTCCTTTTCAACAGGAGTTTCCTGAACGACACCTCGGTACACTTTCTTTTCCGATGACCAATCGCAGTTTATTTTATCCCACTGTATTTGCGTCACCGTACTTCCCAAAACCAGCAGAAACAGGCTGACCGTTCCTCCAAACTCGCTCAGCGTCCCCAGCGCCAGCAGCGGAATGGGGCTGATGATGCAGAGCGCCGTTGCCAGCGCCAGCTTCGGCGCGTTGGTCTGCGTCTTGGCAAGGTAGTCGTTCGCCTGGGCCAGCGTCACGCGGGGCAGGGGAGAGGTATCGTCCTCGGTGTACTCCGGCTCGGCCGCGTCGTCTTTTAAAAGGTAGTCGGTCGTCACACCGAACAGGCGGCTCAGTTGCAAGATTTTGTCAATGTCGGGTACAGACTGTGCGCCCTCCCACTTGGATACCGACTGCCGGGTCACGTTCAGTTTCTCGGCCAGTTCCTCTTGGGACCAACCCGCCTTTTTGCGCAGGGTGATAAGTTTGTCTGCAAAGATCATTTGGGTGTACCTCCTTCAATTTCCTTGCCCTTATCCTACCAGAATCCCCGGTTGCACACCATAAATCGGCCCCGGCAATCTGTCAACTGTGGGTTGCGTTTGCGGGCAGACGCCAGTCAATTTCCGCTGCATCGTTGTTTTTCAAAAATTTGTTTACCTTGCCGAACGGTGCCGAGCCAAAGAACCCCCGGTAGGCCGAAAGCGGGCTGGGGTGGGCGGATTCCAGTACCAGCACCGGGCGGCGCGCGGCGGCCCCGGTAAAGATCGGTGCATATTTCTGTGCGGGCTTGCCCCACAGCACAGCGGCCAGCGGGCCGGTGCCCTGCGCTGCCGCATAATCCAACGCCGCGCGGGTGAACGTCTCCCACCCATGGCCCGCATGGGCGTTGGCCGCGCCCTGCTCCACCGTCAGCACGGTGTTCAGCAGCAGCACACCCTGCCGCGCCCACGGCGTCAGGTCGGTGTGGGCAGCACTGCCGGGGCCGAACTCGCTCTCCAATTCCTTAAAGATGTTGCGCAGACTCGGCGGAGCCTTGCAGCCGTCCGGCACCGAGAAGGACAGCCCCATGGCCTGACCCGGCTCATGGTAGGGGTCCTGCCCCAGAATGACGACCCGCACCGCCGACACCGGGCAGGCACGGAACGCGGCGAAGATGTTCTCCGCCGCGGGGTAGACGGTTTTTTCCGCCGCAGCCGCCGTCACAAAGGCATCCAGCTCCGCAAAGTACGGCTTTGTGCGCTCCTGCGCAAAAAACAGCTGCCAATCGGTGCCGGATAATTTGTCGAGTTCAGTGGTCAAAAGCATAGTGGATCTCCTCGGTAGTTTTGTAGGGCCCGCTCGTGTAAAACAGTCGGCCTTTCACGGGAAAACTGCGGGCCGCATATAGGCGGCCCCTGCATAGGTGCCCCACACATTTTTCACAAGTATATCACACCCCCGCGGGGCTTGCAATAGCGGCAAAAATGCGGTATAATAGCATTTATGCTGCGGCGTTGTGCCGCAAAGCCAATCATAAAGGGGAGAACCAATTCATGCGTTCCATTAAAACCAAACTGTTCAGCCTTGCTATGGCTGTTTCCATGGTGCTGGCGCTGGCTGGCTGTGCCATGTCCGCGCCGTCCACCGTCGGCTCCATCGGCGGGGTCGAGATCCCGGCAGGCATCTATCTGCTGGCCCAGTACAACTCCTACAACACCGCCTCCGGTGTTGCGGAGCTGGCCACCGGCGAGACCGCGTCCGACGTCAAGGCCGTGCTGAAGGCCACCTGCACCGGTACGATCAACGGCGAGGATGTCACCGCCGTCGGCAGTGACTACGTTGCCCAGCTGACGACCCACGCCATTGAGTACTATGCTGCCGTGGAAAAGCAGTTTGCCGAGCAGAACGGCGTGCTGGACGACACTGCCACCGCCGAAGCCGCCAAGACTGCGGACAGCCTGTGGAGCTCCAACGGTGACCTGTACACCGCCAACGGTATCAGCAAGTCCAGCGTGGAGGCCTACCTGCTCAACGCCCAGAAGGCCAAAGTCCTGCTGAAGATGACTTACGGTCCCGACGGCACAAGCCCCGTGACGGACGCCGAGTACACCGACTACGTCAACAACGACTGCTACTACATCGAGGCCGTCCAGTTCCCTCTGGTCAACTACTCCACCTACTCGATGGCGGATGACGACCAGAAGGCCGCCATCATGGCTACGGCAGAGAGCTGCATGGCCGAGCTGAACGAGACTGCCACTGCCGAGACTGCGTCCAGCAGCGCCCTGTACACCGCCGCCATGACCTACGTGCCCGAGGCAATGGCCGCCATGGGCAGCACGATGGACGCCAGCCAGGCCGTCTACTACGCCGCATCCCAGCTGTACACGCCCAGCGATCTGAGCAGCTACGGCAGCGACGAGTACAACAACCTGACCGACCCGCTGGATGCCGCCGGTATGAACCACTGGACGACCATCGACCTGGGCACGACGGTTCTCGTCGCCCGCAAGATCGACCCGTTCAAGACCTACACCGTCGAGGATCTGGACAGCATGTACGACCTGCTGACCAGCATGAAATCTGACGCCATCCAAGATGAGCTCTACGCCGCCGGTGCCGCGCTGGACCACAACCTGAACAGCGCCGCCATGAACACCTACAGCGCATCCAAGATCAAAAAGAACGTCTGAACCTGAAAATTCAGCCGGGAGCAGCATTGTTTGCTCCCGGCTTTTTTGTTGAGGAGGGTCCCCCATGACGAAAAACAAATACACAAATCTGCTTTTGCAGACCCTGGGCTGCTTCATCTCCGCCGCCGGTATCTACAGCTTTGCCGTGGCCGCCGAGGTCCCGGTCACCGGCATTGCGGGCATCTGCGCCATCTTATACCGCCTGTTCGGCATCCCCATGGGCCTGAGCAATGTGCTCATCAACATCCCCATCATCCTCTGCACCTATAAATTACTCGGCAGATCGTTCTTTATTCGCAGTGTCTACTGCATGGTGCTCTTTGCAATCTTTACGGACTATCTGCTGCCGCTGATGCCGGTCTACCAGGGGGACCGCCTGTTGGCGACGATTTGCGGCGGCGCGATCGGCGGTATCGGCGATGCGCTGATCTACATGAACAACTCGAGCACCGGCGGCCTTGACTTCATCACCATGGGCATCAAGGCACGGCATCCGCACCTGCCGTTCGGCAACATCACGTTTGCGGCAGCGCTGGCGGTCATCCTGCTCAACGGTGCGGTGTTCCAGGATGTTGATTCCATTATTTACGGTATCATGTTTAATTTTATCGTATCTGCTGTCATCAACAAGATGATGTTCGGCTTCTCGTCCTCGATGCTGGCCATGATCGTGACCGATGACGGCAAGGCCGCCTGCGCGGAAATTGACCGCGTGGCGGACCGCGGCTCGACGATTTTGCAGGGTCACGGGGGCTACGGCGGCCAGCCGAAGGACGTCGTGCTCTGCGCCTGCTCCAACAAGCAGCTCTACGAGATCGAGCACGCCGTGCAGGCCATCGACCCCGGCTGCTTCATCATCATGCTGCAATCCAACGAGGTCCACGGCGAGGGCTTCCGGCAGCTGGAGTTGGGGAAGAGCGAGAACCGGAACGAATAAATTTCAGCGAAAACGCGTTTGTTTTAGCAACTCTATGGAGCATAGGTTGCCAAAATGAGCGCGTTTTCTTTATAATGGGCACAGAACAAAAAGGAGGTTTTAGACATGGATGCCACAAAAATCGGTAGATTCATTGGAGCGGAGCGCCGCGCTAAGGGCTGGACGCAGCGCCAGCTGGCAGATAAACTCCAGCTGACCGACAAGGCCATCAGCCGTTGGGAGACAGGTAAGGGGTTGCCGGATGTTTCTCTGCTTTTGCCGTTGGCTAACGTGCTGGATATAACCGTAGGTGAGCTGCTGGCTGGCGAACGCCGCCTTCAGCCGCCTGCCATGCAGACGGCTGAAGCTGAGGCCCGCACTACGCGTCAGCTGGTAGACTACACGCGGGAGCTTGGCCCCCAACTGCGCCGCCGCCGTGCCTGCACAGTATTGGCCGGGTTGCTGCTGTTTGCTGCGGCGTTCTTGACGCTGCAATTTTTGCGGCTGGTTCTGACAGGTGGGGCGGGCATCCATGGCTTTAGCATAGAATCTCTGTTATTACTCGTTGCTCTTCCGTTTGTTTTTACAACATCCGCCTTTTGGCTGCTGCGACTGCTTTGCACCGATGCCCTAACCGAGGTGCGAGCCTTCCGTCGTGCATCAGCTATGGCCGTGGCTGGGCTGTGGCTGCTCGATTTGTACTTTGCCGGAGCGTTTGCCGGGTGTGTCGCGTTCCCTGTGCTGGATTTCTGGCAAGCCCCATCGTGGCAGGAAAATTTAAATCTCGTACCATTTCGGCAAATCGCACAATATCTGCTCTGTCTTGTTTCAGGTCAAGGGTATCTTAACGGCTCCGGATATGCGTTTCGCGGGCATTTTGTCTTTTGGATGAACTTTTTTGTGTTTTCCTTGCCAGTTCTTCTGCTGCCGCGCATCTCACCCCGCTGGCGTGGGGCGGGTGCCGCCGTCTGGCTTGCTGTAGTGGGCGGTTGTGTGATAGAAGTTACACAGCTGTTCGTGCGCACCGATACCGCACCGTTCCGTTTTGATGTGGACGCGGTAATTTTGCGCGTAGCCGGGGCCGTTGTATTTTGGTGGATAGGCAGGATACCCGCTGTCAAAAAATTGCTGGTGCGTTTATTTTAGTCGTAGGGGAGGGATTTTCCCCCCCCCGGGAACGCTGCGCGGGCGCAAGCCTGCCCGGAGCGGTCAAGACCGCTCCCTACAGCCTGCCGTTTACGGGTTCCCCGTAGAGAGGTGTCTTGACCCCTCCGCGGGGCGTCGAGGACGCCGACCACCGCCGATTTGCAGCGCGGCAGGGGCATCCCCATAAACGCCC
>OGYE01002173.1_pt1 | contig 12221 bp, 9 predicted proteins | sample 1576471 | NCBI WGS metagenome assembly OGYE01 (sample SAMEA3541532, study PRJEB24748) | human gut metagenome | biome: human gut; feature: human-associated habitat; material: faeces | place: China | collected 2012
CTGGCTTATGCCCCATTTATGAAAGTGCTGGAAGAGGTGGATGTCAAGGGCATCTCCCACATCACCGGCGGCGGCTTCTATGAGAACATCCCCCGCAGCCTGAAAAAGTTGCAACTTCAGAAGCAACACAAGAGCCTGAAGCACAACCAGAATCAGCTGCCTCAGAGGCACAACAAGAGCCTGCTGCTCCAGCAACATCTGAAGCACAACCAGAATCAGCTGCTCCAACAGCTTCAGAAGCACCAGCTCCTGCTAGCGAAGCACCTGCAGCAACTTCAGAAGCACCAGCAAGTCAAGCACCTGCAGCTTCAGAAGCACCAGCTCCAGCAGCTGAAACACCTAAAGTATCAGCTGCCTCAACTCCTAATACATATCCTGTTGGTCAATGTACTTGGGGTGCTAAATCATTAGCTTCATGGGTTGGTAATTACTGGGGTAATGCTAAAAACTGGATTGCTAGCGCACAAGCAGCTGGCCACTCAGTTGGTACAACTCCTGTAGCCGGAGCAATTGCGGTTTGGCCAAATGATGGTGGTGGTTATGGTCACGTAGCTTACGTAACATCAGCATCAGGTGCAAATTCAATTCAAGTTATGGAATCAAACTATGCTGGTAACATGTCAATCGGTAACTACCGTGGTACATTTGATCCAACATCTTCAGCTCATGGTGGTTCTGTATACTATATTTACCCATAATGACTACAAGAAGGCGATTCGAATTTTCTCGAATCGTTTTTATTTTATAGCAAAATGTCTTTACTTTCTGGAATTACTTTTAGACGGGAAAATGTCGAGGTTAAGGTTAAATCTTTTTAGTCTTGTTAAGTTACTGTGACACCATTTATTTTGCATTGAAAATCAATCTAAAAAAAGGTAGAATGGTTTAGTAGATATTTTGGAGGAAATCATGTCTTATACGAATTTGAAGTTGTTTGCTTTATCGTCTAACCAGGAATTAGCAGCAAAAGTTGCTGATAAAATGGGTATTGAACTCGGAAAATCAAGTGTTCGTGAATTTTCAGATGGTGAGATTCAAGTTAATATTGAAGAATCTATCCGTGGTCATCACGTTTTTATTCTTCAATCTACAAGCTCTCCTGTAAATGATAACTTGATGGAAATTTTGATTATGGTTGATGCGCTAAAACGTGCAAGTGCAGAAACAATCAGTGTTGTTATGCCTTATTATGGTTATGCACGTCAAGACCGTAAGGCACGTTCACGTGAGCCAATCACATCTAAATTGGTTGCTAATATGCTTGAGGTTGCAGGTGTTGATCGACTTTTGACAGTTGACCTCCATGCTTCTCAAATTCAAGGATTCTTTGATATTCCTGTAGACCATTTGATGGGTGCTCCACTTATCGCAGATTACTTTGATCGTGCTGGTCTTACTGGAGATGATGTTGTTGTTGTTTCTCCAGACCATGGTGGTGTGACTCGTGCACGAAAACTTGCTCAATGTTTGAAAACACCAATCGCAATCATTGATAAACGTCGTAGTGTTGATAAAATGAACACTTCTGAGGTTATGAATATCATTGGTAACGTTGAAGGTAAAACATGTATCTTGATTGATGATATGATTGATACTGCGGGTACCATCTGTCATGCGGCGGATGCGCTTGCTGAAGCTGGTGCAACTCATGTCTATGCCTCATGTACTCACCCTGTATTGTCAGGTCCAGCACTTGATAATATTCAAAAATCTGCTATTGAGAAGCTTGTTGTATTGGACACGATTTATCTTCCAGAAGAACGTTTGATTGATAAGATTGAACAAATTTCAATTGCTGATTTGATTTCAGAGGCAATTATTCGTATTCATGAAAAACGTCCATTGTCACCTTTGTTTGAAATGGGCCATAAATAGACTAAAGCTAGCTTGGGCTAGCTTTTTTTGGTGTTTAAATGCGTTTGAGTTTTTGATATAATGTAAGGCATAATTGCAAAGAGGTGACAGTGATGGATTTAACACAACGTTTTAATAAAAATTTAGATAAGATTGAAGTTTCGATGATTCGTCAGTTTGACCAATCAATTTCAGATGTACCAGGTATCAAAAAGTTGACACTTGGTGAACCTGATTTTACGACTCCAGATCATGTGAAAGAAGCAGCTAAAGCTGCTATCGATGCTAACCAGTCTCACTATACAGGTATGGCAGGACTTCCTGCTTTGCGTCAAGCTGCGGCAGATTTTGTTAAGGAAAAATATAATCTTACTTATAACCCAGATAATGAAATATTGGTGACTATTGGAGCTACAGAAGCCCTTTCTGCAACATTGACTGCTATTTTGGAGCCAGGAGATACGATTCTTTTACCTGCACCAGCCTATCCTGGATATGAGCCGATTGCAAATTTAGTTGGTGCTGAAATTGTTGAAATTGATACAACAGCTAATGATTTTGTTTTGACTCCGGAGATGTTAGAAAAGGCAATTTTGGAGCAGGGAGATAAGCTTAAAGCTGTTTTGCTTAACTACCCAACTAACCCAACAGGTGTGACTTACTCACGTCAACAGATTAAAGATTTGGCTGAAGTTCTGAAAAAATACGATATTTTTGTTGTTAGCGATGAAGTTTACTCTGAGCTAACTTATGTGGACCAACATGTATCTATTGCTGAGTATTTGCCAGAACAAACGATTTTGATTAATGGTTTGTCTAAATCTCATGCGATGACGGGCTGGCGTATTGGTTTGATTTTTGCACCTGCAGTCTTGACGGCTCAGTTGATTAAGAGTCACCAGTATTTGGTAACAGCTGCAGCTACTATGGCACAATTTGCAGCTATTGAAGCCTTATCTGCTGGTAAAGATGATGCCCAACCAATGAAAGTTGAGTATTTGAAGCGTCGTGATTATATTCTTGAAAAAATGACTGAACTTGGTTTCAAAATTATTAAACCTGATGGTGCTTTCTACATCTTTGCTAAGATTCCAGAAGGCTATACTCAAGATTCCTTTAAGTTCTGTCAAGACTTTGCTCGTGAAAAAGCTATTGCGATTATCCCAGGGGTTGCTTTTGGGAAGTATGGCGAAGGCTATGTTCGTTTGTCGTATGCAGCTAGCATGGATACTATTGAAACAGCTATGGCTCGTTTGAAAGAGTTTATGGAAGAACATGCAGAAGCTTGAGAGTAGAGGACTTGTCCTCTTCAATCGTAATTATCGTGAGAACGATAAGCTAGTTAAGATTTTTACCGAGCAAGCTGGGAAACGGATGTTTTTTGTTAGAGGTGGTGGGTCAGGTAAATTAAGTGCTGTGATTCAACCTTTAACCATCGCTGAATTCATGATGACTGTAAATGATGAGGGCTTATCTTTCATAGAGGATTATAGCCAAGCAGAATCCTTTAAGGAAATTACAAGCGATATTTTCAAGCTGTCTTATGCGACTTATTTAGCTGCTCTGACGGATGCTGCTATTGCTGACGGTGTAGCAGATGCACAATTATTTGCATTCTTGGAGAAGACGCTTGAATTAATGGAAGAAGGCTTGGATTATGAAATCTTGACTAATATCTTTGAGATTCAGGTTTTAGACCGTTTCGGTGTACGATTGAATTTTCACGAGTGTGTCTTTTGCCATCGTGTGGGGCTTCCTTTTGATTTTTCGTATAAGTTCTCGGGGCTACTTTGTCCAAATCACTATGTAGAGGATGAAAGGCGTAGTCACTTGGATCCTAATGTACCTTATCTTTTAGATCGTTTTCAGGGGCTTTCTTTTGAGGAATTGAGAAGCATATCTGTTAAGGATGACATGAAACGAAAGCTACGACATTTTATTGATGACCTCTATGATAATTATGTTGGAATACATCTTAAAAGTAAGAAGTTTATTGATAATCTAAATTCTTGGGGTCATATTATGAATAAAGAAGATAGTGCTGACTAGACATTATCTTCTTTTTGTTTCACGTGAAACAGGAAAGTAATGGTTTTCAGTCTCAGGGGTTAAAATGCAAGTCAGTTCGTGCTATAATAAGAAGATAATAAGCTGAAAGACTCTGCTAGAAACAGTGAACTAGTCTATTTTAGTTACATAATATTTTATTGATAGAAATCTGAGTTTATGTTTTATGGCAGAGGACAAGAGGGAGAATGCTATGCATGTAATTGCAGTAGATGCTATGGGTGGCGATAATGCGCCACAAGCAATTGTAGAGGGTGTCAACCAAGCTATAGCAGATTTCAAAGATATTGAAATCCAGCTTTATGGTGATGAAGCTAAAATTAAGACCTATTTGACAGCGAATGAACGTGTGAGCATTGTGCATACTGATGAAAAGATAAATTCTGATGATGAGCCAGCTAAAGCCATTCGTAAGAAGAAAAAAGCTTCAATGGTCTTAGGTGCACAGGCTGTTAAGGAGAAAAAAGCAGGTGCCGTGATTTCTGCGGGAAATACAGGTGCCCTTCTGGCTGCAGGTCTCTTTGTGGTCGGACGTATTAAGGGAGTTGAGCGTCCAGGTCTTATGTCAACAATGCCAAGTTTTACTGGTCAACCCTTTGATATGCTTGATTTGGGTGCTAATGCGGAAAATACAGCTAGTCATTTGCATCAATATGCTATTTTAGGATCTTTCTATGCTAAAAATGTGCGTGGAATTGCCAACCCTCGTGTAGGTCTCCTTAATAATGGGACTGAGGAAACAAAGGGGGATAGTCTTCGTAAGGAGGCTTTTGAGCTCTTATCTAAGGAGCCAAGTATTAACTTTGTTGGTAATGTTGAGGCGCGTGAAATTATGTCTGGAGCTGCTGATGTGGTCGTAGCTGATGGTTTCACCGGAAATGCAGTTCTTAAGGCAATCGAAGGAACGGGACTTGGTGCTATGAAGACCCTTAAGTCAGCTATCATGAATGGTGGTCTTAAAGCTAAGTTAGGTGCCTTCCTATTGAAAGACAGCCTAAAAGGGATGAAAGAGACTATGGATTACTCTAGCGCTGGAGGTGCGGTTCTCTTTGGTCTTAAAGCTCCCGTAGTAAAATGTCATGGATCTAGTGATGCTAAGGCGGTTTACTACACCATTAAGCAGGTTCGTACGATGCTTGATACTAAGGTTGTTGAGCAGCTAGTTGAAGCCTTTAGTCCGAAAGAGGAGGCTAACTGATGAGTAGAGTAGAAATTCTTCAGAAAATGCAGCTCGTAATTCAAGAGCAGATGGGTAAAGAGGACATTGTTTTAACCGAAGCTACCAAATTAGATGACTTGGGTGTGGATTCAATAGAGCTTATGGAATTCATTATTAATTTGGAGGATGAGTTCGATCTTGAGATTTCCGATGATACTATTGACCATATGGTTAAGGTAGCTGATTTGTTGGACTATTTGTCTGAGGAATTGAATAAAGAATAAGAAAGCTAGACGTAATAATATAATAGTTATTTACTATACGATTGTTATTTTGTTGGAGTGAGGCAAGAAACTAAATGTTATATGGATTTAGTTCTGTCACACTCCTTTTTTCTATACATTATTTATTAAGAAACTCTAAAAAAGAACTAAAACACGAACGTTATTTTTTTAACTAAGTAATAAAGTTTGCTATATGTTGGTTTTTAAATTCTGGTGTGGTATAATTAAGACGAATAAACTTGAAAGGCGAACAATTCCATGTCAAACCAACTGATTTATACTGGGAAAGCTAAAGATATTTATAGTACAGAAGACGAAAATGTGATTAAGTCGGTCTATAAGGACCAGGCAACCATGCTTAATGGTGCTCGTAAGGAGACTATTAAAGGAAAAGGTGTGCTAAATAATCAGATTTCGTCTCTTATTTTTGAAAAATTGAATGCTGCGGGTGTAGCTACTCACTTTATCGAACGTATTTCTGATACCGAACAACTTAACAAGAAAGTTACTATCATTCCTTTGGAGGTTGTTCTTCGTAATGTGACTGCGGGTTCTTTCTCTAAACGTTTTGGCGTTGAAGAAGGTTTGGACTTGAAAACTCCAATCGTTGAATTTTACTACAAGAACGATGATTTGGATGACCCATTCATCAATGATGAGCATGTGAAGTTCTTGGATATTGCCAATGATGAACAAATTGCTTATATCAAGGAAGAAACGCGTCGTATCAATGAATTGCTGAAAGATTGGTTTGCACAAATTGGTCTTCGCTTGATTGACTTCAAATTGGAATTTGGTTTTGATAAGGATGGCAAGATTATCTTGGCAGATGAATTCTCACCAGATAACTGCCGCCTTTGGGATGCTGAAGGGCACCATATGGACAAGGATGTCTTCCGTCGTGATCTTGGTAGCTTGACAGATGTTTATGAAGTTGTATTGGAAAAATTGCAAGGATTGAAGTAGCCTTTTACAAATAGAATACTTGGTCTTCACTACAATCTTTAAGTAGAAATAGATAAAGGAAATAAAATGGATAAACGTATTTTCGTTGAGAAAAAAGCTGATTTTCGTGTGAAATCTCAGTCTTTAGTAAAAGAATTAAAGCATAATCTTCAGTTGAAAACTTTGAATGATCTTCGTATTGTTCAGGTTTACGATGTCTTTAATTTGGCAGAGGACTTGTTTGCGCGTGCGGAAAAACACATCTTCTCTGAGCAAGTGACTGATACTGTTTTGGACGAGGCTGCGGTTAAGGCTGATCTTGAGAAGTATGCTTTCTTTGCTATCGAAAGTTTGCCTGGTCAATTTGACCAACGTGCGGCATCTTCACAAGAAGCTTTACTTTTGCTTGGTAGTTCAAATGATGTAACAGTGAACACAGCGCAACTTTACTTGGTTAACAAGGATATTGATGCGAATGAGTTGGAGGCTGTCAAAAACTACCTTTTGAACCCAGTGGATTCTCGTTTCAAAGATATCACTGTTGGTATTGCTAAACAGGATTTCTCTGAGTCTGACAAGACCATTCCAAGCTTGGATTTCTTTGAAACTTATACGGCAGAAGATTTTGCTAAGTATAAGGCTGAGCAAGGATTGGCAATGGAAGTGGATGACCTTCTCTTCATTCAAGATTACTTCAAATCTATTGGACGTGTGCCAACTGAGACTGAGTTGAAGGTTTTGGATACTTACTGGTCTGACCACTGCCGTCACACAACTTTCGAGACTGAGTTGAAAAACATTGACTTCTCAGCTTCTAAATTTGAAAAACAATTGCAAGCAACTTATGACAAGTATATTGCCATGCGTGATGAGTTGGGACGTACAGAAAAACCTCAAACCTTGATGGATATGGCCACTATTTTTGGTCGTTATGAGCGTGCTAATGGTCGTTTGGATGACATGGAAGTGTCTGATGAAATCAATGCTTGCTCAGTTGAAATTGAAGTGGATGTCAATGGTGTGAAAGAACCATGGCTTCTCATGTTCAAGAATGAAACCCACAACCACCCAACTGAAATCGAACCATTTGGTGGAGCGGCTACTTGTATCGGTGGTGCCATTCGTGACCCATTGTCAGGTCGTTCATACGTTTACCAAGCTATGCGTATCTCAGGTGCTGGTGATATTACAACACCAATTGCTGAAACTCGTGCTGGTAAATTGCCGCAACAAGTGATTTCTAAAACAGCGGCTCACGGTTATTCTTCATACGGTAACCAAATTGGTCTTGCAACAACTTACGTTCGTGAATACTTCCACCCAGGTTTCGTTGCTAAGCGTATGGAGCTAGGTGCAGTTGTCGGTGCGGCTCCTAAGGAAAATGTTGTCCGTGAGAAACCTGAAGCAGGTGATGTGATTATCTTGCTCGGTGGTAAGACTGGACGTGATGGTGTCGGTGGTGCGACAGGCTCTTCTAAAGTTCAAACGGTTGAATCTGTTGAAACAGCTGGTGCTGAGGTTCAAAAAGGGAATGCCATCGAAGAACGTAAGATTCAACGTCTTTTCCGTAATGGGGATGTGACACGTCTGATCAAGAAATCAAATGACTTTGGTGCTGGTGGTGTCTGTGTGGCTATCGGTGAATTGGCAGATGGTCTTGAAATTGATCTAGACAAAGTACCATTGAAATACCAAGGTTTGAACGGTACAGAAATTGCCATCTCTGAATCTCAAGAACGTATGGCCGTAGTGGTTCGTCCAGAAGATGTAGATGCCTTCGTTGCTGAATGTAACAAAGAAAATATTGATGCTGTTGTCGTTGCGACAGTGACTGAAAAACCAAATCTTGTCATGCACTGGAATGGTGAAACAATCGTTGATTTGGAACGTCGTTTCCTTGATACAAACGGTGTACGTGTTGTCGTAGATGCTAAGGTTGTTGACAAGGATGTCAAGCTTCCAGAAGAACGTCAAACATCTGCTGAAACCCTTGAAGCTGATACTCTTGAAGTCTTGGCTGACCTTAACCATGCCAGTCAAAAAGGTTTACAAACCATCTTTGATAGTTCAGTTGGTCGTTCAACAGTCAATCACCCACTCGGTGGTCGCTACCAAATCACACCAACGGAAGCTTCTGTACAGAAATTGCCAGTCCAACATGGCGTGACAACAACTGCTTCTGTTATGGCGCAAGGATTCAACCCTTATGTAGCAGAATGGTCTCCATATCATGGCGCTGCCTATGCAGTAATCGAAGCAACAGCTCGTTTGGTTGCTGCTGGTGCAAACTGGTCTAAGGCTCGTTTCTCTTATCAAGAATATTTCGAGCGTATGGATAAACAAGCAGAGCGTTTTGGTCAACCAGTAGCTGCTCTTCTTGGATCAATCGAAGCTCAGATTCAACTTGGTTTGCCATCTATTGGTGGTAAAGACTCTATGTCTGGTACCTTTGAAGAATTGACAGTACCACCAACCTTGGTTGCTTTTGGGGTAACAACTGCAGATAGCCGTAAGGTTCTTTCTCCAGAATTCAAAGCTGCTGGTGAAAATATTTACTACATTCCTGGTCAAGCTTTGGCACAAGAAATTGACTTCGATCTTATCAAGTCTAACTTTGCTAAGTTTGAAGCCATCCAAGCTGACCATAAAGTCACATCTGCATCAGCTGTCAAATATGGTGGTGTCGTTGAAGCACTTGCCCTTGCAACATTTGGTAACCATATTGGTGCCACTGTAACCCTTGAAAATCTTGAGACTGCCTTGACAGCTCAATTGGGTGGATTCGTCTTCACATCTCCGGAAGAGATTTCAGGTGTTGCCAAGATTGGACAAACAGCAGCTGACTTTACACTTACTGTCAATGGTGTAACGCTTGATGGACACAAACTTGACAGTGCCTTCCAAGGTAAATTGGAAGAGGTTTACCCAACGGAATTTGCACAAGCAACTGAGTTGGAAGAAGTACCTGCTGTAGCATCTGATGCTGTGATCAAAGCTAAAGAAAAAGTTGAGACACCAGTAGTTTACATCCCAGTATTCCCAGGTACGAACTCTGAGTACGATTCAGCTAAGGCCTTTGAAAAAGAAGGTGCGAAAGTCAACTTGGTACCATTTGTAACACTTAATGAAGAAGCTATTGTCAAGTCTGTTGACACTATGGTTGACAATATCGAAAAAGCTAACATTATCTTCTTTGCAGGTGGCTTCTCAGCAGCGGATGAACCAGATGGATCAGCTAAATTTATCGTTAACATCTTGCTCAATGAAAAAGTACGTGCAGCCATTGATAGCTTCATCGAACGTGGTGGTTTGATTATCGGTATCTGTAACGGATTCCAAGCTCTTGTTAAATCAGGCCTTCTTCCATATGGTAACTTTGAAGATGCAAGCAGCACGAGTCCAACCCTCTTCTACAATGATGCCAACCAACACGTGGCTAAGATGGTTGAAACACGTATTGCCAACACGAACTCACCATGGCTTGCTGGAGTAGAAGTTGGTGACATCCATGCCATCCCAGTATCACACGGTGAAGGTAAATTTGTCGTGACAGCTGAGGAATTTGCAGAGCTTCGTGACAATGGTCAAATCTTTACCCAATATGTTGACTTCGAAGGTAAACCAAGCATGGATTCTAAATACAATCCTAACGGATCTGTGAATGCTATCGAAGGTATCACAAGTAAGAACGGTCAAATTATTGGTAAGATGGGTCACTCAGAACGTTTCGAAGACGGTCTCTTCCAAAATATTCCAGGAAATAAAGACCAACACCTCTTTGCGTCAGCGGTTAAATACTTTACTGGAAAATAATAGAGTGCCAAGTGCACTCAGTAATGATATTTTTCAATGTAGCAGTAGTTCTAAAGAGCTTGAAAACTTGAGTTCACATTAGTGAAATGAGAGGCTAGGAACAGTTTTTCGTTTGCATAACATTAGGAAAATATCAAAAATAAAAGGTATAAAAAATGACATACGAAGTTAAATCTCTTAATGAAGAATGTGGTGTTTTTGGTATCTGGGGTCACCCGGATGCTGCCAAATTAACTTATTTCGGACTTCACAGTCTCCAACACCGTGGTCAAGAGGGAGCAGGAATTCTCTCAAATGATGCGGGTCAATTGAAGCGTCATCGTGATATGGGGCTTCTCTCAGAAGTTTTCCGTGATCCAGCCAACTTGGATAAGCTAACTGGAACGGCTGCTATCGGTCATGTTCGTTATGCGACTGCTGGTGAAGCTTCTGTAGACAATATTCAACCATTCATGTTTAAGTTTCACGATGGACAGCTTGGTCTTGCTCATAATGGGAATTTGACTAATGCAGAGTCACTAAGACATGAGTTGGAGAAAAATGGAGCTATCTTAAACTCAACTTCTGACTCAGAAATCTTAGCTCACTTGATTCGCCGTAGCCACAACCCATCATTCATGGGTAAAGTAAAAGAAGCTCTGAGCACTGTTAAAGGTGGATTTGCTTATCTTCTTATGATTGAGGACAAGCTTATTGCAGCTTTGGATCCAAATGGCTTCCGTCCCCTTTCTCTTGGTAAGATGAGCAATGGTGCTATCGTGGTTTCATCTGAAACATGTGCCTTTGAGGGTGTTGGTGCAGAATGGATTCGGGATGTAAATCCAGGTGAGGTTGTTATCATCGATGATAATGGCATCACTTACGATACCTATACAACGGATACGCAATTGGCTGTTTGTTCGATGGAGTATATCTACTTTGCCCGTCCTGATTCAAATATCCAAGGGGTCAATGTCCATACAGCTCGTAAACGTATGGGTGCTCAATTGGCACGTGAGTTCAAACATGAAGCAGATATTGTCGTTGGTGTGCCTAATTCATCACTTAGCGCAGCCATGGGATTTGCGGAAGAATCAGGCTTGCCAAATGAAATGGGCTTGATTAAAAACCAATACACCCAACGTACCTTTATCCAACCAACACAAGAATTGCGTGAGCAAGGGGTTCGTATGAAACTCTCTGCCGTATCAGGTGTTGTTAAAGGAAAACGTGTGGTTATGATTGACGACTCTATTGTACGTGGGACAACATCACGTCGTATCGTTAATTTGCTAAAAGAAGCAGGGGCAACAGAGGTCCACGTAGCAATCGGTAGCCCAGCCCTTGCCTACCCATGTTTCTACGGTATCGATATTCAAACACGTAAGGAATTGATTGCGGCCAATCATACAGTTGAGGAAACACGCGAAATCATTGGAGCGGATAGCTTGACTTACTTGTCTATTGATGGCTTGATTGATTCTATTGGAATTGACACAGATGCACCAAACGGTGGCCTTTGTGTGGCTTACTTTGATGGTAAATATCCAACACCATTGTATGACTACGAAGAACGCTATTTGGAAAGTTTGAAAGAACACACTTCTTTCTATTAAGAGCAGTGCAGAAGAAAAAAGAGGAAAAAATTATGTCTAAAAATGCTTACGCTCCACGTCTCACTACTGACTAAAAGCTAAAGCATTTGTCAGTAGACACTTTGCCCTATGGGGTCAAAGCTAGAGACCTGACTAGTATTTTTAGATAAAAAGATGGTTCATCTAAAAATACGTCGCACTCTTTCTCGAAAAAAGAAAAGGAATAAATAAAATGACAAATAAAAATGCTTACGCTCAATCGGGTGTGGATGTTGAAGCAGGTTATGAAGTTGTTGAACGTATCAAAAAACACGTTGCTCGTACAGAGCGTGCAGGTGTCATGGGAGCTCTCGGTGGCTTCGGTGGTATGTTCGACCTTTCAAAAACAGGTGTCAAAGAGCCTGTTTTGATCTCAGGTACAGATGGTGTCGGTACTAAACTCATGCTTGCTATTAAGTACGACAAACACGATACTATCGGTCAAGACTGTGTCGCTATGTGTGTTAACGATATCATCGCCGCAGG
>OGYE01002174.1_pt1 | contig 12217 bp, 9 predicted proteins | sample 1576471 | NCBI WGS metagenome assembly OGYE01 (sample SAMEA3541532, study PRJEB24748) | human gut metagenome | biome: human gut; feature: human-associated habitat; material: faeces | place: China | collected 2012
CACCCGAAACTGCAGGGTATTGCCCAGCAGAACAGCTTTAAACACACCTGATAACGTTTAACGGTAACGGTGTCCCGAAACGAAGCCGTTTCGGGACAATTTCCAAAGTCTGTTCACTGGCATTAGCAACGGAAAATATTGTTCTGAATACGCTTCAGAACAAAACAGGTGCGGTTCCGACAGGAATACCGTTTTAGGGGGATAATATGGCTACATCAGTACAGACAGGTAAAGCTAAGCAGCTCACATTACTCGGATTTTTTGCCATAACGGCATCGATGGTAATGGCTGTTTATGAATACCCTACCTTCGCAACATCGGGCTTTTCATTAGTCTTCTTCCTGCTATTAGGCGGGATTTTATGGTTTATTCCCGTGGGACTTTGTGCTGCGGAAATGGCTACCGTCGACGGCTGGGAAGAAGGTGGCGTCTTCGCCTGGGTATCAAATACTCTGGGGCCGAGATGGGGATTTGCAGCGATCTCATTTGGCTATCTGCAAATCGCCATTGGTTTTATTCCGATGCTCTATTTCGTGTTAGGGGCACTCTCCTACATCCTGAAATGGCCAGCGCTGAATGAAGACCCCATTACCAAAACTATTGCAGCACTCATCATTCTTTGGGCGCTGGCATTAACGCAGTTTGGTGGCACGAAATACACGGCGCGAATTGCTAAAGTTGGCTTCTTCGCCGGTATCCTGTTACCTGCATTTATTTTGATCGCATTAGCGGCTATTTATCTGCACTCCGGTGCCCCCGTTGCTATCGAAATGGATGCGAAGACCTTCTTCCCTGACTTCTCTAAAGTGGGCACCCTGGTTGTATTTGTTGCCTTCATTTTGAGTTATATGGGCGTTGAAGCTTCCGCAACCCACGTCAATGAAATGAGCAACCCCGGGCGCGACTATCCACTGGCTATGTTACTGCTGATGGTGGCGGCAATCTGCTTAAGCTCTGTTGGCGGTTTGTCTATTGCGATGGTCATTCCGGGTAATGAAATCAACCTCTCCGCAGGGGTAATGCAAACCTTTACCGTTCTGATGTCACATGTGGCACCGGAAATTGAGTGGACGGTTCGCGTGATCTCCGCACTGCTGTTGCTGGGTGTTCTGGCGGAAATCGCTTCCTGGATTGTTGGTCCTTCTCGCGGGATGTATGTCACAGCGCAGAAAAACCTGCTGCCAGCGGCATTCGCTAAAATGAACAAAAATGGCGTACCGGTAACGCTGGTCATTTCGCAGTTGGTGATTACTTCTATCGCGTTGATCATCCTCACCAATACCGGTGGCGGTAACAACATGTCCTTCCTGATCGCACTGGCGCTGACGGTGGTGATTTATCTGTGTGCTTATTTCATGCTGTTTATTGGCTACATTGTGTTGGTTCTTAAACATCCTGACTTAAAACGCACATTTAATATCCCTGGTGGTAAAGGGGTGAAACTGGTCGTGGCTATTGTCGGTCTGCTGACTTCAATTATGGCGTTTATTGTTTCCTTCCTGCCGCCGGATAACATCCAGGGTGACTCTACCGATATGTATGTTGAATTACTGGTCGTTAGTTTCCTGGTGGTACTTGCCCTGCCCTTTATTCTCTATGCTGTTCATGATCGTAAAAGCAAAGCGAATACCGGCGTCACTCTGGAGCCAATCAACAGTCAGAACGCACCAAAAGGTCACTTCTTCCTGCACCCGCGTGCACGTTCACCACACTATATTGTGATGAATGACAAGAAACACTAACCATGTCTGAATGGTTATAAGACAAGGGAGCGATAATTCATCGCTCCCTTTTTCGTGCTTGTTGTCGTATTGACTTAACCGGGATAAGTACGAGAATGAGCGCACATCTGTTTACCGGAAACCAGCACATATGGATATCTGCTCCCGAAACGAGAAATTAGCGATTAGAAGACCAGCGATACTGGTTGCACTGGCACTTTTACTGTGTAGTTGTAAAAGCACGCCTCCAGAGTCCATGGTGACACCACCAGCGGGCTCAAAGCCACCAGCCACGACGCAACAATCGTCACAACCGATGCGTGGCATCTGGCTGGCCACGGTGTCTCGCCTCGACTGGCCACCGGTTTCCTCGGTTAACATTAGTAACCCCACCAGCCGGGCACGTGTACAACAACAGGCGATGATCGACAAACTGGATCATCTGCAACGTCTCGGCATAAACACGGTCTTTTTCCAGGTCAAGCCGGATGGTACTGCCCTGTGGCTATCGAAAATTTTGCCGTGGTCCGATCTTATGACCGGTAAGATTGGTGAAAATCCGGGTTACGATCCGCTGCAATTTATGCTCGACGAAGCCCACAAGCGTGGGATGAAAGTACACGCCTGGTTTAACCCCTATCGCGTATCGGTTAATACGAAGCCCGGTACTATCAGGGAACTGAATAGCACTCTGTCTCAACAACCGGCGAGCGTCTATGTGCAACACCGCGACTGGATCAGAACGTCCGGCGATCGCTTTGTCCTCGACCCGGGCATCCCTGAGGTTCAGGACTGGATCACATCAATAGTCGCGGAAGTGGTTTCCCGCTATCCAGTAGATGGCGTGCAGTTTGATGACTATTTCTATACTGAGTCACCAGGTTCACGGCTAAATGATAACGAAACGTACCGCAAATACGGCGGCGCATTTGCGTCAAAAGCAGACTGGCGGCGCAACAATACTCAGCAGTTAATTGCGAAGGTATCGCACACCATTAAAAGCATTAAGCCGGAAGTCGAATTTGGCGTTAGCCCGGCAGGCGTGTGGCGTAACCGATCACACGATCCGCTCGGTTCCGATACCCGAGGTGCGGCAGCCTATGACGAATCCTACGCTGATACCCGTCGATGGGTGGAACAAGGGTTGCTGGATTACATTGCTCCCCAAATTTACTGGCCATTCTCACGGAGTGCCGCGCGTTATGACGTGTTGGCAAAATGGTGGGCGGATGTCGTTAAACCGACCAGGACCCGCCTGTATATCGGTATCGCCTTCTATAAAGTGGGTGAACCTTCAAAGATAGAGCCAGACTGGATGATTAATGGCGGCGTACCGGAACTGAAAAAGCAGCTCGATCTTAACGATGCTGTGCCGGAAATTAGCGGCACAATCTTGTTCCGTGAGGACTATCTGAATAAACCGCAGACGCAACAAGCGGTCAGCTATCTGCAAAGTCGTTGGGGCAGTTAAACTCCCATTCTTACTTTGTAACAAGCCGGTGCTTTACCCACTGGCTTGTTACCCTCTTGAACTATCCCACTAGCAATCATGCATAAATACGTCAAATTAACCACGCAATTAACCACACTTAGTTAAACAGCCATAATCCCCCTAATAAAAATGTATGAATATGAAAAAACATACGATATTCGCTGTCACCGAAAAATAATTACGATGGGCTATACTCTTCTGAAGAACAGTAGCGTAGATTGAAACTGTCCTAAGTCGCTTATTTCTTTTCAGTATATCTTCATATTTCAGGAAAATATGGTGCAGTTAGTCGATCTCGCACGTTGTGTTTGGTTGATTTTGGCCTGCGGTTTAACCATAAAGGTCGACATTATTTTAAAGCCGCAAACGGCGAGGATATTGCCCTCTCACTTTCCATCGGTGCCGCCATGTTTAATGGTCATCCTGACTATGAGCGCCTCATTCAAATAGCCGATGAAGCTCTGTATATCGCCAAAAGACGAGGTAGAAACCGTGTTGAACTCTGTAAAGCCAGTCTTTAGATGCGCCAGGATGCAGAGGTAATCATGAAGCTAACCGATGCGGATACTGCCGCCGATGGCATTTTTTTCCCCGCCCTTGAGCAAAATATGATGGGCGCGGTGTTAATTAACGAAAATGATGAAGTGATGTTTTTCAACCCCGCCGCAGAGAAGCTCTGGGGGTACAAACGTGAAGAAGTCATTGGCAATAACATTGATATGCTGATTCCGCGGGATTTGCGTCCTGCGCATCCTGAATACATTCGTCACAACCGTGAAGGTGGTAAAGCGCGCGTCGAGGGGATGAGTCGAGAGCTGCAGCTGGAGAAAAAAGACGGCAGTAAAGTCTGGACCCGTTTTGCGCTATCGAAAGTGAGCGCCGAGGGGAAAGTTTATTACCTGGCGCTGGTACGGGATGCCAGCGTAGAAATGGCGCAAAAAGAACAGACCCGACAATTGATTATTGCCGTTGACCATCTCGACCGACCGGTGATTGTCCTCGATCCGGAACGCCATATTGTGCAGTGCAATCGCGCATTTACCGAAATGTTTGGTTACTGCATTAACGAAGCCAGCGGTATGCAGCCCGATACACTCCTGAACATTCCAGAATTCCCTGCTGATAACCGTATTCGTTTACAGCAGTTGCTATGGAAAACCGCCCGCGATCAGGACGAATTTCTGCTGTTGACGCGCACCGGTGAAAAAATCTGGATTAAAGCCTCTATCAGCCCGGTTTATGACGTGCTCGCGCATCTGCAGAACCTGGTAATGACATTCTCGGATATCACCGAAGAAAGGCAAATCCGCCAGCTTGAAGGCAATATTCTCGCCGCCATGTGCAGCAGCCCACCATTTCATGAAATGGGGGAAATCATTTGTCGTAACATCGAATCTGTTCTCAACGAATCGCATGTTTCGCTGTTCGCGCTGCGCAACGGGATGCCGATACACTGGGCGTCATCTTCGCACGGTGCAGAAGTTCAAAATGCGCAAAGCTGGTCAGCGACCATTCGTCAGCGCGATGGCGCGCCTGCGGGGATCCTGCAAATTAAAACCTCGTCAGGAGCAGAAACCAGCGCCTTTATCGAACGCGTGGCAGATATCAGCCAGCATATGGCCGCGCTGGCGCTGGAACAGGAAAAAAGCCGTCAGCATATTGAACAACTCATCCAATTTGATCCGATGACCGGTCTGCCAAATCGCAATAACCTGCACAATTACCTCGATGACCTGGTCGACAAAGCCGTCTCTCCGGTGGTGTATCTCATCGGTGTTGACCATATTCAGGATGTGATTGATAGCCTTGGCTATGCGTGGGCCGATCAGGCATTGCTGGAAGTGGTCAATCGCTTTCGTGAAAAACTCAAACCGGATCAGTATCTCTGTCGTATTGAAGGTGCGTCTTTTGTCCTCGTGAGCCTGGAAAACGATGTCAGTAACATTACCCAGATCGCCGATGAGCTACGGAATGTGGTCAGCAAGCCGATAATGATTGACGATAAACCATTCCCGCTCACCTTGAGCATTGGCATCAGCTACGACGAGGGTAAAAACCGCGATTACCTGCTCTCCACTGCTCACAATGCAATGGATTTTATTCGCAAAAATGGCGGTAACGGCTGGCAGTTCTTCAGCCCGGCGATGAACGAAATGGTAAAAGAGCGTTTGGTTTTAGGCGCAGCGCTAAAAGAAGCGATTAGCAATAACCAACTTAAACTGGTTTATCAGCCGCAAATCTTCGCAGAAACGGGTGAACTGTACGGCATCGAAGCCCTTGCTCGCTGGTACGATCCTCTGCATGGTCATGTGCCCCCTTCACGGTTTATTCCTCTCGCAGAAGAGATTGGTGAAATCGAAAATATTGGGCGCTGGGTCATCGCGGAAGCTTGCCGTCAGTTAGCAGAATGGCGTAGCCAGAATATTCATATCCCGGCGTTATCCGTTAACTTGTCTGCGCTGCACTTTCGCAGTAATCAGCTGCCTAATCAGGTATCTGATGCAATGCACGCCTGGGGTATTGACGGCCACCAGCTGACGGTGGAAATCACGGAAAGCATGATGATGGAACACGATACCGAAATCTTTAAGCGCATTCAGATCCTGCGCGATATGGGCATCGGTTTATCGGTAGATGATTTTGGTACAGGCTTTTCCGGATTATCCCGCTTAGTCAGTCTTCCGGTAACGGAAATCAAAATTGATAAAAGTTTTGTCGATCGTTGTCTGACCGAAAAACGCATCCTTGCCTTACTCGAAGCCATTACCAGCATTGGGCAAAGCCTCAATTTAACCGTCGTGGCGGAAGGCATCGAAACCAAAGAGCAATTTGAGATGCTACGCAAGATCCACTGTCGCGTTATTCAGGGATATTTCTTTTCCCGCCCCCTGCCCGCCGAAGAAATTCCAGGCTGGATGAGCAGCGTGTTACCGCTGAAAATCTGATAAATTCCTCTCGCCCGCACTCGCGGGTTTTTATTTAACGTGACACTGTCACTTAAATACTGTGATTTCAGCTACGATTCCGGGAGATTCCTTCCTTAACTTCCCCTCTTGCACCAAAACTGCACTACGCTGCACAAATGTTGATCAAAAGTTAAAAAATATAACTTTAAGCTAGCATTCTGGCGCTTATCCCGGCATGGCATGAGATCTGCATAAGCGGAAAGCGCAGCAAATTTTGTCTTATACAGGAACCGTTTATGTCGGATACCACCGAACTGGTTGATTTAGCCGTGATCTTCCCTGATCTGGAGATCGAATTGAAATACGCCTGCGCTGATAACATCACAGGTAAAGCTATTTATCAGCAAGCGCGTTGTCTGTTACACAAGGATGCGATTACCGCGCTGGCGAAAAGTATCAGTATCGCCCAGCTCTCAGGCTTACAACTGGTGATTTACGATGCGTACCGCCCACAACAAGCACAGGCGATGTTGTGGCAAGCCTGCCCAGACCCGCAATATGTTGTTGATGTGACGGTCGGTTCTAATCACAGCCGTGGCACGGCGATCGACCTGACGCTTCGTGATGAGCACGGGAACATCCTCGATATGGGCGCAGGGTTCGATGAAATGCACGAGCGCTCCCATGCTTACCATCCTTCCGTCCCGCCCGCCGCTCAGCGCAATCGCCTGTTGCTGAATGCGATAATGACTGGTGGCGGTTTTGTCGGTATCTCCAGCGAATGGTGGCACTTCGAATTACCCCAGGCAGCGAGTTACCCTCTGCTCGCTGATCAATTCTCTTGTTTTATATCCCCTGGCACGCAGCACGTCAGTTAATCAGGAAACTGTCATGAAGAGATCGATATCGTTTCGTCCAACATTGCTCGCGCTCGTCCTTGCCACAACTTTCCCGGTTGCGCACGCCGCCGTACCGAAAGATATGCTGGTGATTGGTAAGGCCGCCGATCCACAAAACCTCGACCCGGCGGTAACAATAGATAATAACGACTGGACAGTGACCTACCCGTCTTATCAGCGGCTGGTTCAGTACAAAACGGACGGTGATAAAGGCTCAACCGACGTTGAAGGCGATCTGGCAAGTAGCTGGAAAGCGTCTGACGAACAAAAAGACTGGACGTTCACCCTGAAGGACAATGCTAAATTTGCCGATGGCACACCTGTCACTGCCGAAGCAGTAAAACTCTCTTTTGAGCGGTTACTAAAAATCGGCCAGGGGCCAGCAGAAGCATTTCCCAAAGATTTAAAGATTGATGCTCCCGACGAACATACGGTGAAGTTTACCCTTAGCCAACCATTCGCACCGTTCCTCTACACGCTGGCGAATGACGGTGCATCCATTATCAATCCGGCGGTCTTAAAGGAACATGCAGCGGATGATGCTCGCGGCTTCCTCGCGCAAAATACCGCCGGTTCCGGACCATTTATGCTGAAAAGCTGGCAAAAAGGTCAGCAATTAGTTCTGGTGCCAAATCCGCATTACCCCGGCAATAAACCGAACTTTAAGCGAGTATCGGTAAAAATTATCGGTGAAAGTGCCTCCCGTCGCCTGCAGCTCTCCCGTGGCGACATTGACATTGCCGATGCGCTGCCGGTGGATCAACTCAACGCCCTGAAGCAGGAAAATAAAGTCAATGTGGCAGAGTATCCGTCACTGCGCGTCACCTATCTGTATCTGAATAACAGCAAAGCGCCACTTAATCAGGCGGATCTGCGTCGGGCCATTTCCTGGTCTACGGATTATCAGGGAATGGTTAACGGCATTCTGAGTGGTAACGGAAAACAGATGCGCGGCCCGATTCCGGAAGGCATGTGGGGCTACGATGCGACGGCAATGCAATACAACCATGACGAAACGAAAGCCAAAGCCGAATGGGATAAAGTGAAGAGCAAACCCACCAGCCTGACGTTTCTCTACTCCGATAACGATCCGAACTGGGAGCCTATTGCTCTGGCGACACAATCCAGTCTCAACAAGCTGGGCATCAATGTGAAGCTGGAAAAGCTGGCGAACGCCACCATGCGCGACAGAGTGGGTAAAGGTGATTACGACATTGCGATTGGCAACTGGAGTCCGGATTTTGCCGACCCGTATATGTTTATGAATTACTGGTTTGAGTCAGATAAAAAAGGTCTGCCGGGTAACCGCTCGTTCTATGAAAACAGTGAGGTCGATAAGTTACTGCGCAATGCGCTTGCGACCACCGACCAGACGCAGCGTACCCGAGACTACCAGCAGGCACAGAAAATCGTCATTGATGATCACTTTTTTTCTGGCAAACGGCATTTTTAACCCTTTTATAGAAGAAATGTACCTGTTCCAGAAAAACTACCAACTGGCGATGAACAAAGAGGTGAAAGGCTTTGTATTCAATCCCATGCTGGAACAGGTCTTCAATATCAATACCATGAGTAAATAACGTGACCTTCTGGAGTATTTTACGCCAACGCTGCTGGGGGCTGGTGCTCGTGATGGCGGGGGTCTGTGTGATTACGTTTATTATCTCGCATCTGATCCCCGGCGATCCGGCGCGGTTATTGGCAGGTGACCGCGCCAGCGATGCTATCGTGGAAAATATTCGCCAGCAACTGGGACTGGACCAGCCACTGTATGTACAGTTTTACCGCTACGTCAGCGACCTGTTTCATGGTGACCTGGGAACATCCATTCGTACTGGGCGTCCGGTGTTGGAAGAGTTGCGTATATTTTTCCCGGCAACGCTGGAGCTGGCTTTTTGTGCCCTGCTGCTGGCACTCTTGATTGGCATCCCGCTGGGCATACTCTCTGCAGTCTGGCGAAATCGCTGGCTGGATCATCTGGTGCGAATAATGGCCATTACCGGAATCTCCACACCTGCGTTCTGGCTTGGGCTGGGCGTCATTGTGCTGTTTTATGGTCATCTGCAAATTCTTCCCGGCGGCGGAAGGCTTGATGACTGGCTGGATCCACCAACGCACGTTACCGGCTTTTATCTGCTCGATGCGCTGCTTGAAGGTAACGGTGAAGTCTTCTTCAATGCGCTGCAACATCTCATCTTACCGGCATTAACGCTGGCGTTCGTTCACCTGGGAATTGTCGCTCGCCAGATCCGCTCAGCGATGCTGGAACAATTGAGTGAAGACTACATTCGTACCGCCCGGGCCAGCGGCTTGCCTGGCTGGTATATCGTTTTATGTTATGCGCTACCCAATGCGTTGATCCCATCGATTACCGTATTAGGTCTGGCGCTGGGCGATTTGTTGTATGGCGCAGTGCTCACCGAAACCGTTTTTGCCTGGCCCGGAATGGGGGCATGGGTAGTAACATCAATACAGGCGCTCGACTTCCCGGCAGTGATGGGCTTTGCCGTCGTGGTTTCATTTGCTTATGTGCTGGTCAACCTGGTGGTGGATTTGCTCTATTTGTGGATTGATCCGCGTATCGGACGTCGAGGTGGTGAATGATGCTAAGCGAGGAAACGTCCGCCGTACGCCCACAAAAACAAACGCGATTTAACGGTGCAAAACTGGTATGGATGCTGAAAGGCAGTCCGCTCACCGTGACCGGCGCAGTCATCATTGTATTAATGCTACTGATGATGATTTTTTCACCGTGGTTGGCGACGCATGATCCCAACGCCATTGATTTATCCGCCCGCCTTTTGCCGCCTTCTGCGGCGCACTGGTTTGGCACCGATGAAGTGGGACGCGATCTGTTTAGCCGCGTACTGGTCGGCAGTCAGCAATCAATTCTCGCCGGATTAGTCGTGGTTGCCATTGCGGGTATGATTGGTTCGCTACTCGGATGTCTATCCGGTGTGCTTGGCGGACGCGCAGACGCCATCATCATGCGCATCATGGACATTATGCTGTCGATTCCTTCGTTGGTACTGACAATGGCACTGGCTGCCGCTCTCGGGCCGAGTTTGTTTAACGCCATGCTGGCTATTGCTATTGTGCGAATTCCCTTTTATGTGCGCCTGGCGCGGGGGCAAGCATTAGTTGTACGCCAGTATACCTATGTTCAGGCGGCGAAAACCTTTGGCGCGTCTCGTTGGCATCTGATCAACTGGCATATTTTACGTAACTCCCTACCGCCGCTGATCGTGCAGGCATCGCTGGATATCGGTAGCGCGATTTTAATGGCCGCCACGTTGGGATTTATTGGCCTGGGTGCTCAACAACCGAGTGCTGAATGGGGCGCGATGGTAGCAAATGGTCGCAACTATGTACTCGATCAGTGGTGGTATTGCGCATTTCCGGGGGCAGCGATTTTGCTTACCGCCGTCGGGTTTAATCTCTTTGGTGATGGTATTCGCGATCTGCTTGACCCGAAATCAGGAGGAAAGCAGTCATGACCCAACCCGTTCTGGACATTCAACAGCTGCATTTGAGTTTCCCCGGTTTTAACGGTGATGTTCACGCGCTCAACAATGTGTCCTTGCAGATTAACCGCAGTGAAATTGTCGGTCTGGTGGGAGAATCCGGCTCAGGTAAATCAGTCACCGCAATGCTGATTATGCGTCTGCTACCGACGGGCAGTTATTGCGTACATCGGGGGCAGATTTCACTGCTGGGAGAAGATGTTCTTAACGCTCGGGAAAAACAGCTTCGTCAGTGGCGCGGCGCACGAGTGGCGATGATCTTTCAGGAACCGATGACCGCTCTTAATCCGACACGTCGAATAGGTCTTCAGATGATGGACGTAATCCGCCATCATCAACCAATAAGTCGTCGGGAAGCCAGAGCTAAAGCGATTGCCCTGCTGGAAGAGATGCAAATCCCGGATGCCGTGGAAGTTATGTCGCGCTATCCGTTTGAGCTTTCAGGTGGTATGCGCCAGCGGGTTATGATTGCGCTGGCATTTTCCTGCGAGCCGCAATTGATTATTGCCGACGAACCGACTACGGCGCTGGACGTCACGGTACAGTTGCAGGTACTGCGTTTGCTTAAACATAAAGCCCGCGCCAGTGGAACTGCGGTACTGTTCATCAGCCATGATATGGCCGTGGTGTCGCAACTGTGCGATAGCGTTTACGTGATGTATGCCGGAAGCGTAATTGAAAGCGGCGTGACGGCAGACGTTATCCATCATCCCCGGCATCCGTATACCATTGGTTTGCTGCAATGCGCACCAGAACATGGAGTACCACGCCAGCCATTACCCGCCATTCCAGGGACGGTACCATACCTCACCCATTTGCCTGACGGCTGCGCTTTTCGCGATCGTTGCTATGCGGCAGGTGCACAGTGTGAAAACGTCCCGGCGCTGACAGCGTGTGGTGACAACAACCAGCGCTGCGCCTGTTGGTATCCGCAGCAGGAGGTCATAAGTGTCTGACACGTTATTAACGTTACGCGACGTCCATATCAATTTCCCGGCCCGTAAAAACTGGCTTGGTAAAACTACGGAACATGTTCATGCCATTAATGGTATTGATTTACAGATCCGCCGTGGTGAAACCTTAGGGATCGTCGGCGAGTCAGGCTGCGGCAAAAGCACCCTCGCACAGCTTTTAATGGGCATGCTGCAACCGAGCCACGGGCAGTACATCCGTTCAGGCTCACAACGCATTATGCAGATGGTGTTTCAGGACCCGCTCTCTTCGCTTAATCCGCGCTTACCGGTGTGGCGCATCATCACAGAACCGCTCTGGATAGCTAAGCGTAGTAGTGAACAACAGCGGCGAGCGTTGGCAGAGGAGCTGGCTGTGCAGGTGGGTATTCGTCCGGAGTATCTCGACCGCCTGCCTCATGCGTTCTCCGGCGGGCAGCGGCAACGCATCGCCATTGCCAGAGCACTCTCTTCGCAGCCTGACGTGATTGTGCTTGATGAGCCAACCTCGGCGCTGGATATCTCCGTGCAGGCGCAGATCCTCAATTTACTGGTAACGCTACAGGAAAATCACGGGCTGACTTATGTGCTGATTTCACACAATGTCTCGGTGATACGTCATATGAGCGATCGGGTGGCGGTGATGTATCTCGGGCAGATTGTAGAACTGGGCGACGCGCAACAGGTGCTAACGGCTCCGGCACATCCATACACCCGATTATTGC
>OGYE01002178.1_pt1 | contig 12206 bp, 9 predicted proteins | sample 1576471 | NCBI WGS metagenome assembly OGYE01 (sample SAMEA3541532, study PRJEB24748) | human gut metagenome | biome: human gut; feature: human-associated habitat; material: faeces | place: China | collected 2012
TAGAAAATTTTTTAAAAAATTTTCATTTTTCTATTGACTTTTCATAGTTGGTCTCCCTTTTTTCTAATGCATATTGCACCGATTATTCCGCTTTTTTTCCGTGCACTCTATCATTCTATTTCTTTCTATTTACTTCATATACACTGTCAATTTTTCTAATCTCTCTAATTATTTTGTTTAGTCCTTCTAAACTATCAACTTCAAGTGTAACTTCTGTTATTGCTACTCTTTCTTTTGTTGCTCTAGCATTTACTCCTATTAGTTTTGCTTTTGATTCATTTATTTTTTGAACAATATCTGCTAAAAGTCCATTTCTATCATTAGCAAAAATTTCTATCTCTACGGTATAAATTACCTTCTCTTGATTACACCATTGAACATCTATTATTCTGTTTTCTTCTTTTAGTAATTCATTTACATTTACACAGTCTTTTCTATGTACTGATACTCCTCGTCCTTTAGTAATATATCCTATTATTTCATCTCCTGGAAGTGGGTTGCAACATTTAGAAAGTTTTACTAAACAATTATCTATTCCTTTTACTATAATTCCTGAATCCGATGGTTTTATATTATTACGTTTTGCAGTTGCTAATTCTTCTATTTTTTCTTCTATAATTTGTTCTTCCTTGTGTTCTTTTCTATATTCAATTAGCATTCTTGCAATTATTTTAGTCGCTGTTATTGCCCCAAAGCCAACTGCTGCATACATTTCTTCAAGATTTTTGTATTTGTATCTTTCAAGCATTGGATTTATATATTCTGTTTTAAATAGTTCTTCATATGTCATTCCTATTCTTTTAAGTTCTCTTTCTATTGAATCTTTACCCTTTTCTATGTTCTCTTCTTTTTTCTCTTTTTTGAACCATGACATTATTCTATTTCTGGCTGATGAGCTTTTAACAAATTTAAGCCAGTCCATGCTTGGACCTTTTGAATTGTCAGATGTTAGTATTTCTACTATATCTCCATTTTTTATTGGAGTTATTATTGGTACCATTTTACTATTTATTTTTGCGCCTGTCATATGATTACCAATTTCTGCATGTATGCTATATGCAAAATCTATTGGTGTTGCACCTTTTGGCAAGACTTTTATTGCACCTTTTGGTGTAAATACATATACTTCATCTTCGAATAACTCTGTTTTTAATGTTTCTAAGAATTGTTGAGGATCTTGCATTTCTTGTTGCCATTCTAAGCTTTCTCTTAACCAAGCAAGTTTGTCATCTTGTACTCTTACTATTTGTTGTCCTTTTTTACTTCCATAATTTGCTTCTTTATATGCCCAATGTGCAGCAATACCATATTCTGCAATTCTGTGCATATCCCAGGTACGAATTTGAACTTCGAATGGTGTTCCCTTTTCTCCAAGAAGTGTTGTATGTATTGATTGATACATGTTTGCTTTTGGTACTGCTATATAGTCTTTAAATCTACCTGGCATTGGTGTATACATTTCATGCACTACACCTAATGCTGTATAGCAATCTTTTACTGAATTTACAATTATTCTCAGTGCAAATAAGTCATAGATTTGGTCAAGTGTTTTATTGTCTCTTTGCATTTTTCTATATATACTGTATAAGTGTTTTGCTCTTCCTGTTACTTCTGCTTCTATATGTTGTTTTTTTAGCTGAACTCTTATATCTGCCATTATCTTTTCAATAAATTTTAATCTTTCTTCTCTTTTTTGTTCTATACCTTTAATTAATTCTCCATATTCTTCTGGATATAAATACTTAAATGCTAAATCTTCTAATTCCCATTTCATAGAATAGAAACCTAATCTATTTGCTAGTGGTGCATATAACTGCATAGTTTCTTTTGCTATGGCTATTTGTCTATCTCTTCTTAAAAACTCTAAAGTCCTCATATTATGCAATCTGTCTGCTAATTTTATTATGATTACTCTTATGTCTTTTCCCATTGCAAGAAACATTTTTCTATAATTTTCTACTTGATTCTCTTCTATTGATGCATGTTGAATTAATTTTAATTTTGTAACACCATCTACCATTTCTGCAACTTCAGGGCCAAATTCGTTTTTTATATCATCATATGTTGCATCTGTATCTTCTACAACATCATGTAAAAGTGCAGCACAAATTGTCTGTTCATCAAGCCCTAATTCTGCAATTGTATATGCCACATTTGTTGGATGAATTATATATGGCTCACCAGATTTTCTCTTTTGGTCTCCGTGTTTTTGTACAGCATAGTTATATGCTTTTTGTATTAATTTGATGTCAGCCCATCTCTTATTTTTTTTCACCTTATCAGTTATATCTTTTATTGTATAATTTTTCGTCATACTCACTCCCCCTTTTGATTGACAATTATAAAGATTTCATTATATCTTTTATGTTTATTTGGATACTATCAACTCCATTAAAACTGTTCATTTCAAGATTTCCTACAATATCTACTTTATCTCCAATTTTGTATTCATTTGCTAATGTTCCTAGGTTAAATCCAATTGCATTTACTATGTTTTTATTTTCTTTTACTGTAAGTTTTAAATGTTTTCCTTCTGTTAATGCTCTTATTGAATCTATTTTTAAATTCTTGAATAAAAATAATGGATTTTTGTTTTCTTCTCCAAATGGTTCAATTGCTTTTAAACTATCAACAGTTTGTTTATCTATTTCATCTAAACTTAGTTGTGAATCTATTTTTAATATTGGAATAATCTCTTCTATATGTTTTTCTTTTGCTTTTTCTTCAAATTTTTCTCTAAATTCTTCAAATTTTTCTTTGTCTATTGTTATTCCAACAGCCATCTCGTGTCCACCAAATCTGTCAATTGAATCTTTACATTCTGTTAATGTTTCGTATAAATCAAATCCTGGTATACTTCTCCCAGAGCCTTTACCTATTCCATCTTCTTCGCATAATAAAATACTTGGCTTATAATACATTTCTGTTATTTTAGATGCTACTATTCCAATTACTCCATGGTGCCAATTCTTTCCTAATAATGTAATTGTAGTATTATTTTCTAAATTGTCTCTTTCTATTTGTTTTACCGCTTCTGCAAATATATTTTTCTCTATTTCTTGCCTCTCTTTATTATATTGGTTTAATTTAGCTGATAATTCATTTACATCATTTATATCTTTAGATAAAAATAAGTTTAATGCATCTTCTTGATGTCCCATTCTTCCACATGCATTTATTCTAGGTGCAACTCCAAAAGATATTGCTATTGAATCTATCTTGTTATATCCTGTTGATTGTAAGATTGCTTTTAATCCTAAATTCTTAGTTTGTTGCACTAATTTTAATCCTAATTTCACTATTACTCTATTTTCGTCAGTTAACGGAACTATATCTGAAATTGTTCCTAAACATACTATGTCTAAATATTTTAAATATTCTTTCTCTTCTAATCCTGTTCTCATAGATATTGCTTGTATTAATTTAAATACCACTCCAACTCCTGCTAAATTTCTACATTGATATTGATTATCTTTTCTTTTTGCATCAACTACTGCTAGTGCTTTTGGAATCTCATCACCTGGTTCATGATGGTCTGTTACAATTGTCTCTATTCCTAATTCTGTTGCATATTGTACTTCTTCAACTGCTGATATTCCACAATCTACAGTTATCATTAATTTATATCCTTCTTTTGCTATTTTTTCTACTGCATTTTTATTTAATCCATATCCTTCATCTAATCTGTTTGGAATATATACTCCAACATTTAGTCCTCTTTCTTCTAGAAAACTTTTTAATACTGTAACACTTGTTATTCCATCAACATCATAATCCCCATATATTATTGTTTTTTCTTGATCATCTATTGCTTTTAAGATTCTATTTACCGCAATTTCCATATCTGGCATTCCATATGGATCATAAAAATCATTTCTTTTTGGACTTAAAAATTTATTTATTTGCTCTTCTTCTACAATTCCTCTATTAGATAAAATTATAGCTAATATTTTGTTTATATTATATTTTTTTTGCAATTCTTCTACTTCTTCGCTATTTACTTGATATATTTGCCATTTTTTATTCATTCTAAAACTCATTCCTTCCATAATTATTTTACTATTATCCTAGAAAAATATCAAGTAAATTAAATATAATATAGCAAAAAATGGCAATATAACTTGCCATTTTAATTGTTTATTATTCTTCTGGTTCCTCAGTTTCTTCTTTATCTTCTGGTAATTCTTCTCCTAAACTTTGTTCAAATGCTTTCGCAAAATTGTCTCTTACCTTTTTTTCTACTTCTGCAAGAAGTTCTGGTCTATCTACTAGATATCTTTTTGCATTTTCTCTACCTTGACCAATTCTTTCTCCATTATAACTAAACCAAGAACCACTTTTGTCTATTATTTCTAGGTTTACAGCCATGTCAAAAATGTTTCCTTCTTTTGATATTCCTTTTCCATATAGAACATCAAATTCAGCTTCTCTGAATGGTGGAGCTACTTTATTTTTTATAACTTTTACTCTTACTCTGTTTCCTATAACTTGTCCATCTTGTTTTATATTTTCTACTTTTCTTATATCCATTCTAACTGATGCATAAAATTTTAGTGCTCTACCACCAGTTGTTGTTTCAGGATTTCCAAACATTACTCCTATTTTTTCTCTTAATTGATTTATAAATATTAATACTGTTTTAGATTTGTTTATTGCTCCTGCTAATTTTCTTAATGCTTGTGACATTAATCTTGCTTGAAGTCCCATATGAGAATCTCCCATATCTCCATCTATTTCTGCTTTTGGTACTAATGCTGCAACAGAGTCAACAACTATTACATCTAATGCACCACTTCTTACTAGTGCTTCTGTTATTTCTAACGCTTGTTCTCCTGTGTCTGGTTGTGATACTATTAAATTATCTATATCTACTCCAAGTTTTTTTGCATATACTGGGTCTAATGCATGTTCTGCATCTATAAATGCTGCTTCTCCACCTGTTTTTTGTGCTTCTGCTATTACGTGTAATGCTAAAGTTGTTTTTCCTGATGATTCTGGACCATATACTTCTATAATTCTTCCTCTTGGTACTCCTCCTATTCCTAATGCTATGTCTAAGCTTAATGCACCTGTTGGAATTGCTTCTATTTCCATCGCTTTAAATTCGCCTAATTTCATTACTGAACCTTTTCCGAATTGTTTCTCTATTTGGCTCATTGCCACTTCTAACGCTTTTCTTTTTTCTACGTTTTCTTCCATGTAATTCTTCCTCCTAATTTATATAAACTTTTGTTCGATATCTATACTATATATCTTATCTTTTCTTTTGTCAAGCAATTTTTTAATTTTTATACCAATTATTGATGTCTATAAAAATATTATACCAATTGGCACATATATTTCCTTTAAGTGTCCAACTACTATTAACAGCATAATAACTGCTGTATAATCCTATATAAGGTTGTTGTTCATTAAATATTTCACGTATTCTTTTATATTTTTCTTTTAACAAATCTTCTTTAGTTATATTTTTTACTTCTGCTAACAAATTGTTTAATTCTTCATTATCAAAGTTGCATGAATTAATATATGTTTCAATGCTTGGATTTGCTGAAAGTGTTGTGCCTGTTATTATTGCATCATAATTTTTGTTTTGTAAATAGCTTTGATATTGGTTATCACTTGCTTTTATAACTGTTACATCTATTCCTATATTAGCTAAATCTGCTTTTATCATATCTGCTACTGTTACTCTATTTGTGTTTGAAGCTTGCACAACTAATCTAAAATATAATGTTCTTGTATAATAATTTTCTGTTTTTTGCCATCTACTATATTTGAATTCCCATCCATTTTGTTCTAGCACTTGTTTTGCTAATTCAGGATTATACGAATTATCTCCTGATTCACCTTTTAGCCAACTTCCATAATCTAATGAATAATCCGTAACTTTATATTTATTATTGTAAATTGATGATACTATATTTTGTCTATTAATTGCATGTGCTAATGCGCTTCTTACTTCTGTATTTGCCAATATCTGATTTTGTGTATTTAATGCTAAATAGTCAAATTCTCTTCCTGCTACTTCTTGCTTGTTATACCCAATTGTTCCTATATAACTATCTACTGATATATTATTTGTTGTTACAATATCTATTTTTCCTAATTTAAATGCATTATAAAGTTCCCCAAGACTTGCATATTTAGTTATTGTTATTGTTTCTAATGTTAAATTGTCTCTTGTATATTTATCATTTTTGTTTAAAACAATTTTATCATTGTCATTTTCAACTATTTTATATTTTCCTGTTCCTACTGGTGCATTATTTTTTTCTGTTGTCAAAAAGTCTTGTCCTTCATAATATGCTTTACTCATTATAGGAAATATTAAGTCATATTCAAAAAATGGAATTTCGTGATCAAGTGTTATTTGAATTGTATCACTATCAATTTTATCGACCCCAATTATGTATTGAACATTGCTTCCATATATTGATGGAATTTGTTTTAATAAGTCTATTGTAAATGTAACATCATCTGTTGTAAATTGAGTTCCATCTGACCATTTTACATCATTTCTTATTTTTATAAGGTATGTTGTAGCACTTGTTTTGGCCCAGTCACTTGCTAGACATTTTTGTAATTTGTATTCAGAGTCTAATTCAAATAATGGTTCATAAATTATTCTTGATATTTCTTGTACATGCTTGTTTTGACTTAATATAGGATTTATTGTATCAAATGATGCTACTCCTAATGTCATGTCTTTTATTACTTCTTCGTCCGTACTTACTTTTGGTTGCTCTTCTTCTTTTTGGTTTTCTTTTTCATTTACCTTGTGAATTACTGCAATCATTACTAATATTATGAATATTATAAATATATATTTTATCCAATTTCCTTTCAAAATACCACCTCATTACTTTTGTAATAATATATCATTATAGCGTTTTTTTCAAGACTTTTTATAAATTTTGCACAAAAAGGGAGCACTAAAAAATGCCCCCAAACATTATTAACTTATTCATTTATTTTCTTGATTCTACAATCAATTTTATTCCTGTTCTGTCTTCTCCTTCAACCTCTACCTCAGCAAATGCTGGTATACATACTAGGTCAACTCCTGCTGGTGCTACAAATCCTCTTGCTATTGCTACTGCCTTTACTGCTTGATTTAAGGCTCCTGCTCCTATTGCTTGCATTTCTGCCTTTTGTGATTCTTTTACTAATCCAGCGATAGCTCCTGCTACTGAATTTGGATTAGATTTTGATGAAATTTTTAAAATTTCCATTTTTCTGCCTCCTATAATTTAATTTTTGTTGCAACGTTTACATTTTGTATTTTACAACATTTGGTAATTTTTGTCTAGGTTGTATTGGAAATTTTTTCAAGTTTTCATCGCAAGATTCGACAGTTTTTATTATTTTATGAAGATTCTTTTGACTTCAGTCACCTTATTTGTTTCATCATCTATTTCAAATTCAACTGCATTTAAAATACATTCGCCTTCTGCCAATTTGTATTTTTCAGGAAGTGTTGTTTCAAATCTTTTAAGTGATGCACTTATATCCATTCCTATTACTGAATCTTTTGGTCCTGTCATTCCTAAATCTGTTATATATGCTGTTCCATTTGGTAATATTTGCTCATCTGCTGTTTGCACATGTGTATGTGTTCCCCATAATGCAGTGATTTTTCCATCTAAAAATCTTCCCATCGCTATTTTTTCTGCTGTTGCTTCTGCATGAAAGTCTATGAATATCATGTCTACTTTTCCTTGTAATTCATCAACCATTTCTTTAGCCATTACAAATGGGTTTTCTGTAAGTATGTTTAAGTCTACTCTCCCCATAAGATTCATTACAGCAATTTTTTTACCTTTGCATTCATATATTCCTAACCCTTTACCTACAACACCTTTTGGATAATTGGCTGGTCTTAAAAGTTGCGAATGGTCTATAAATTTAAATATGTCTTTTTTCCCCCATGTGTGGTTTCCCATTGTTACTACATCTGTCCCAGCTTCTAATAAATCTTTAAAGTTTCTTTCTAATAGTCCCATTCCTCCTGCAGCATTTTCTCCATTTGTTACCACAAAATCTATTTCATCACTTTTTTTTAAATCAGGTAATATTCCTTTTAGTTTTCTTACACCTGCTTCTCCAACAATGTCTCCTACTGCTAATACTTTCACTTATTTTCCTTCTTTCTTTTTATTTTAAACTCTGGTTTTTATTTTAACATTTTCCATGGATATAGTCAAGAATGGTCTGATATAAAAATTTTTATTGCGCCTCTATTATACTGTGTTTCCTTACTTTATGTCAAGAAAAATCGTTCGACATAAATCGACAATTGTTGCAGTAATATTATTTTGACTTATGAATATATTGTTTTTAAGAAAGGACTGATTATGAAAAATTATAAATTAGCACTTGTAGGTGCAACTGGTTTAGTTGGTAGAACCGCTTTAAAAATTTTAGAAGAGAAACATCTTCCAAATTTTGAATATTCGCTTTTTAGTTCTAATAAATCCGCTGGAACTAAACTAAATTTTCTTGGCAAAGATTATATAGTTAAAGAATTAAAAAATGACTCTTTTGATGAGGGTTTTGACTTTGCAATTTTTTCTGCTGGTGGTGAAACTTCTAAGCATTTTGCTCCAATTGCAGCTTCCAAAGGTTGTATAGTAATAGATAACAGTAGTACTTTTAGAATGGATGATGATGTTCCTTTAATTGTTCCCGAGGTAAATTTTCAAGATGTTACATCCCACCATAACATAATTGCAAATCCTAATTGTTCTACAATTCAAGCTGTTGTTGCACTAAAGCCTTTAGATGATAATTTCAAAATAAAAAGAATTGTTTATTCTACATATCAAGCAGTTTCAGGAGCTGGTAAACTTGGATTAGAAGATTTGGAAAATGGCCGAAAAAAGCTAGATAAACCTTTACTGAAATTTCCTCATCCTATTTATGATAATTGTTTACCACATATTGATGTTTTTCTTCTTAACAGATATACAAAAGAGGAAATGAAAATGATTAATGAAACTCGTAAAATCTTAGGTCATCCAAATTTACCAATTACTGCAACAACTGTTAGAGTTCCCGTACAAAACTGCCATGGCGAAAGTATCAATGTTGAATTGGAAAAAGATTTTTCTATAAATGAAATTATATCAATTTTGAAGAATTCTCCTGGCATAATCGTAGAAGATGAACCAAACAAAAATCTATATCCTATGTCTTCTACTTCTGTTGGGCATGATGAAGTCTTTGTAGGTAGAATCAGAAAAGATTTTAGTGTAAAACATGGTATTAATATGTGGGTCGTTGCTGATAATCTTAGAAAAGGTGCTGCCAGTAATGCTATTCAGATTATGGAAAGGATGATTGAACAATGAAAAAATGCTTATTTACAGGTGTTGCCACAGCTCTTGCAACACCATTTAATGAAATAGGAGTTAATATTAATGAATTCAAAAAATTTATTCAATTTCAAATCTCTTCTGGTGTCGATGCTATTGTAGTATGTGGTACAACTGGTGAATCTAGTACTATGTCTAAAGCCGAAAAAAATGATGCTATTGCTTGTGCAATAGAGACAGTTGACTCTAGTGAACGCAAAATTCCTATAATTGTAGGTACTGGTTCGAATAACACAGCATCTGCAATTGAAATGTCTATTGAAGCTGAAAAGCTTGGAGCTGATGGACTTTTAGTTGTAACGCCATATTATAATAAAACTACTCAAAAAGGATTAATTTCTCATTTTAGAAATATTGCAAATTCCGTTTCTTTGCCTATTATCTTGTATAATGTTCCAAGTAGAACTAGTATGAATATTCTGCCTGAAACTGTTTTGGAGTTATCTAAAATTGATAATATTGTTGGAATTAAAGAAGCTAGTGGCAATATATCTCAAGTTGCAAAAATTGCTTCTTTGTGTGGAGATGATTTTGCAATATATTCTGGCAATGATGATCAGATTTGCCCTATTCTTTCTCTTGGTGGAAAAGGTGTTGTTTCTGTTTTATCTAATGTTGCTCCAAAACTTGCTTGTAGTATTACCAATTCTTTCTTTAAAAAGGCTACAGATGAAGCTTGTTTTTACCAACTTCAGGCTATGCCTTTAATTGAAGCTTTATTTGCTGAGACTAATCCTATTCCTATTAAATCTGCAATTAATATGCTTGGTTTTGATTTTGGAGTTCCTAGGCTTCCTTTAGTTGAATGTTCTGCTAACTTAAAGAATAAAATCAGACAAATTTATGATACCACAAAATAAAACGGACTTTGGAATGTCCGTTTTATTTTTCTTTATTTACTTTTTAAAATTTTGTTTAGAAGAATCTATTCGATTTCGTATTTCTCTCTTAGAATTATCAATTTTAAGAGCAATTTCTTCTTTAGATTCTTCTATTTTCTTTTTCATTTCATCCCATTTATCATATAATATATTATTTTGAATTTTAGGGAATGCACGAGCAAGTCTTCTGTATAAAAATAATTTTTTTCTGATAATCTTTTTTACTTTTGTTGATATTTCTATTGTATTGTCTTTAAATTCTTTTGTCATTTCTTTTAGGTTAAGAATTATTTTGAATGATACTATCATATCTGTAACATAAATTAATAAAAATACTACTGTAAATATATGCAATCCTAATTCTGGTATCATATTTATATATTTCATTATAAATGGATTTGCTATATATAATATAAATGTTCCTGCTATTCCAAATGGTATAAGTGTTTCTAAACATATACGTCCGTTTATATTGAATTTTCTTTGACTATAATCCCACCATCTTGCTTTAAATATTTTTTCCATAACATAACTTGTCATATATTCTAGTGTTCCACAAATTAGAATAGATAATATAAATGTTAATGGTAAATCTCCTGCATATTTTTGCAATAATAATGTTATTAATAATACTCCACATCCATATATCGGACAATATGGTCCTATTAAAAATCCTCTATTTACAAATTTCTTTTGTCTTATTGATATTTGTACTGTTTCCATTACCCATCCAGCAAATGAGTATATAAAAAATAATGCTATATATTTTTCTATTTCTACTAACATATTTTCTCCTTCTTAATTAAAATCAGTTTTTATTTTATCATAGGTAATATTAAAGTTCAATAGTTAATTAGAAAAGAAATCCTAAATTAGGATTTCTTTTCAACTTTTTCTTTTTTTTCTAATGACTTCTCATTCTCCTTTTGTAAAACCTTTTTTTCTTTCTGTTCAGCCTTCAAATTATCTTTAGCAACAGTCATAAGAAGTTTAATTCTATTAGTTTGGTTAGCTTCACTAGCACCAGGGTCATAATCAACAGGTACAATATTAGCATCTGGGTATGTGTCTCTTATAGTTTTAATTACACCTTTACCAACAACATGGTTTGGCAAACATGCAAAAGGTTGAACACAAACTATATTTTGAATACCATTTTCCATATATTCAAGCATTTCTGCTGTTAGGAACCAACCTTCACCTGTCTGGTTTCCTGTTGATAAAACTGATTGAACATTATCTGCCAAATGCCAAATATCACAAGTTGGCAAATATCCTTTTTTAGACTTTTCTAATGCTTTTTTGGCATCTTTTTCAAACAAATTCATCAACTTTATTGCTGTTTGAGATATTACAGATTTAATTTTTCTTTCTTTTAGTAATTCATTAGCTATCACACCATTTGCAGTAACATATTTAACAAATCCCATAAAGTCTGGAAGCACTACTTCTGCTCCTTCTTTTTCTAATAAATTTGCTACATAGTTATTTCCAAATGGATGATATTTTATTAAGATTTCTCCAACAATTCCAACCTTTGGCTTTTCTTGGTTTGCATTCCACTCAATTTTTTCAAAGTCTTCTACCATTTGATATATTCCAGCAGAAAAATCTTTTGCATTGCTCTTTATTGCAAGCTTGATAGATTTTTCCATCCACTCATTAAATACCTTCTCTGTTTCGCCTTTATTTTTTTCATATGCCCTATTTTTATAAAGCATCTTCTGTAATAAATCTGCTAATACCATAGATTTAATAAGCTTTTCTGCCAATGAAATTGTTAATTTAAATCCTGGATTTTTTTCCATTCCTACAACATTAAATGAAATTACTGGTACTTGTTCAAATCCAGCATCTTTTAATGCTTTACGAATAAATCCAATATAATTTGTAGCTCTACATCCTCCACCTGTTTGTGACATTATTAATGCTGTTTTATTTACATCAT
>OGYE01002179.1_pt1 | contig 12198 bp, 10 predicted proteins | sample 1576471 | NCBI WGS metagenome assembly OGYE01 (sample SAMEA3541532, study PRJEB24748) | human gut metagenome | biome: human gut; feature: human-associated habitat; material: faeces | place: China | collected 2012
GAGCGCCACCTTGCCAAGGTGGAGGTAGCGAGTTCGAATCTCGTTGCCCGCTCCAAAAGTTCACCGGAATCGTCTCTGGACGGTTCCGGTGTTTGCTTTATATCCCGGCAGATCGTTTATTTAAAAACAAAGAGAAGAACGGGAAAATGCAAGCAAAAAAGAGCAGCAGCCGGACGGCATGTTTCCGCAGGCAATACGAAAGTCCCGCTCGTTGTGCTGCCCCAAAATGTTCAAAAGCCCTTCCGCGGCCGCGGAAGGGCTTTTTCGTCTTTATCTCTTTACCTGTCGCTCGGCGCGGTATCGCCGCTGCCGAAAATGAGATCATCGATATCCGGTCCCATGTCAACACCTCCATGCATATACGAACCAGTATATGCGTGCCGGGGTGAAAAATTCCGGGAAATCAGTAGCCGAGATCCTCATCAACGAGAATCACATGAAACTCTTTGATGGACGTCGGCGGCATGAAGAACACCGTCATCACGCCGCAGATCTTTTCCGGGCTGCGGCAGTCGTGGCAGCGGGGCTCGCCCACGGCGCACGGCGTATGGCGGTTCAGCCGCCGGGCATTGAGCGGCGCGGCGATGTTGCGCGCCCGGTCGATCGCGCCGGTAAGATCCGGGGCGATCTTGTTTCTGCCGACGACGAGAAACACGCGCTCCGGCCCGTAGATCGTACCGGCCACGCGGTTGCCGAAGCCGTCGATGTTGACGATCTCGCCATTCTCGCTCACGCCGTTGGCGCTGCAGAGATAGGTCTCCGCCTTTCCTGCCCGCTCTCTCGTTTCCGGCGCATGGTTCTTCCAGTGCCAAAATACTTCGTTGCTCTCGCAGAGACGGTCATAGACGCCGAGCGTATCGATCGTCACGCTGCCGCCGATGCCGATGCTGGTGCCGTGCAGCGTCTGCACGAGAAACTCCGCCGCTTCCGCGCCGGAAGCGAAGCGATGAACGCGAAAGCCCCGGCCTTCCAGATTTTTTCCCGTCTTTTCCAGATCCGCCATGGCGTTCAATCCTCCTCTATGCTTTCAAATCCGTGTCCGTAGATCGTGCGGGCATCGCCTACAATGAGGAACGATTTCGGGTCGATCTCGCGCACCATGCGGCGGAGGGGCCCCAGCTGACCGGGTTTCACGGCGCACATGATGACGCGCTCGGTCTTGCCCGACCACGCGCCGTGGCCGTCGAGCAGCGTTACGCCGCGGTGCAGCCGCCCGGTGATGGCCGCGCTCAGATCGGCGCTCTTGTCGGAAATGATGTAGCACAGCCGGGAGTTGATCGGGCCGTACAGGATGAGCGATTCGATCTTGTTGGTGATGTACATGCAGATGAGCGTGTACATACAGCTGTCGAAGCGGTGGAACACAAACGCGAACGTAACAATGATGACAAGGTTAAACGAGAGGATGAACGTTGTCATATTGATGTGCGGGTACTTGCGCCGGAGCATGCGCGAAGGGATGTCCGTGCCGCCGGCCGTTGCGCCGGACGTATAGCAGAGACCATAGCCCGCACCGGAAACGAGTCCGCCATAGACCGCCGCGAGCATCGGCTCTTCCGTGACGGTATAGGGGAAATGCGCAAGAAGGTCGATGAGCAGCGAGCTTGTCAGCATGCAGAGAAGCGTAAGGCCGACAAAACGCTTGCCAAGCTGCTTCCACGCCCAGATGAAGAGCGGGGCGTTTATCGCGACCGTAACAATACCGACCGGCAGGCCGGTAAGCAGGTTCACGATCTGCGCAATGCCGGTCACACCGCCGGAAACGATGCTGTTCGGGAACGTGAGATAGCGGAACGAGATCGCAACCAGGGACGATCCCACAAGGATCTTCAGAACATCAAACCAGAGTTTTCCGTGAAGTTTTGCTTCCATAGCTCAATCGGTTTCTTTCTTTATTATTTCGTATTTTCCTCCGCGCCGTCGAGCAGCGTCATCTGCCGTTCGCCCCGGTCCTCCTCGCGGAGGAGCGCGCCGGCGGCGGGGATGCTGCGCATACGGTAGCGCGCAAGATTCTGGATGGTCGTATCGGCGAGGAACGCGGCGCGCTCGAGCCGGAACTTCGGCTTGAGCGTCATGACCGCCACGCCCTGCGTGGCGCGGGAGGTCTTGGGCGCGAGCAGCGCCGTGTTGAATACAAGCGCGCGGCCCTCCGTGGAAAATACCGCCACATTCTGCTCCTCCGTGAGGACGAGCAGCGCGCGGAGCGGGCTCTTGTCGCAGTAAGCACCGGTGAGCCGCTTGCGGTTCGTCTTGGTGGCGTAGCTCTCGAGCGGCACGCGGGCGCATTTGCCGTTTTCAAAGAAGAACAGCACCTCGCCGCGGTAATCGCCGGGCAGGACAAGAGAGAATACGTTCTCGCCGTCGTCCATGCCGAGATGGCCGGGCAGATATACTCCGAGCTGCGAGGCCTTCGTATCGGCAAAGTCCGCCGCGCGGCACTTGTAGACCTGCGCCTTGTCGGTGAATACGAGCATTTCGGCGCGGTTCGTCGTCTCGAAGCTCTGGCTCGGCCCGTCGTTCTCCTTGTACTTCTGCTCGCCGCCCATACGGAGCGAGAGCGGGGTGATCTTTTTGAAATACCCTTCGCGCGAAAGGAACAGGTTGACCGGGTAGTCCTCCACGTCGTCCTCCTCCGGTGCTTCGGGCGCGTCGGCGGCATAGGTGATGACGCTGCGGCGCGGCGAGGGGTATTTCTTCATCACCTGCTGCAGCTCGGAAATGATGATCGTGCGCAGCTTGCGGCGGCTCGCGAGCGTATCCTCCAGCTCGGCGATCTCGCGTTCGAGCTCGTCGGTCTCCTCGGTGCGCTTGAGGATGTATTCGCGGTTGATGTTGCGCAGCTTGATCTCGGCGACATATTCGGCCTGTACCTGGTCGATGCCGAAGCCGATCATAAGATTCGGCACAACGTCGCTCTCGCGCTCGGTGTTGCGGATGATGGAGATGGCGCGGTCGATATCGAGCAGGATCTTTTTGAGACCGTTGAGAAGATGGAGCTTTTCCTTCTTCTTCGATACGTCAAAGTATACCCGCCGCCGGACGCATTCGAGCCGCCAGGCGATCCATTCGTCCAGAATCTCGCCGACGCCGCACACGCGCGGCGTGCCGCCGAGCAGAATGTTGAAGTTGCAGGCAAAGCTGTCCTGCAGCGGCGTCATGCGGAAGAGCTTCTGCATGAGCTTTTCGGGCTCCACGTCGCGCTTGACATCGATGGCGAGCTTGAGACCGTTGAGGTCGGTCTCGTCGCGCATGTCGCTGATCTCCCGGAGCTTGCCGGCCTTGACGAGCTCGGCGACCTTGTCGATGATCGCCTCGACGGTCGTGCTGTACGGGATCTCGTAGATCTCAATGATGCGCTCCTTGGGATCGAAGCGCCAGCGGGCGCGGACCTTCACACCGCCGCGGCCGGTCTTATAGAGCGCTTCCATCTCGCCGGGATCGCACACGATCTCGCCGCCGGTCGGGAAATCCGGCGCGGGGAGCGTTGTCAGAATATTATGTTCCGGGTCACGCAGCAGCGCGATCGTCGTTTCGCACACCTCGCCGAGATTGAACCCGCAGATGTTCGACGCCATGCCGACGGCGATGCCCATGTTCGCCGAGACGAGAACGTTCGGGAACGTGGTCGGAAGGAGCGTCGGCTCCGTGGTGGAGTTATCGTAGTTCGGGACAAAATCCACCGTGTCCTTATCGATATCGCGGAAGATCTCCGCGCAGATGGGCGCGAGCTTCGCCTCCGTATAGCGCGAGGCTGCCCACGCCATATCGCGCGAGTACACCTTTCCGAAGTTGCCCTTGGAATCGACAAACGGCGTGAGCAGCGCGCCGTACCCCTTGGAGAGACGCACCATCGTATCATAGATGGCGGAGTCGCCGTGCGGGTTATAGTGCATCGTCGCGCCGACGATGTTCGCCGACTTCGTGCGCGCGCCGGTGAGAAGCCCCATTTTGTACATGCAGTACAAAAGCTTTCGGTGGCTCGGCTTAAAGCCGTCGATCTCCGGGATGGCGCGCGAGACGATGACGCTCATTGCGTAGGGCATGTAGTTGTTCTCGAGCGTTTCGGTGACGGGCTGCTCCACAACGGCGGAGCGCAGCCCCATTACGTTCTGTTCCTCGGCCGTCGCGTGGCGCGGCGTTGGGTTTTCCTTCTTTCTTGCCATATATGCTTCCTTATACGGTCAAAATAAGTTTACATAATTATATTTACGTAATATTATTTTCATAAATTGGTTTACGTAATATAAATTACATAATTCAGTTTTCATAATTCACGACAGGTCTGCCAGATCGAGATACCGGCTGCCGACCTCGGCGATGTGCTCCTTGCGTCCGGCGAGATTGTCGCCGAGCAGAAGATCGAAAACGCGCGCCGTTTCGTCGGCGTCCTCGGGCATGACGCGGATGAGCCGTCGGGTATCGGGGTTCATTGTGGTGAGCCACATCATCTCCGGATCGTTCTCGCCGAGACCTTTGCTGCGGTTGATAACGATCTTCGCATTGCCGATGGACTCCACGATCTCCGCCTTTTCCCGGTCGGAGTACGCGAACCACGTCTTCCCTTTTGCCTGGATCTCATACAGCGGCGATTCGGCGATATAGACGTAACCCTCGCGGATGAGCGTTGGCACGAGCCGCCAGAGCATCGTGAGAATGAGCGTGCGGATCTGGTAGCCGTCCACGTCGGCGTCGGTACAAATGACGACCTTGTTCCAGCGGAGGTTTTCCAGCGAGAAGTTGTTGAGCTCCTTGCCGTGCTTTTCGACCTCCACGCCGCAGCCGAGCACCTTAATGAGATCGGTGATGATCTCGCTTTTGAAGATGCGGGCATAGTCGGCCTTGAGGCAGTTCAAGATCTTGCCGCGCACCGGCATGATGCCCTGGTATTCCGCGTCACGCGAGAGCTTGACGCTGCCGAGAGCGGAATCGCCCTCGACGATATAGATCTCGCGCTTGTCGGCGTCGCGCGAGCGGCAGTCCACAAACTTCTGCACACGGTTGGCAAGGTCGAGATTCTTCGTGAGGTTTTTCTTGATGCTCACGCGCGCCTTTTCCGCCTGCTCGCGGCTGCGCTTGTTGATGAGCACCTGATCGGCAATGCGGTCGGCCTCGGCCTTGTTTTCAATAAAGTATATCTCCAGCTTTTCCTTGAAGAAATCCGTCATTGCCTCGCGGATGAAGCGGTTGGTGATGGATTTTTTCGTCTGGTTTTCGTAGGACGTGCGCGTGGAGAAGCAGTTCGTCACAAGGATCAGGCAGTCGGCAATATCCGGGAAGGTGATCTTGCTCTCATTTTTCTGATACTTGTTGGTTTTTTTAATGTAAGCATCGATCGCGTAAACGAACGCGGTCTTGGCCGCGGCATCCGGCGCGCCGCCGTGCTCGAGCCACGAGGAGTTGTGGTAATACTCAATGGCGTTCGTCCGGTTGGAAAAACAGAACGCCGCCGACATACGCACCTTGTATTCGGGCTTATCCTCGCGGTCCTTGCCCTTTCTCTCGGTCTCGATGTAATAGGGCTGCGTGAGAGGGCTCTCCCCCGCCAGCTCCGCGACATAGTCCGCAATGCCGTTTTTGTAGCAGAACTCCGTCGTTTCAAACTTCGCGCCGTGCTGCGCGCGGAAGCGGAACGTCACCCCGGCGTTCACGACGGCCTGGCGGCGCAGGATATCGAGAAAGTAGCTCTCCGGAATGTTGATATCGGTAAACACCTCAATATCCGGCTTCCAGCGGGTCGTTGTGCCGGTCTTTTTCCGGTCCGAGGGTTCCACAAGCATTTTGCCCTTGATCTTGCCTTTGGCGAAATGCAGCGTATACTTGTTCCCGTCGCGCCAGACGGTGACGTCCATATACTCGGAGGCGTACTGCGTGGCGCACGCGCCGAGACCGTTCAGGCCGAGCGAGTATTCATAGTCGCCGCCGTCGTCGTTTTTGTACTTGCCGCCGGCGTACAGCTCGCAGTAGACAAGCTCCCAGTTGAAGCGCTTTTCCGCCGGGTTCCAGTCCACGGGACAGCCGCGGCCGAAATCCTCTACCTCAATGGACTTGTCATCGTAGAGAGTTACCGTTATAATATTGCCGAAGCCCTCGCGCGCCTCGTCGATGGAGTTGGAGAGAATTTCAAATACGGCATGCTCGCAGCCCTCCAGTCCGTCGGAGCCAAAGATAACGCCCGGACGCTTGCGCACCCGGTCGGCGCCCTTGAGCTGGGAAATGCTTTCGTTGCCGTATTCCTGCGGTTTTGCTGTTGCCATCTGGTTTCTCCATATATAGTGGTTTTGGTTTCCGTAAAAAAGCGCTATATAGTATAGTATACCTCGATAAAAAAATCAAGCGGAGTCTAACGAATCAGACTCCGCCCGTCGAGAGAGTTTTCTCTTTCCCGTCTCTTCGGCTTGCGGCGGCTGTTGACCGCCGCCGAGCATAGTATATGCCGCGCCGGTTTTGTCATTCCATCCATTTTTCGCCAAAACAGAAAAGGAGAATCGTTCATGTCTACCGCTTCCACGATCGTTGTCATTGTCGTTGCCGTCATTTTTCTCGGCTTTTTCATCAAGCTGCTCAAAACACCCATCAAGCTGGCGCTCAAGCTGCTGCTGCACGCCGTCGGAGGGTTTGTGATGCTGTTCCTTGTGAATTTCTTCGGCTCGTATCTCGGGATATCGCTGGAAATGAGCTGGCTCAACGCGATCGTCTCCGGCGTGCTCGGTGTGCCGGGCGTCGTGATATTGCTGCTTTTCAAGTATGTTCTCTGATATGTAATATGAACAGGCAAAAACTGCGGATGCTCAAAGGCATCCGCAGTTTTTGATTTTTATTCTTCGTCGGTCTCGAGGACGACCTCGTCCGTGCCGGTGACCTTCTTCTCGAACTTTGCCATAAGGAACGGAGAGAAGATGCCGACAATGCTCAGGGCGATGAGCACCCAGCACACTGGAGAGGCGAACAGAACACCGATATCGCCGCCGCTGACGCGCAGCGCACCGCGCAGGCCCTTTTCACTGATCGGGCCGAGGATCAGTGCCAGAACGACCGCCGCGGTATTCAGATCGAATTTCCGCATCAGATAGCCGAGTCCCGCGAAGATCATCATGACGACTACGTCGCTCATGTTGCGGTGAATGGCGTAGGAGCCGATGAAGCAGAGCACCGTGACGCAGGGGATCAGAATGGCGTCGGACAGGCGGGAGATCTGCGCAAAGCCGCGGCAGCCGAGCATGCCGATGAACAGCATGAAGAACTGCACAAGAACAAAGCCCGCGAAGAACGTGTAGGTCATCGCCGCGTGCTTGGTGAAGAGCTCGGGGCCCGGGGTGAGACCCTGAATGATAAGACCGCCCATCAGAACCGCCGTGACGGATTCGCCGGGGATGCCAAGCGTCAGCATCGGGATCAGCGAGCCGCCGGTAACGGCGTTGTTGGCCGCTTCCGAGCCGCAGACGCCCTCGATGGCGCCGTGGCCGAAGTCCTCCTTGTGCTTGGAGAACTGCTTGGCGTTATTGTAGCCCATGAAGCAGGCGATGGACGCGCCCGCGCCCGGGAGAATGCCGATGATGTTGCCGATGATCCAGGAACGGATGACCGTCGGCGCGAGCATCTTCTTCTCGGCTTTGGTAAGGGCGATCTTGTCGGAGAACTTGGAGGCCTTCTGGCGCTCCTTGATCTTCTTCTCGGCAAGGATGAGCACCTGCGACATGGAGAAGAGACCGATGAGCGCGCACGTCGTGTTGATGCCCTCGGCGAGGAACGCATGGCCGAACATGAAGCGCTTGGTGCCGTCGATGGGGTCAAGCCCGATCGTGGAAAGGAGCAGGCCGAGCGCGCCGGACATGAGGCCCTTGACGATGGACTTGCTCGAAACGCCGGCGATGATCGTAAGGCCGAAGATACCGAGCCAGAACTTTTCCGCCGACATGAATTTCAGCGCGAGCTGGGCAAGCAGCGGGGCGAAGAAGTACAGGGAGATGCAGCTGAGCAGGCCGCCCCAGAAGGAGCTCCAGCAGGCCGTGGCGAGCGCCTTGCCCGCCTGACCCTTCAGCGTCATCTGGTACCCCTCTATCGCCGTTGCCGCAGACGCCGGGGTGCCGGGCGTGTGGATGAGGATGGCGGAGATGGAGCCGCCGAAGATGGCGCCGCAGTAAATGGCGCCGAGGACGATGAGTCCCGTGTCCGCCGGCATGGTAAACGTCAGCGGCAGCATGAGCGCAACGCCCATCGCCGCCGAGAGGCCGGGCAGACAGCCGATGATGATGCCGAGCGTGACGCCGCCCACCATGGCAAGGAGGTTGATGAGAGTGAGGGCCTTAACAAAGCCCTGACCCATAAGAGCCAATGTTTCAAGCATAGATCACATTTCCTCCTTAAAACAGAATGCCTGCGGGAAGCCGCACGCCAAGGAAGAGAACGAACGCAAGATAAATGAGAAGATCGATCGAGACGATCGAAATGACCGTGGCCAGAATGGGCACGCGCAGGAAGAGAAGGCACGCGAGCATGAACAGCGTTGTCGAAACGAAGAAGCCGACGTACTTCATAAGAAAGAAGTACACGAGGATCAGCGCGACCGATACGATGAACTGCACCGGCTTGAAGCCGGCGAAAACGGTGTCAACGCCGCTCTCTACGCCGAAGCGGCGGGCATTCAATATCATCTGGACGAGATAGAAGCTCGTAAGGAAAAACAGCAGAGCTATGGTGAACTTCGGGTATGTACGGCTCGTGTCGGAGAGCTTCGAGCTGTAAGCATAGAAGAAGCCGCACACCGCGTACATGAATACCACGACTCCTATATCGGTTTTTTGCATTTTCATAAGCAGGAGTCCTCCCGTGAGAAATTTCTGCGGGGATGTTTTACGAAGATTTTTTAAGAAGCCCGGAGGGGATACCTCCGGGCTTTTGGTATCAGCGAGGATTATTCGTTCCAGAAACCGGTAGCAAGGCTTTCGGTGAACTCCTGCTGCTGCTCGATGAGAGCGGCGGTGGCGGCGGCGTCCTTATAGTCGGTGGCGAAGGAGGCGGCAGCCGCGAGATAATCGGGATCTTCCATGGTCGCCTTGAAAGCGGCCTCGTAGAACGCGATGACTTCCGGGCTCACGCCGGCAGGAGCGACGACGCAGCGGGAGGAGCCGAGCCACTGGTCATAGTAGCCTTTCTCGCCGAGAGTCGGGACGTCGGGGAACTCGAAAATACGCTCGGTGGAGAACACGGCGAGGGGCTTCACGTCGGTGCGGCCGGCGATATCGGCAGCCTTCGCAACGCACCAGTCAGCCTCTTTGCCGAGAAGGCTGGTAAGCTCGTCCGCGGTGTTGCCCTGCGGCAGGTCGATGTACTTGAAGCCGGCGGAGTTGGCAAACGCCTGCGCGCCGATGTGGTTGGAGGCCTGCGCGCCGTTGGTGGAGGCGACGGTCTGGTTCTCCTTGGCGTAAGCGACGAGATCGTCAATGTCGTTGAAGCGCTCGTCGTCCGCGCGCACGAGGACGAGAGAGGTCTCGGTCACATGGTTGCAGATGGCGGCGAAGTCCGCGGTGGTGTAGGTGCCGAGTCCCTTTACGATGGATGAGTTGAAGTTCGGGAGGTTCATGAAGCCGATGGTCATGCCGTCGGGCGCGGCCGCGGCGATCTGAGACCAGCCGATGGAGCCGGAGCCGCCGTCAACGTTCTCGATGACGATGGTCTGGCCGACGTACTTCTCGGCGTACTGCGCAAGGATGCGCGCGGTGACGTCGGTGCCGTTGCCGGCTTTGTAGGCAACGATCATGGTCACGGGGCCGTTAGGGGCCCAGCCGGTGGTTTCCGCCGGAGCTTCGGCGGGAGTTTCGGTCTGGGGTTCTGCGGGAGTCTCGGGCTGCGCGGGAGCCTCGGTCTGGCCGCAGGCACACAGCGCGAACATCATACAGAGGGCAAGGAACAGGGCAAATGCTTTTTTCATTTTTTCTTTCCTTTCTTTCTTTTGATGAATTCGGTCTCTTTGTTCCTCCCAAGAGATGCTGCAATGTTACCAGAATGTTCCGTTATTTGCAAGGAAAATTTTACAAAAAATCCAAAGAGAAGAAAAACATGTTAAATCCCTGTAAAATCTCCGTGAATTTTCTGTTTTCCCCGGCAAAAAAGCATCCGGACGGCTTTACACTGTCCGGATGCTATTTACCTATAAAATCTTTGCAGTTTCCCAACGCGCTTTTACGCCGCGCCGAAAAAGCGGAACACGGCAGTCACATAGACCAGAAGCTGGTCGCGGCTGACGAACTTGGTCATATCGGCAATGTCGGTCGTCTGGATCAGACGCTCGAAGCTGCCGCCGGTCGCATATGCCACGGCGAGCAGCGCAATGCCGAAGATCATCAGCACGGAAAAAGCGATGGCTACCCATCTCCATACCTTACTCATCGGCGTCTTCCCCCTTCTTCGGATACAGGATCGCGCGGTAAATGCTGCGCGTGAGGCGCACCGTGATAGTGCAGCCAGCCACGGCGATGGAAATACCGGTCCAGAGGAGCAGCAGCGCCAGGGCAAACGCGGCCAGCGTCGCGCCTGCCGTGAGCAGCAGGTCCGGCATGCGGACGATCGCGCCGTTGAACACATAACCGGTCAGATACACGCCCGCCGCGAGAAGCGCCGCGCCGATGCCCAGAACGGCAATGCCGAGAGCAAGCGAAAGTCCGAACAGCAGCACCCATACCGCCAGCATCGGGATCGTGACCACGACCGCAGCAAAGGCGCGCCCGCCCGACACGGGGCGGCGGGTCTCGATCTCTTCGTATTCATACTCTTCTTCGGCCTCCGGCTCCTCGGCAGGCTCTTCCGCCTCGGCCGCTTCTTCCGCTTCTTCCGGGAAGCTCTCTTCCTCGGGCAGGATCTCGGATACATCCTCCGCGCCGTCGGGTGTTTCCGGCTCTTCCGGCTCCGTTTCCGGTTCCGGCATCTCAGGCTCCGGCTCCGCCGGCGCTTCGTCCGCGGTCTCCTCCGCTGCGCCGTCCGCCGGTTCTCCGGCCGGTTCTCCGGCCGGCTCATCCGCATCCGGAGGTGCAGGCTTGTCCGCCTCTTCCTCCGGCAGCAGCTCCGCCGCGGCATCCGCGAGCAGAGCGTCGAGGATCTCGTCTGCAGACTCGATCCGGCGCGGCTCGTCGTCCGGCAGAACCTCTTCGGGATACAGCGGTTCGAGCGGCAGTGGCTCTTCGTCCTCCGCCGGTCCGTCCGGCGTTTCGCCCGCTTCCTCTTCCGGCTCTTCCTCCGGCGCGGCAGGCATGACCGGCGCAGCCGGTTTTTTCGTGAACGTCAGGCCGAGATCCGAAAAGTCCAGCTCGTCAAGATCGATCTCCGGCAGCACGGCAGGCTCCGGCTCCGCGGCGATCTCTTCTTCCGGCTCGGGCTCCGGCAGCAGCTCTTCCGGCCGCTCTTCGATAAGCTCTTCGGGGAGATCTTCCGGCAGCGGCTCTTCCGCTTCCGGCTCGCTCTCTTCGGCGAGTATATGTACACCGGTGTATTCTTCCTCGATGATCTCGGTCTCTTCCGGCGCTTCGGTCTCCTCCGGCCCGGCGGCTTCGCCGTCGGCGAACGGCGTTTCGCCGTTCGCTACCGCTTCGCGGTATTCCCGCTCGATCTGCAGCACCTGACGTACCGGCGAGCCGAAGCAGCGGACGACCGTCGTCTCGCCCTCGGGACCGGCTTCGTCAAACATGCGCTCATACCGGTTGAGGACACGGTCGCGCTCGGCAGCATCGAGGAACGCCAGCAGGCTCCGCAGCTCCGCCATGAAGCTTTTTCGGTTCAACGTGGGACACCTCCCATTCGTACTGTTACAATTTGTCATCGTTAGATTATACTATTTAATAAATACTTGTCAAGTCTTATCCCACGACAAACCTTGACAAGCGCGCCGCTCTCACCTAATATAATAAAGTTAAATCCGCGGTGGGAGAAGGGCTCCCGCCGTTATAAAAGGAGAAATATCATGGCGAAAGAAAAAATGGTCGAGCAGATCACCAACATGGAGACCGATTTTGCTCAGTGGTACACCGACATCTGCCGCAAGGCCGAGCTGGTGGAGTATGCCTCGGTAAAGGGCTTCACCATCCTGCGTCCCTACGGCTACGCGATCTGGGAGAACATCCAGCAGATCATGGACGGCGAGTTCAAAAAAACCGGCCACCAGAACGTGGCGATGCCCGTTCTGATCCCGGAGAGACTTCTGAAAAAGGA
>OGYE01002184.1_pt1 | contig 12179 bp, 11 predicted proteins | sample 1576471 | NCBI WGS metagenome assembly OGYE01 (sample SAMEA3541532, study PRJEB24748) | human gut metagenome | biome: human gut; feature: human-associated habitat; material: faeces | place: China | collected 2012
CCTTATTGCCATTTGCCGCCATTACATTTGCCAACGCATTACCCAACAGATTATTGCGGACGTGTCCCAAGTGTAAAGGCTTGTTCGTATTCGGAGAAGAATACTCAATCATCACCAGCGGAGAGTTTTCAGTAGCTTTCTCGATGCCATATTCCGGTTGAGCCTGAATGGAATTCAACAGCTCAATCCAGCAATCCGAGGCAATAGTCAGGTTCAAGAATCCTTTTACCGCATTATAAGCAGATATCAGCTCAGGAGCATTTTGGCACAAATATGCACCGATTTCCTGTGCAGTCTGTTCAGGGCCTTTCTTAGACATTTTCAAGAAAGGGAAAACAACCAATGTGAGGTGTCCTTCAAACTCTTTCTTGGTCTTCTGGAGCTGTACCATTTTTGCTGGTACTTCCTGTCCGTACAGCATGTTGATAGCGCTGATAATGGACGCGGTAAGTTTTTCTTCTATATTCATAGCGTGTAAGTACTTATTTGTTATTGAGTTGCAAAGATAAACATTTTAGATGAAATCTTTTCTATCATCCTCTATTTACTATACCAACGTTGATAAACCCGTTCAGTTCTTCTTCAAGCTTTCGGGAGATACCAACTTATAAAGCTTGTCGCTGGGGCGTATCTTTTCGGGAACTTTAAATGAAACATGCTGACCTTTCCGCACCACATCTACCGGCTTCAAATCGACTCTTGCCTCATCCAATGTGAAGAATACGGCACCTGTGGTAGGCCCTGTTATCAACAACTTGTCACCCACCTTCATTTCGGCCGCCTCCACCAGAAACTCAGCCACACCGATATTGGAGAAGTATTTAATGCCTTTTCCCACATATACTTTACGTTCGGTGGCTTCGGAACCATAATTCCTGCTCCATTCACCCAATCGCTGTCCCAGATAATAACCATTCCAGAATCCGCGGTTAAAGACTGTTTTCAGGCGCTCATCCCACTTCTGTTTCTTTTCCTCTGTAAACGTACCTTCCAGATAAGAACGGATAGCATCTTTATAACATTCCACCACCGTACGCACATACTCAGGACCGCGGGCACGTCCCTCAATCTTGAATACACGCACACCCGCATCCATCATCTTATTCATAAAATGAATGGTCTTCAAGTCTTTCGGTGACATGATATATTCATTGTCGATATCCAGTTCCACATCCGTCTCCTTATCGCGAACCGTATAAGAACGACGGCATACCTGCATACAGGCACCCCGATTGGCCGAGTGATTCATTTCGTGCAGAGACAAATAGCACTTACCGGAGACTGCCATGCACAAGGCACCGTGACAGAACATTTCAATACGAATCTGCTCTCCGCTCGGACCGCAGATATTCTCTTCCCGAATCTGACGATAAATCTCGGCCACCTGTTCCAGATTCAACTCACGGGCCAGCACTACGACATCGGCAAACTGGGCGTAGAACTTCAAGGCTTCCGCATTCGATATATTCAATTGAGTAGACAGGTGTACTTCCTGACCGATCTGACGGGCATAGTTCATTACCGCTACATCGGCAGCGATCACCGCTGATATTCCTGCCGCTTTAGCCGCGTCCACAATGGTACGCATCAAAGGAATATCCTTATCATAGATAATGGTATTAACGGTCAGATAGCTTTTCATTCCATGTTCATCACACGTCTGAGCTATCTCACGCAAGTCATCAACGGTAAACGTATTGGCAGAACGGGCACGCATGTTAAGGTTTTCTATACCAAAATAGATAGAATCGGCTCCAGCCTGAATGGCTGCCGCAAGGGATTCACGCGAACCGACAGGCGCCATTATTTCAAAATCTTTTATATTCATTTTACTATCTGATAATCATTAAAATGTGATAGGAGAATGCAAAGGTACGAATTAATCCGTATCCGTGAAACTTACCTCAACAAATAGTTCTTTCAGTTTTTATCCGTACCTTTGCACCGCAAAAAGAAGTATCGATTATGAAAATAAGCCATATAGACCTGGGAAAACATCCCATCCTTCTCGCCCCAATGGAAGACGTAACAGATCCAGCTTTCCGCCTGATGTGCAAAAATAAGCACTACGTTTGGTACTGCAATCAGCCATTTTTGGAGCAAAACCACATCTGCAACATTGAAAGCACCATCTGCATTCACATCACCAATTACTGCTTTTTTCGGTGCAGCAGGCTCTAAAATAAATTTCTGTCCGTCGCCGCCCCAGTATTCCCACTGGCAGATATTTGCACCATTCTCTACACTGATCTCATAGACATCCGCACAAGATTGCCCGTCAGATACAATGCTTAACAAGGTATATGACCCATCCTGATTGCACTGGAGCGTAAACTTCTGAGAATCATCGCCGTTGTAATCTTTAAGGACAATATTTGTACCATTATCAGCCAAGCCGTTTTCAACCGTGAGTGCTTTGCCGTCTGCTGTCTGAACGGTGTAGCTGCCATCATCAAGACGTGTAAATGTCCAGACCGTTTCCGTTCCCTGCACAACATTTCCGTCATTTTGGGAGAGGAACAGACTGCTGTTGAGATTTCTGACGGCGTGCGACTGGTCGACTGCGGGGACAATGCATATTACGTCTATGATGTGCACGTGGACATGATGGTCGGCAGCGTCTGGCTGCGCGGCGTCATCGACGCGGATGCCAACGGCGGCGTCATGCGCGTCATTCTGCCGCTGGCGTGGTCGCTGCTGCCGGTGCTGCTCGTGCTGTCGGTCATCGGCGGCTATTTCATCGCCAGCCGCGCCCTGCGCCCCGTGCGCCAGCTCACGGCCACGGCCAACGCCATCTCCGACGGGCAGGACCTCAAGGCGCGCATCGGTCTGCCGCACACGAGCGGCAGCGACGAGATCTATCAGCTCTCGGCGTCGTTTGACAACATGTTCGACCGGCTTGAGCGCTCGTTCGAGGCCGAGCAGCGCTTCACGTCCGATGCCTCGCACGAGCTGCGCACGCCGACGACCGTCATCCTCGCCGCCTGCGAGGACGCACGCAAAAATGCGCAGACGCCCGCGGATTATCAGGCGGCGCTCGATGTCATCGACCGGCAGGCGCACAAGATGTCGGCGCTCATCCGCAGCATGCTCGAGATCACGCGGCTCGATCAGGGCACGCAGAAGGTCAACTGGGAGTATGCCGACCTCTCCGATCTCGTCACCGTCATCTGCGACGAGCAGGCCATGGTCGCGCGCCGCGGCATCCGCATCAGCTGCGCGGCCGAGCCGGGCATCTTCATCGACATGGACGTCTTTCTCATCTCGCGCGTCGTGCAGAACCTGCTTGATAACGCCTTCAAGTTCGGCGTGGACGGCGGCTGGATCCATGTCGCGCTCCGGCGCACGGCTGCCGGGGCCGAGCTGACCGTGCAGGACAACGGCATCGGTATCTCACAGGAAAATCTGGATAAAATATGGCAGAGGTTCTATCAGGCCGACCCCAGCCGGCAGGAAAACGCCGGTCTGGGCCTGGGCCTGTCGATGGTGCAGCAGATCGTCACGCTCCACGGCGGCACGGTCGCCGTCACGAGCGCGCCGGGCCACGGCACGACGTTCACGGTCACGCTGCCCGAACACCACGGAAAAGAGGAAAGCTGATATGAAAAAAACCGTTTTGCGTGCCTATGCCCGCCTGATCGCGGAGGTCGGCGCGCGTGTGCAGAAAGGGCAGGACGTCGTCATCGAGGCCGAGCTCGACCAGCCGGAGTTCGTGACCATGGTCGCCGATGCGTGCTATCACGCCGGGGCGCGCAAGGTCACGGTCATGTGGAAGCACCAGGCGCTCGAAAAGCTCGCCATCCGGCGCGAGAGTGTCAAAACGCTCCAGACCGTCGAGGCTTGGGAGCGCGCGAAGCTCCAGCACTATGTCGATACGCTCCCGTGCCGTATCTACCTGCTCAGCGAAGATCCGGACGGCCTGCGCGGTGTCAGCCCCGCGAAGATGGCCCGCGCCCGACAGGGGCGCTATGGTGTCATCAAGCCCTACCGCGACCAGATGGAGGGCCGCTACCAGTGGTGCATCGCGGCCGTGCCCGGCGTGGCGTGGGCGAAAAAGGTGTTCCCCAACGAGACGAAGGCCCGCGCCGTCGAAAAGCTCTGGGAGGCAATTTTGCACACCTGCCGCGTGGACGACGACCCTATCGCCGCGTGGAACGCGCACAATGCCGACCTGCAAGCGCGCTGCGACCACCTCAACAGCCTCGGCATCGCGTCGCTGGAGTACCATGCATCCAACGGCACGAACCTCACCGTCGGCATGATCCCCGAGGCGCAGTTTTGCGGCGGCGGGGAGTACACGATCGGCGGCAGCTATTTTAACCCCAACCTGCCCACGGAGGAGTGCTTCATCTCGCCCAAGCGCGGCGAGGCAGAGGGCATCGTCTATTCGTCGAAGCCGCTGTCGTACCAGGGCCAGCTCATCGAGGATTTCTCCATCCGCTTCGAGCACGGCCGCGCCGTCGAGGCGCACGCGCGCACGAACGAGGCCCTGCTGCAAAAGCTCATCGCCATGGACGAAGGCTCTGCCTACCTTGGCGAGTGCGCGCTCGTGCCGTATGACAGCCCCATCAACCAGACGGGCATCCTGTTTTACAATACGCTGTTTGATGAAAACGCCTGCTGCCACCTCGCGCTCGGCATGGGCTTCATCGACACCATCCGCGACTACCCGAACCGCACGCTCGAGGAGATGCGCGCGCTCGGCGTGAACGACTCCATGATCCACGAGGATTTCATGATCGGCACGCCGGATCTGGCCATTACGGCGCACTGCCGCGACGGCCGCACCGTCCCCGTGTTCCGGGACGGGACATGGGCTTTTTGACCGAAACCCCATTTTTTCGTCGAAATACCGCGAAATGTGGTGCGCTCCGATTCTGGAGCGCACCATTTTTCTTTGAAAGTGGGGAATTTGAGAAGGAAACCGTTGCATTTTCGCGGCGCGTGTGGTAAGATACGCCTGCACGGAAAATCTTACCGCTTACTTGCACCCGACAGGAGGTGACCGGCATGAAGCGAGCCCTTTTGTGCACCCTGATCGCGGCGGCGCTGCTGCTCAGCGCCTGCACGCGCGCATCGGAGAGCACCGTGCGCGCGCCGGATGCCGGCGCACCGCTGACGCTGTGCCTCGGTGCCGGGCCGGCAGCGCTCGACCCCGCGCGCACGGAAAACGGCGTCGGCGCGACGTATGTCGTCAATCTCTTTGCCGGCCTGACCGGCTACCGCGCCGGCGGCGACGGCAAGGCCGAGCTCACGCCCGAGCTGTGCGCGGCCCTGCCCGAGCCGGAGTCCCTGCCCGACGGGCGCGTGCAGTATGTGTTCACCCTGCGCGACGGGCTCACGTGGTCGGACGGCACGCCGCTCACGGCGGCGGACTTCGTCTATGCGTGGACCCGGGCGAGCACGCTCAGTGACGCGGCGGCGCCGTATCTCTTCGCCTGCATCGACGGCTACGGCACCGGGCGGCTGAACGTCACGGCGTCGGCCGACGGGCGCACGCTCACCGTTGTGCTCGCGGAGGCCATGCCCACGTTTTTGCAGCTGTGCGCCCAGCCGGCGTATGCACCCGTGCCCTCCGGCGCGGCGGACACCACGAGCTGGACGGCAGACGGCGCGGCCTTTGTCACCAGCGGGCCGTACACGGTCACCGCGTGGACGACCGAGGGCCTCACCTACACGAAAAATACCGCCTATTGGGACGCGGACAACGTCGCGGCCGAGACGGTGCGCTTCGTCTTTCAGAGCGACGCCAACGCTGCGGCGTCCGCCTTCCTCGCGCGCGAATACGCGCTCAGCTGGCCCGTACCGGATGACGCGCTCGACGACCTGCGTGCAAATCACGCGCCCGAGCTGCGCACCGTCAGCCAGCTCGGCACGTACAGCCTCTGCTTTTCCATGAGCGACCCGGCGCTGAGCGCCTTCTCGCAGACGGAGCGCGCGCAGATCCGCACTGCGCTCGCCCTGCTCATCGACCGCAGCTATCTGTGCAGCGAGATCACGCCCGGCGCACAGCAGAGCGCGAACGCGCCCATCCCGTCCGGCGTCTCGGACGCCGACGGCAGCGCCTTCATCGCGCACAACGGCGCGGACGGCAAGGGCGGCGGTTATTACGGCAGCGATCACGAGGCCAACTGCAAGCAGGCCATCGCGCTCCTGCGGCAGGCGGCGGAGTCGTCCGGCCGGTTCACGGTCAGCACGCAGGGCGTGTGCGCCGGCTTCCCGGAGCTGACGTACCTGACGTCCGACGCGGCAGGCCACGTCGCCATCGCGGACTATCTCACGGAGCTCTACGGCCGCTACGGTATTTCGCTCGCGGTCACGGCGCAGGACATGGACACCTTCCTCGCCAGCCGCGCCGCCGGAGGCTATTCGATCACGCGCTGCAGCTTCAGCGCCGATGTGGACGATCCCATGCCGTTTCTCTCCCTCTGGGCGAGCGGCGCGGGCAGCAACTGCGTCGCCCTCGGCCGCGGCGCGCACGCGGACTATGCGGGCTACAGCGTCACGCTCGACGGCCGCACGCGCGACAACTGCACCTGGGCCGAGTCGTATGACGCGCTGCTCTACCGCATCCAGAGCAGCGGCGACACGGCCGAGCGCTATTCGCTCATGCACCAGGCCGAGACGCTGCTCATGCAGACGGGCGCTGTCTGCCCGCTCTACTGGTACACGGACACCTACCTGTGCAACACGCACGTGCAGGGCCTGCTGTCCGGCCCGCTCGGCGCGCAGTACCTGATGGGCGCGCAGGTGGAAAAGTGAATAGAAATGTGAATGCAAAAAGCAGCCCCATCGCCGTTTCCGGCGGTGGGGCTGTTGCAATATGAAATATCACAGGAACACGAAAAACAGCATCACGATCAGGTACGCGAACGCGAGCGTCATCGGCGCGAGCGCGAGCACGGCGGTCAGCCGCCAGTCATCTGCGCTCTCCACGACCGTGCCCTCATACACCGGCTCGCGCGTTCCGGCGAGCGTGCCGTGCAGGTAGCTGCGGTAGAGCTTCAGAAACTGCTTGCCGTCGCGGCGGCCGATGCTGTAGGATGCCTGCTCCGGCGAGCGGGGCTGCAGGGCGTGGTGTGTGCGCATCCGATGTTCCTCCTCATGCATGGCAGGCTCGCCCCGCAGCATGGCATACTGGAAGCTGTGGGTCTCGGGCAGGCCCAGCTCGGGCAGGAGCTCGGGCAGCATGAGCTGCAGGCACCAGTAGAGCAGGCCGCACCAGGTGGTGCCCAGGCCCAGGCTCTGGGCGTAGAGCTCCATGTACGAAAGGTAGATGAGCGGATCCTGTTCCTGACAGGGAGCGTCCTTGGCATTGCCCACCAGCACGAAGTGGGGCGCGCCGCGGAAGATGCCGTCGATGCCCTGTTCCTTCCACAGGCGCGGTGCTGCGGCAAAGAAAGCCGTGCGGTGGCACTGGGGCAGGGCATTGTGCAGGGCCTTGTCCGCCAGGCGGGCATAGACTTCCTCACGGAAGGCCTGCATGCGGTCCATGTCGTCCATGACGCCCACCCAGAGCTTGCGTGCATTGACGCCGGTGGGGGCATGGGCGCTCACGTCCAGCACCTGCTGCAGCAGGGCCGGGTCCACGTTTTCCGGCCGGTACTGGCGCACGGAGCGGCGGCCCTTGATGAGGGTCTCCAGCTGTTCGGGCTGGGGCCAGGCATTGAGGATGCGGCGAGAGGCGTCAGGGCTGTGCCCGTCCACGCTGATGGCGCCCGTGGGGCAGAGGGCCAGGCAGTGGTGGCAGTGCATGCACAGGCGTTCGTCCTTGATGTAGGGGTGGCCTTCCTCGTCCATGCCCAGCGCGCGGGGCAGACAGTCGGAAAGGCACAGGCCGCAGGAGACACAGCGGTCGGTATCCACGGAAAACTGCATGATGATGTCCTTTGAAAAAAAGAACCTGCCGCAGGGGCAGGCAGGGGAGGCCGCCGGTGCCGGGGGCCTGCCGGGGCGAAAGAAAGAAGGGAGGGGCCGTGGCCCCTCCCGGGGATGCGTCAAAAACTAGCCGCGATAGATGATGTGTTCGCGCACGTCGGCCAGGGAAGCGCAGCCGGTGAGCAGCATGGCCTGCACCAGCTGGCCCTGCATCTGCTGCCAGTACTTGGTCACGCCTTCCACACCGCCGCCGATGGCCGCGATGCAGAGCGGGCGGCCCACCAGCACGGCGTCGGCGCCCAGGGCCAGCATCTTGAGCACGTCCACGCCGTCACGCACGGCGCCGTCGGCCAGGATGGTGATCTTGCCGCGCACGGCATCGGCGATGGCGGGCAGCACGGTGGCGGTGCCGGGGCAGTGGTCCAGCACGCGGCCGCCGTGGTTGGAGACCACGATGGCGTCGCAGCCGGCGTCGATGGCGCGATGGGCGTCGTCGGGGGTCATGATGCCCTTGACGATGAACTTGCGGCCCATGTCATGCACATAGCGCACCACGGTCTCCAGTTCCGTCACGGACATGGGCATGACCGGGCGGCCCATCTTGCGCAGGGTGATGAGACCGGCGGCGTCCACGTCCACGCCCAGGATGGGGCTGCCGTCGGCCAGCACGCGGTCGATCTTTTCGAACAGTTCCTTGCCTTCCCAGGGCTTGATGAAGGGGATGCCGTGACCGTTGCAGGCCTTCAGGGCCTTGACGGCGGCGTCGATGATGAAGGGCGGCACGCCGTCACCGGTACAGCCGATGACACCGGCGGCGCGGCTGCCTTCCAGGATGGCGAAGATGTAGTCGTCTTCGCTCATGGCATCGCTCATGTTGAAAGAGACGCCGCCGATGGGGGCCGCCATGACGGGGAAGCTCAGGTCGATGCCCAGGATGGTGCAGTTGGTGCGGGGCTCGCGGGCGTCGTGCAGGGCCGTCATGTTGAGTTTGCAGGCATTGAGGGCTTCGCGGTTGTTGCGGAAGCTGGCACCGGTGCCCAGACCGCCCATACCGGGCACTTCACCGGAGCAGGCCTTGCCATCGCAAACGGGGCAAACGCGGCAGTGACCCTTCATGCGCTCGCGCGCGGCAGCTCTGATCTCTTTCATGGGATGACTCCTTTATGACAGGAATGATTGTGTTCAAGGCAGGCGCTCCGGATACGGGGCGCAGCATGGGCAGTATAGGTCAGGGCAGGGGACTTGTCATCCGCTGGATGACCTTGTATGTTGTGAAAAAAGTAACATAACGGCAAAGACTGCCATATTTCCCTGTACAGCGACCATTTTCCGTGCTAGTTGCGACAGCAACAAAAGTTTGAAGAAAAAATAAATTTGCCTTCCCGGCAGGGATTTTGAGGATTTTTGAGAAAAAAGATCTAAAAATCCAGCAAGTTGGATGGGGATCAAAAAAGCCGTTTTTTCTTCAAAAAAAAGATGGATTTTTCATAAAAAATTTCATAAAAAATAGCCAGCCCAACGGATGGCCCCATTCCAGGATCCATGGAGAAAAATCTTCGTGAATTTTGGAGCAAACACTTGACGGCAGAGCAGGCTCTGCGTAATCTCGTGTCGTGCGTGGCTGTTTGTTTGGTCAAACAGTATTTTCTCCAGTGCGGCACGGCCCGCCAGACTCCGTGCCGCATTTTTCATCACTGGCGACGCATGCTTCTAGAGCGCACCACGCAGCCGTGGCCCTTCCTCCTCAAGGCCCGGCGCTCCCCCGCCCGGTTCCGGGCGGGTTTTTTTATGCCTCCCTTTCCTCCTCCGGGGCCAGCTTGCGCCCTGTGCGGCCTCGCGCTATGCTGACCGGGCCTTTCGGCATAACCCAAGCCCGGCGGCGGCAAGCCGTTTCCTATGGATATTCATGATATTCGCGCCAAACTGGCAAAGGATGAACCCACCATCGGCACCTGGCTGCAACTGCCTTCCGCCGATGTGGCGGAACTGATGGCCCGTGCCGGCTATGACTGGGTGGCTGTGGACATGGAGCACGGTTCCTTCGGCCGCACCGGCCTGCCCGACATCTTCCGTGCCATTCAGTGCGGTGGGGCCGCACCTTTCGCCCGCTTGCCCGTGGCTTCCAAGACAGCCATCAAGGCCGCGCTGGAGGCGGGCGCGCAGGGCCTGATCTTTCCTATGATCGAGAGCCGTGAGCAGCTGGACCAGGCCATCAGCTGGGCCACCTATCCCGGCCATGACGACGGCCGCCGGGACGGCGACCCCCTGCGCGAGAACCGCGGTGTGGGCTTTTGCCGGGCCAATGCCTTCGGCAAGGATTTCGATGCCTATATGCGGGACACCGCGCCCCGGCTCTTCCTGGTGGCCCAGATAGAACACATCCGCGCCGTGGAGGATCTGGACGCCATCCTTTCCCAGCCGCGTCTGGACGCCATCATGGTGGGCCCCTATGACCTTTCCGGTTCCATGGGCCTGACGGGGCGGTTCGACCATCCGGATTTCAAGGCCGTCATGGCCCGCATCCACGAGGCCTGCCGGCGCCATCATGCCCGCATGGGCCTGCATGTGGTGCAGCCCGACCCCGAGGAGCTGCGCCGTCAGGTGGCGGCAGGCAGCCGCTTCATCGCCTACGGCATCGATTCGGTCTTCCTCTGGCAGGCGGCCGCACGGCCCGCCGGGGTGTAGGGCGGGCATCGGGAGGAAGGCCGTGAAGGTGACCGTTTTCGGCGGTTCCGGTTTTTTGGGATCGCATATCTGTGACAAGCTCTCCGATGCCGGACACGACGTGACCATCGTGGACGTGCGTCCTTCTCCCTGGCTGCGCGACGACCAGAAGATGGTGGTGGGCAGCATCCTGGACGAGGACTGCGTGCAGGCCGCCGTGGAAGGGGCCGAGGTGGTCTTCAATTACGCGGGCATCGCCGACATCGGCGAAGCCAACGAGCGCCCCGTGGATACGGCCCGCCTCAACGTGGTGGGCAACGTCATGGTCCTGGAGGCCTGCCGCCGGGCCGGTACCGGGCGCTACATCTTTGCCAGCTCGCTCTACGTCTACGGCAAGTCCGGCGGCTTCTACCGCTGCAGCAAGCAGGCCTGCGAGATCTATATCGAGAATTACCAGGCCATGTACGGCCTGCCGTACACCATCCTGCGCTACGGCTCCCTGTACGGCCCCCGCGCCGACATGCGCAATGCCATCCACCGCTTCGTGCACGAGGCCCTGACCACGGGCAGCATCACCTATTACGGGACGCCCACGGCCCTGCGCGAATACGTGCACGTGGACGATGCCTCCTCGGCCACCCTGCATGTCCTGGGGCCGGAGTTCGCCAACCAGAACATCATCATCTCCGGCAACCAGCCCATGCGCGTGGCCGACCTGTTCAGGATGATCGGCGAGATGCTGGGCAAGGAGCTGGAGATCAGATATCAGAACGACCCCAACAGCGGTCATTATCAGGTGACGCCCTATGCCTTCATGCCCCGGATGGGCCGCAAGCTGGTGCCGCCGCTGACCGTCGACCTGGGGCAGGGCATCCTGCGCGTCATGGAAGAGGAACACCGCCAGATCCACCCGGAACTGCAGAGCCAGGGCGGCTATCTGGTGTCCACCGACGACTGAGGCCCGCATGGTTCGCGGCGGCCTGCCTGTCGGCGTCATCCGTGTGCGCTCCGGTCCTTCGGTCTTTTCCCTTGCGGCGCAAGGTCCGCCCCGGCTGCGGAGCGTCCGCCGGAGACCGCGCCCGTCTTCCCGTCATCCCCTTGCCGGGCAGTCCCTGCCCAGGGAGAAGTTATGAACATCATCGCCATCATCCCCGCCCGCATGGGCTCCAGCCGCTTTCCCGGCAAACCTCTGGCCCTGATCCACGGCGTGCCCATGGTGGGCCATGTGGCCTTCCGCACGGCCATGAGCCGCTGCCTTTCCGCCACCTATGTGGCCACCTGCGACACGGTCATCGAGGACTACTGCAAGAAGGCGGGCCTTGCGTGCGTCATGACCGGTGACCACCATGTGCGCTGCTCCACCCGCACGGCCGAGGCCCTGCTCAAGATCGAGGCGGCCACGGGCCGGAAGGCCGACATCGTGGTCATGGTGCAGGGGGACGAGCCCATGGTGCTGCCCGGCATGATCGATGCCGCTGTGGAACCCATGCTCAAGGATCCTTCCATCAACGTGGTCAACCTCATGGCCGATATGGATACCCTGGAAGAGTTCGAGGACCCCAACGAGGTGAAGGTCGTGGTGGACCGCAACAATGATGCCCTCTATTTCTCGCGCGAGCCCATCCCCTCCCGCCAGA
>OGYE01002189.1_pt1 | contig 12156 bp, 13 predicted proteins | sample 1576471 | NCBI WGS metagenome assembly OGYE01 (sample SAMEA3541532, study PRJEB24748) | human gut metagenome | biome: human gut; feature: human-associated habitat; material: faeces | place: China | collected 2012
GGAAGTTACAATTCCGACGACCACCACAACAACGGCAGCAGACAGCAGTGATACCTCCGATACCGTAAAAGCAACCGGCGAGATGTCCGTGAAAGATGTTGCATCGAGTGCGATGCCGTCTCTGGTAGCAATTTCTACGACAACGGTGGAAGAAGTTGAGACATTCTTCGGAACCACAAGCCAGGAAGTTCCTGCAAGCGGAACCGGAGTTATTGTCGGACAGAACGACGATGAGCTCCTGATTGCGACAAACAACCACGTTGTCAGCGGTGCAACGTCTCTTTCCGTCAGCTTTATCGACGATGAGACGGTAGAAGGCCAGATCAAAGGTACCGATGCGGACAATGACCTTGCTGTTGTTGCAGTAAAACTTTCCGACATCAAGGACGAGACAAAGAGCCAGATCAAAATTGCCGTGATGGGAAATTCCGATGACCTTGAGGTCGGTGATCAGGTTGTGGCAATCGGAAATGCACTGGGAACCGGCCAGTCCCTGACGAGCGGATATATCAGTGCAAAAGACCGTACGATCTCCAGTCAGGATGAGAGTACCGGCGAGACGATTACTTCTGAGGGACTGATCCAGACCGATGCAGCCATCAACCCTGGAAACAGCGGCGGCGCCCTTCTGAACATGAACGGTGAGCTGATCGGCATTAACGAAGCAAAATACAGCTCCACACAGGTCGAGGGCATGGGCTTTGCGATCCCGATTTCGAAAGCGGAGCCGATTCTGCAGAACCTGATGAACCTGACAACAAGATACAAAGTCAGCGATGATGAGGCTGCTTATATCGGAATCAACATGGCGGATGTCAGCGCAGATGTTTCCCAGAACTACGGTATTCCGACCGGTGTCTGCATCATGAGCGTTGTGGACGGCAGCCCGGCAGCCGATGCGGGCTTCAAGAAAGGCGATGTTATCACCACGTTTGATGGAAGAAGCATCTCGAACGCCAAAGGCTTAAAAGAGACACTGACCTATTATGCGGCAGGCGAGACTGTAGATGTCACCGTACAGCGCGCGGATAACGGTGAGTACAAAGAAGTAACACTGACGCTGACCCTTGGCTCTGCAGCAGATATGCCGCAGACGAGCGGAAGCAGCAACGGAACCACAAACGATGGAACCGGAAGCTCCGATCAGAATGACCAGGGTATTCAGAATCCGTTTGGCAACAGATAAAAACTCGAAATAACTATTTCCTAAGAGAAAAAAGACGGACAGCACAGGAATATGAACGCCTGGCTGTCCGCCTTTTTCTGCATTTTTTGATATAATTTTTTGAATTCGTAAAATTCTTAAAAAAGTTGGTAATTTTTAAGAAAGTTTTTACTTGTGACCATATGGCTTTTGGGCTATAATCAAGCTAGACCAAGCGATCTATTACAGAAAGGAATTTGAAAAATCATGTCAGAAGAGAAAGACAGAGTGGACGGATGTTGCTGTTGCGTATTATCGCGCAGAGCGCCGCGCCCGTTGTTCTGCCGCCGAGCAGACCGCACAGAAATTCAGGCCTGTCCTCCTCTTTTCGCGGAGTGCTCCACGCCTTGCCGCCCATTCTGCGGCGCATGAATTGCATTATCTGCTCCTCGTCTATCGCTTCGCCCGCGGGCAGTCCCTCAATAACAACTCCGACTGCGCTCGCGTGCGATTCGCCGAACACCGTGAGCTTTATGTTCTGTCCGTTTTCAGATGACATCCGCTTTGCCTCCCAGTTTTCTGTAGTCTTCAAAGAAGTTCGGATATGATTTGTTCACCGCCTGCGCGTCGTGTATAATAACGGGATTTTCGCATATGCACGCCGCGATTGCCGCCGCCATGACGATGCGGTGATCGTTGAACGAATCGACCTCGCCGGCGGGGAGTGTGCCCGTGCTGTGGACGGTCAGGGAATCCTCCGTGCTTTCGGCCGAACCGCCGAGTGAATTTATCATCTTTTCGACCGCCTCGATGCGGTCGCTCTCTTTTATTCTTAGCCGCGCGGCGTTTATAAATATCGTATCTCCCAAAGCCGCACATGCGGTTGCCGCGAGGGTCGGGAAGAGATCGGGACACTGCGAAATATCTATTTTAATGCCGCGGAGTCCGTTTCCTCGGACTGAAATCATATCGCCGCATTTTACATCCGCGCCGAAGTCTTTCAGTATACTCACAATCGCGCGGTCGCTCTGTCGGCTGTCGGGTGACAGCCCCGTGATATCCGTCTCTCCGCCGAGTGCGCCCGCGCAAAGGAAGAACGCGGCGTTCGACCAGTCGCCCTGAACGCGCGGGGAGTCGGGCTCGATATATTTTTGCGGACCCTTTATTTTGTATCCGCTCGGGGTCTCTTCTATATTAATAGAAAAGCTTCTGAGCGTATCGAGCGTCATGTCGATATACCCGACCGATTCGCGTTTGCCCTCTATTACTATTTCGCTGTCGCCGTCAAGCAGCGGCAGGGCGAAAAGCAGACCCGATATGAACTGCGAGCTGATGTTGCCGGGAACTCTGAACACGCCCGGATGAAGCTGCCCCGAGACTTTTATCGGCAGATTATCAGCAGAAATCACTGCGCCGTTTTCTCTGAGCGCATTGTTGAGCGCCGACATCGGGCGCTCCGGCAGTCTGCCGTGGCCGATGAATTCCGCGTTTATTCCGAGCGCCGAGGCGACGGGAAGCAGGAAACGAAGAGTCGTTCCGCTTTCGCCGCAGTCGAGAATGCCGCCGTCATGCAGCTCATTGAGACAGCGAAAGGTTGCGCGCGTGTCCTCGGAGGTGCAGAGCGATTCGGAATTTTTTTTGCCTGCGAGCGCCACGGCTGTCATCAGCCTGTGCGCGTGCGACTTCGACGGCGGAGCTTCGAGAGTGCCCCGAAGCTTGCCCGGTGTTATTATGATATCCATTGCGCCCTCCGTCAAAGAGAATATATGCTTTCGAGCTCGTCCGGGCTTGTCTTATATAGGATGCACTCGCCGATTTTAGTCGGCAGAATGAGATTTATTCCCGTCGAGCTGCATTTTTTGTCGCGGTGCATGACTCCCGCGAGCTCATGAACGGGAATATCGGTCGAGACGGGGAGCCCGTTTCGCGCCATGACTTTTTTCACGCGCTCTGATATATCATCTTTGCACACGCCGAGCTTCTGCGCCGCGATGCAGGCGCGAACTGTGCCTATCGCCACCGCGTGACCGTGTGAAACAGCAAAATCGCTGCACCGCTCTATTGCGTGGCCGAGCGTATGCCCGAGATTGAGCTTCTGACGCTCGCCCGTGTCAAATTCATCGCGCGAGACTATGTCGCTTTTTATCTCGACGCAGCGGCGCACGATGTTCTCTATATTGCCTTTTACGTCGCCTGACTCGAAAATTTCAAAAAGACTTTCATCGGAGATTATGCCGTATTTTATGCTCTCCGCCGCGCCGTCGGCAAAGAGCGAATCGCTCAGCGTGTCGAAGCAATCGGGGTCGCACAAAACGAGCGACGGCTGATGAAATGCCCCGGCGAGGTTCTTGCCCTCGGGGAGATTGACTCCCGTCTTGCCGCCGACCGAGGAATCGACCGCCGCCAAAAGCGTCGTCGGTATCTGGACGAATCTGACTCCGCGCAGATACGCGCTTGCCGCAAAGCCGGTTACATCGCCGACTATTCCGCCGCCGAGGGCTATGAATATATCGCTTCGGTTGAGGCTGAGCTGCGCCGCGAACGAGAGGATGTCACCGACTGTTTTGAGGCTCTTGTGCTCCTCGCCGTCCTCAAAGACGAACTTTTCGCAGTTTATCCCCGCGCTTTTCAGCGACTCGAGCGCGGCGCGGGAATATAGCCCGTCCACCGTGCGGTCGGTTATCAGCAAAGCTCTGCCGGCGCCCGTGTATTCTTTTATAAGCTCTCCGGCTTTTTTTAATATCCCGCGCTCAATGAGCACATCGTATTCGGTCGATGCCCTGACTTTTACGGTCTGCATGGTCTTCACTCCTGTTTTTTATCCGCAGATGGCTTTTCTCTTCGTGCCGTCCTCGAGCAGGGCTTCGAGCTTCACCCTGTCGTTTGACGCTATCGCGTCGCGGTATTCGGTCAGATTGTTTATAATGTTATCTATTTCGTTCAAAAGATTGTCGCCGTTTTCGAGGAACAGCTCGCTCCACATATTTGAGTTGAGCGACGCGACGCGCGTCATGTCTTTATAGCTGCCCGCGCTCATGCCCGTGTGCTCGAGTGCGGTCGGGCTCTTGATATATGCGCTTGCAACGACGTGCGCGAGCTGAGAAGTGTAGGCGATGATCCTGTCGTGCTGTTCGGGAGAAACAACGGTGATGCTGCCGAAGCCTATCGAGAGGAACATCTGCTTTATCTCGTGCAGCAGTGCTATATCCGTGCCGCCGTCGGGGGTCAGGATCATCGAAGCGTTGTTGAACAGCATGCCGAACGAGCTGTCAAACCCCCATCTCTCGACGCCCGCCATCGGGTGTCCGCCGATGAATTCAAAGCCGTGGGCTTTTGCAAGCTCGTGAGCTGGTGTAAAGACATATCGCTTTACACCGGAGCAGTCTATGACGACCGCGCCTTTTTTGATTATGTCCGCCTTGCTCTGAAGAAATTCGACCGTTGATTCGGGATAGAGCGCGATTATAACTCTGTCGCACTGCGCGAGGATATCGTCCGTCAGTTCGCCGTCTATCGCGCCGACGAGCTTCGCCTTGAGCATGACGCTCTCGTTTATATCAAGACCGTAAACCTCGCTGTCCGTGTTGTCTTTGAACGCTTTTGCCATTGAACCGCCTATGAGTCCGAGGCCTATAACTGCTGTTTTCATAATTATTATATCCTTTCGACAGACTGTTGGCAACCTTACATTTTATATGCGAACGGGCGGATGCTGTTGACGCCCTTGACCACATCGTCGAACGCCTCGGGTGTCAGCGACTGCGGACCGTCGCAGAGTGCGTGCTCGGGGTCATTGTGGACTTCAATAATAAGTCCGTCCGCTCCGGCGGCGGTGGCTGCAAAGGCCATGGGCTTTACAAGCTTCGAGATGCCGGTCGCGTGGCTGGGGTCGACGATTATCGGCAGATGCGAGAGGGTTTTGATAGCGGGAACGGCGGAAACATCGAGGGTGTTTCTGGTGTAAGTCTCGAATGTTCTGATTCCGCGCTCGCAGAGGATAACGTTCATGTTGCCGCCCGCCATGATGTATTCGGCGCTCATCAGCAGCTCCTGCAGAGTGCTCGCAAGTCCGCGCTTGAGAAGTATGGGCTTGTTGATATGACCGAGCTGCTTTAAGAGCTCGAAGTTCTGCATGTTGCGCGCGCCGACCTGAATGACATCGACATAGTCGAACAGCGGCAGCTGAGACAGATCCATGATTTCAGTGACTATCGGCATGCCGGTCAGCTTCTTTGCCTCGAGCAGGAGCTTGAGACCCTCTGCGCGCAGTCCCTGGAAAGCGTAGGGCGAGGTGCGGGGCTTGAACGCGCCGCCGCGAAGCAGAGTTGCGCCGGACTTCTGAACCGCCTGCGCGATACCGCATACCTGCTCTTCCGATTCAACGGAGCAGGGACCCGCGATGATCTGGAAGTTGCCGCCGCCGATTTTGATATCTTTTTCTTCGTCGATGACGACTACCGTATCTTCGGGATGGAACTTTCTGTTCGCGTTCTTGTACGGCTCCTGGATTCTCTTGACATCCTCGACGATATCGAGAGCCTTGATAAGGTCGATGTCGATTCCCGATGTGTCGCCGACGAGTCCGAGCACGGTGTTGTGCTCGCCGAGGCTGCTGTGAACCGTGATGCCGAGGCTTTCAAGCCAGTTCACAAGATTGTCGCGCTGCTCTTCGTTGTAATTTTCTCTAAGAATAACTACCATTGTTTTTCCCTCCGGTGAAAATTTGTAAAATAAAAAACCCCCGCAGCGTTCAACTGCGGGGGAGATTACCAAGTTTTGTGCGCCTCAAGCGCGGCTCGGTGCTGTCATTTCCCTGTCTGCGGTCAAACGCAAATAAGCCTTACCGTAAAAGTAGGTAAAGCTAAAGTAATAGGGAAAATATTTAGCTGTCAGTTTTGCTGAAAGCTTCATAATGATGACCTCACTGTCTTGTTGTCCCTATGATAACAGCATGAAAAGCGTTTGTAAATAGAAAATCTCAAAAAAATCCCGAAAAAGCCGAAGTTTGTTGAATATCTATAAAAATACTGTGGATTTTTCGAGCCGCATCTGTAAAAAATATTTTGATTTCGTGCGAAAAATGGTATAATTATATCGACAGAAACGGAGTGATACAGATGAAAAACGAACTTTCGCAGATAATATCGCAGTCCCGTTCGCTCGTATTTTTCGGCGGAGCGGGCGTTTCAACGGAGAGCGGTATACCCGATTTCAGAAGCGTTGACGGGCTGTATAATCAGAAATATGACTACCCGCCCGAGCAGATGCTCAGCCACACATTCTTCGAGCGCAAGACGGAAGATTTCTACAGATTCTATCGTGATAAAATACTTTCCTATGCCGTCTCGGCAAAGCCGAACGCCGCGCACAGAAAGCTCGCCGATCTTGAAGAGAGGGGTATACTCTCGGCTGTCGTGACACAGAACATAGACGGTCTGCATCAGGCGGCGGGGAGCAAAAATGTGTTTGAACTGCACGGCAGCGTGCTCAGAAACTACTGCACGCGGTGCGGCAGGAGCTTCGACGTTAATTATATGATAAAAAGCGAGGGCGTGCCGCACTGCTCCTGCGGCGGGATAATAAAGCCCGACGTTGTGCTCTATGAAGAGGCTCTTGACGACGAGACGGTGCGCGGCGCGGTCAGCGCGATAGCCTCAGCCGACACGCTGATAATCGCGGGGACGAGCATGGTTGTTTACCCTGCGGCGGGGCTTGTGAACTACTTCAACGGCAAACATCTTGTAGTTATCAATATGAGCCCGACTTCGGCGGATTCGCGAGCCGATCTATTGATCTGCGGCAAGGTCGGCGAAGTGCTCGGAGGGGTAGAAATATGAAAAATAATTTCAAAAGCGGGCTGCAAAAGGCGCTCGATGAGCTTGAAAATATAACCCCGCTCAAGCCTTTTAATTGCGGAAAGCTCTGTTCGGCACGCTGCTGCTCCGGCGGGGACAATGACGGCATGGGTCTGTTCCCGGGCGAAAAAGAGCTGCTCGAAAGCAGCATGGATTTTGAAATAAGTGATTCCGAGGGCAACTTCGGCGAGCCTGTTGTCGTCTGCCGCGGCGGCTGCGACAGGCGCAAAAGACCGCTTTCGTGCAGGATATTCCCGCTGTTTCCGCTCGCGGTCGAGCGCGAAAACGAAATTGTTATAGTGCCTGTGCCCGACCCGCGCGCGGGTATGTGTCCGCTGCTCCGCTGCCCGGAGAAAATCGACCGAAGGTTTTACAGAGCCGTGCGCCGTGCCGGGGAATATCTTATGCGAGACGAAGATACCCGCAAATATCTCCTTGAACTCAGCGGAGAGATAACAGATATTGCCGAGCTTGCGGAGAGGCTGTAAAACAGGACTTTTGCGAAAAAAGTTTTTACTTTGTTTTTTGAACCGAGCGGGCTAACCCCTCAGTCTTGGCTTCGCCAATCCGGCTCCCCTGCAGGGGAGCCACGCGGGCAGTGTATATCATTTGGTTATAGTAGGACGCGAAGGCATAGGGTGAATTATACAATTTCATATCGTGCCGCTGTCGCGGTAGCGGTGCGTCGAGTCGCCGCACCCTACAAGTGCGTATCAATAAAATCGTGTGATTTCGCGGGTGGGTGATATCCGCCCATACTTACTTTGAACGAAGTGACTGAGGGGTTCGAACGAAAGCCGGATTCGATATCAATTCAGTTCGGAAACGGTGGATTTTTATTTGCTCGGCAGCGATGTGTCACCCTCTTGCCTTCAACTTTAAAATTAGCCGATAATATCATAAATTGAAAAATATCGTTCAGCGCTATTGACTCTTATTTTGCTTGTGCTATAATAAAAATGTCACAAGGTGACCGACGGTCAGCAAAAGTGTGGAGGCGCGGAATGAAAAGCAACGACGAACGCATCAAAACTCTTGAAAAATTCAATATAATCGGACGGAAAAAACGACCTGCCGCGGCGGTATTACTCTTGCTGCTGACGGTGGCATTCGTCGTGCTCGGCATTGTCGTTCCGTCGTTTGCAATAGTTGTCGTGATAGTGCCGATAACCTCGGCGATATTCTTCTATCTCGCCGCCGCCGTGTTTCTTTCCTTGTCTATAGCTATGTTCAAGGGTGTGGATACGGTGCGCTGCCCGTACTGCGGCGCGGAATATTATCTCACGCCGGATAAGAGCCGTCTGCATTGCAAAAAATGCGGCAAGGACAGCTGCAGGGGATAAAGCAAAATAAAAATCAACCGCCGCAAGGATTTTTCCCTGCGGCGGTTTGCTATACAATAATATATCTTAAATATATCTTATTTTATGCCTGCGGCTCCCTTGAGAGCGTTTACTTTGTCGGTGTGCTCCCAGGGCAGGTCGATATCGGTTCTGCCGACATGGCCGAGAGCGGCTACCTGACGATAAATCGGGCGGCGGAGGTCGAGCTCCTTGATTATCGAAGCCGGGCGGAGATCAAAGACCTCGTTCGCGGCGGCGGCTATCTCGGAGTCGGGGATAATGCCGGTGCCGAAGCTGTCAACAAAAACGGAGACGGGCTCGTCAACGCCGATAGCGTAGGCGATTTCAACCTCGCACTTGTCTGCAAGACCTGCGGCGACAATGTTCTTCGCCATGTATCTTGCGGCATATGCTGCGGAGCGGTCGACCTTTGTCGGGTCCTTGCCGGAGAATGCGCCGCCGCCGTGGCGTGAATATCCGCCGTAGGTGTCAACGATTATCTTTCTGCCGGTGAGACCGCTGTCGCCCTGAGGACCGCCGGTGACAAAGCGTCCGGTGGGGTTGATGAATATCTTCGTCTTGTCGTCCATCATATCTGCGGGGATGATCTCGCGGATAACATTCTTTTCAATGTCGCGGCGAAGCGTCTCGGTCTCGATATATGCGGCGTGCTGAGAGGATACGACAACAGCGTCGATTCTTACGGGAGTGCCGTCCTCGGCATATTCGACCGTGACCTGAGTCTTTCCGTCGGGTCTGAGATAGGGGAGAGTGCCGTCTGCGCGGACTTTCGTCAGCTGAGCGGCGAGCTTGTGGGCGAGCGAGATGGGCAGGGGCATAAGCTCCGGAGTCTCGCGGCACGCATAGCCGAACATCATTCCCTGGTCGCCCGCGCCCTGACGGTCAACGCCGAGGGCGATGTCGGGGGACTGCTTGTCTATAGTTGTAAGTATAGCGCAGGTGTGGCCGTCGAAGCCCTTTTCGGGGCTGTCATAGCCGATGTCGCAGATGACCTGACGCGCTATCGAGGGGATGTCTATCTTCGCGCTCGTGGTTATCTCGCCCATTATCATGACCATGCCGGTCGTGCAGCAGCACTCGCAGGCAACTCTGCCGTTCTTGTCCTCGGCGAGGATAGCGTCGAGGACTGCGTCGGAGATCTGGTCGCAGATCTTATCGGGATGTCCGCCCGTTACGGATTCGGATGTGAAAAAGTAGTTTGCCATGTTTTTGTCCTCCTTCTGACAAATAAAAAAAGCGCTCGGCGAAACCGCTAAGCACTTCTGGGCGATACGGAATTTTTCCGCCGCCGGCCTTATCTTCCGGTCTGCACCGCAGGATTTAGCACCTTGAATAATCAGGTTGCCGGGCTTCACAGGGCCTGTTCCCTCAGCCGCTCTTAATAAGGAAATATTAAATTTCGACAGCTATTTTACTCTTTCGTATACACTTTGTCAATAGCCTTAAAAAACATTCGGCTTGAAAATATTGTAAGTATTACTATCGGTTTGATTTTTGACGATATATGCGGTATAATATGAGCCTGTCATGAACTGACGAAACGCAGACTATACTTTATATATATAATATTGCCTGCGCCGCGAAAAATAAAATCAAAAAACACTTGCATTGTCCGGCACTTTGTGCTAGAATATCTAAGCATTTGTTATCCGTCACAGCTTCGATGACGGGGTTTAATGCCGAAGCGGCATGGCCGCACCACATTAAAGCGGGCGCTCCTCTTTCATCTAATTTGTTACGAACGTCTGAAAATCAACGGAGGAATATAAAATGGACGCACTCAAAGTTATTGCACAGGATTCGCTTAAAACAGGCGACGAGATCCCCCAGATCAAGATCGGTGACACCGTAAAGGTTTCCGTTAAGATCCGCGAGGGCGAGAGAGAAAGAATTCAGGCTTTCGAAGGAACCGTTATTGCCCGCAAGGGTTCGGGCGTTTCCGAGACCTTCACCGTTCGCAGAGTTTCCTACGGTGTCGGCGTCGAGAGAGTCTTCCCGGTACATTCACCCAACGTTGCTAAGGTTGAGCTCATCAGAAGCGGTAAGGTCCGCAGAAGCAAGCTCTATTACCTCAGAGACAGAGTCGGTAAGGCCGCAAGAGTTAAGAGCCAGGTCAAATAATTGTGCGAATGAGGGTGTAACATTTATTTGTTACACCTTTTTCACTTAAAACGGGGTTTACGCGATGCGCAGAGTCGAGGAATATTGGTTCAAATTTGAATATCCTGCCGCACTCTCGCAGGAGGCGGACAGCGAAGACGAGCTGCCGGAGCGCTGCCGAAAGCAGTGGAAAATCGTCTATGACGCAGTTGCCACGCTTGAGTCGGCTGTTATTATACTCATACTGTTGTTCTCGCTCGTGTTGAGACCTGCCGCGGTTATCGGCAATTCAATGCTCCCGAATTTCAGCGGCGGCGACAGGGTCACGTGCGTACATAGCTTTTCCGGCTACGAGCGCGGTGATGTTATAATAATATCCCACGCCACGCGCAAGGATGAGTCGATAATAAAGCGCGTTATCGCGGTCGGCGGCGACACGGTGGATATAGATTTCTATAAAGGCACCGTCAGCGTCAACGGTCAGGTGCTCGACGAGCCGTATGTGAATACCCCGACGAATCTGAGCTATGATATGACTTTCCCCGTGACCGTTCCCGAGGGCAAGCTCTTTGTTCTCGGCGACAACAGAAACTATTCCCTCGATTCGCGTTCGACTGATATCGGCTTTATAAACGAGAACAAGGTTCTCGGCAAAGTCGTTTTCAGGTTCTACCCGTTTGATAGAATCAAAATGATCAAAAACTGAGCCGCAAGGCTTGAGATTTGAAGGCGGACTGTTATGCAGGAAAATAATGAACTTCAAATGAATAATACTGAAGAGCAGGCTGACGTTAAAAAGCAGCCGAAGAATTCAAAGACGGTCAGCAATATCTATGATATAGTCTCCGTCGTTGTGTCGGCGGTCGCGGTGATTGCCATTGTTTTCACTTTTGTGACCCGCGTGCTCGTCGTCTCCGGCGCGTCGAAAGAAGAAAATGACAGCGTATTGATGTGGAACGGCGAACGTTGCGAACCGGAAGCGGTTCCTGTGATTGCGACCTACGAAGACCACCGGATGGCGATGGCATTCGCACCGGCAGTAATCACCTTCCCTAAGCTGCTGATTGCTGACCCGCAAGTTGTTTCCAAATCGTATCCCGGTTATTGGGAGGATTTGAAACTTGCCGGATTCCAAGTGATAAACGAAGGTTAATCATTGTCGTACTGTGGAGGATTTCAATAAATATACTTCCCATATCAACTATTCCCCTATTGTAGATTTTACATTACAGCAGGGAAAAGAGACTTCTTATAAAAAAGGAGAGTACTTTGTACGGCAAGGAGAAGCCTGTAAGATCATGGGATTTGTTGTTTCCGGCTCTTTCCGCTATTGTTGCGTCAACAGTCTGGGCGAAAGCAGCATTGTCGGATATACATTCGACCATTCTTTTGTCGGGAATTATCCGGCTTTCCAGTTGCAGGACCAATCAAATGTAGATATTCAAGCGTTATGCGACTGTACGGTGTATGTGATCAACCATTCCCAACTGGCAGATTTCTACGACATTAACAACGACCACCAAAAACTGGGACGCCGGATTGCAGAAACTCTTCTGTGGGAAATATATGACCGGATGATCTCCATGTACAGTCTGACACCGGAAGAACGTTATCTGGATATTATCAACCGCTGTCCCGACCTGCTGAAACTGATTACTTTAAAAGAACTCGCCTCCTATCTACTTATTCGTCC
>OGYE01002190.1_pt1 | contig 12155 bp, 11 predicted proteins | sample 1576471 | NCBI WGS metagenome assembly OGYE01 (sample SAMEA3541532, study PRJEB24748) | human gut metagenome | biome: human gut; feature: human-associated habitat; material: faeces | place: China | collected 2012
AGTATCTGCCCGGCATCCTCCGGCACGACGGCGTCACCTACAAGATGCTCTGCGAACAGCTGTATCTCGTGACCGAAGGGCTGTACGGCATTCCGCTGGCGGTGTCCTCCACCATGATCTTCGCCTTCGTCATGTTCGGGTGCTTCCTCCAGCGGGCGGGATTGGGGCAGGTCTTTCTGGATCTCGCCTGCGTGCTGACCCGGCGCTCCAAGGGCGCCGGAACGACGATCAGCGTGATCTCAAGACCTGCTGTTCTGATATATCCGATCGGGGTAAAAGCCATGATAAGAATAATAGCAACTAAAAGTGCCATCTCCACAAGATACTTTGTGGAAAACTTTTTCTGAGTCATAGTCTCTTCCTCTTTTCTTAATAATATGTAATTCATATGCAACGTTATTAAGTATAGCACTTGGACACCTTTTCCGCAATGCTGCATTAACGTTTTTAACATATTCTGTTAATTGTATTTCAGTGCCTTTTTCAAAGCTGCAGAAATTGCCGTTCCTACAACAAAACATACAACCGCTTCAACAAGTCCGTTGATTCCCACAAATGCAAGCACAAACCAGAACGGATTGCTGACACCCAGTGTCTGAACAAATGACTGGATATACTCCGTCTGATAAAAACCAATCACCAGCATACCCATAAACAATGTCGTATTCAAAAGCGGACAGCATAAATTTGCGACCGTGATTGATGCAGTATATGGGATTTTCGTCTTTCTGAGTCCCTGATAGCCACCTATCCCGATGATAAAACGCTCACATCCCTTTGAAACAGCATCATTTATCATCTCACCGACACCATATGTAGTCGTATGCATCGGATCTCTCCGGTTCTCCGGAACAAGTGGAAGCCCCGCCGCCGCTGCCATCTCCATGACAGCAGTTCGCCCGTCTGCGGCATTATATATTGTATATTCCGCAGTGATCCTATCACCAAGCGGTCCGGTCACATAACATCGCTCTCTGCTGACACCATCTCTTCCATATATAAGAGCATCAGTAGTGCCCTCTCCGCCATCAGCCACAGGACGTACCCTGACCTCTGTATCCGGCAATATTGACTTTATTCCTTTTTTTATGGCATTCCCCGCTTCAAGACTCGTCATGCTTCCCTTGAAAGAGTCAACCGCCACAAGTATCTTCTTCATAATAACTCCTGTCTGTATACTGAAGCACCAGCCATCCATCTTTGTACATGGCTGAAGCTTCACATCGCCTTTGTATATTATAATACCATCTGCAATTTTTGCACACCAAAAGTGGGGCGTATACAAAACTGTTGTTATGTTCTGTATACGCCCCGTTGTTCAAAAGGATGTAATTAAGCTATTTTACTTTAACTGATTTCGCCTTGCTCCACGCAGAGTAAAATGTCACTGACTTTCCATTTATCTTTACTGTCTTGTAGGTTCTCACACGTACATAGTATGTCTTTCTACTCGCAAGCTTCTTGACACTTGTTCTGATCGTCTTGTTCTTGCTTACAGTCTTTACCTTTGTGCCACTTCTGAAATTCTTATTTGCACAATACTGTAACTGGTAACCCGTTGTCTGTGTCATCTGCTTGTTCCATCTGACTGTCATGCTGCCCTTGCCGGACGCAGTCGCAGCAATGGTGGTTCCCTTCGGATTTATGGTGAAATACATTGTCTTCGAATCCTTATATTTATTTCCGCACAATGTGACCTTGACCGAATATTTTCCTACATTTTTTCTCCCCGCACTGTAGGTGGCCTTGTAATCCTTATTCTTTGTCAGAATATTCCCAGCGGCATCTTTTACTGTAACCGCCGGTGTTCTGACCTTTCCATTATATACATACGAAGCCGCATTAAGCTTAATTGTAGACACCTTGGATATTCTGGATGTCGAAAGCTTTTTGCCGCATGACCTACACGTTGTGGTGATGACGCCAGCCTTCGACATTGTTGCTTTTGTTGTCACAGTGTTCACCTTTGTGGCGTGCTTACATACGGTCGTCTTTGCTGTGAGGACGCCAGACGCGGCATTACTATACACCACGTAAGTGTTCTGTATATATTCAAGCTCACCGGATACCTTGTAACCCTGTGACAACATATACTCATTGCTGTAATACTGGTCTCTTGTAAATGAAACATTGTCTTCTGACTTCTCCACCATATAATATGATGACACATTTCCATACTTGTCTGTCACATCGCCAAGTACACCTGCTATGTCATATTTGAAATATGCATAATCTTTGTAGTTATTATCTATTGAATTATATAAAAATACACACTTATCGCCCGTCTTCTCCTCAATGTACACATATGCAGGTGAAGAGGATCTTAAAGAATATCCGGCAACAGATTCTTGTGTATCGGTGTATCCACACTCCTCAGCGTTGAATGTACCCTCTGTAGTCTTCAGCTCATGCATATAATACTTTCCATCGTTTCCTGGTATAGGCATGAGCTCATACTCTGTATATATACGCACATTCTCTGCCTTTATCGTTCCATCTGGATTATACTCGGTACGCACCCCCTCCGTCACAGTATACAATTTCTTATCATCAGCTTTTTTGTACACCTGACAAATGTCACCTTCACCGCTCAGATCAATCTCTATGCTCTGTATCTGCTCATAGTTCATTCTGGTTGCCTGTGTCTTCTGAAGACCTGTCAAACCATTTACAGCAAAACAATCTGCAACCGTTGTGTTCATGGCCAGAACAAGGTTGCCATCCGTCTTTCCCGCAAATGCGTGTACCTCAGCATTTCCGCTTATCTTGAAGTATGATCTTGTTCCCTCCGGCTGTAAAACTATTGCGTCAGTTGACTTCTGCTTCTCGTTGACATACAATTTACCGTCACCAACGATTTCCACAGAACCGCCATATCCATCTCCCCATGCATACAATGCACTTACATGACTCGTTCCCACGAGCTTGATCTTAAAATCATCGCCCATCATATTGGTAACGACCCTGTAATCCGGCAAATTACAATTGGTGAGTGTCAAAGTGTTCGTACTCTTGTCATACACCGCACCTTTGGCACTGGTAGTTGTTCCTGCCTGCGGAGTCCTGAAGCTGTACACATATATCGCTTCGTTATTATCCGGATTGTAGAACTCAACATATGCAAAGCTCCACTCCTCATCCTCACACGGGCCATTGTTTGCGGCCATCGCCGCGACACCGCCTACCGTCAGAATAAAAATAAACGACAGCAGAAATGTCAATCTCCTGAAATGCTTCATAGTCATTCCCCCTTCTATGATATTCTTCGTCTACAGGTAAGTAACTCACCTGTTGTTTTATGTCATAGATTATAGTCATCTGCTGTCGTTTTCATAACGTTACATATGTCTCAATATGTGCTATATATTCAATTTTACATTCATTCATCACTTTTATCTAATCCATATGTGTATTTTCAATCTGGCACACTTATACTTCCATAGCAATCAACTCTCACGCAATCATCATTCCTCATGCCATCCATAATAATACTGAATAAGGCCTACTCTGGTCTTCGTTCCAGTCTTCTCATTCATGGAAGATATATGCCTATATAGGGATGCCCTTGATATGTACAGCTCATCCGCTATATCCTGTACACTGCCATCAGATACAAGCAGCTTCTGCAACACCTCCCGCTCACGTCCAGTGAGGTGATGAGCATCTGCAAAGCATTCAAAATCAACCTCAACTCTTGCGTTAGAATTCTCCGCCGATTTCGTCACTTTTTCTTCATCATATCGTCTATATTGTTCCTTCTGTAGATTTTCAAGCACAAATACCGCAATGCTTATAAGTACGAGCAACAATATGACCACTACACTCATAACCATGATTCCGGGGAAATCTATCAGCATATATGATATTATTCCCACAATACCCGCACCAATGTTGTTGACTGCCCTTCCGGCACCAGACCAAAGCGCTGACCAACGCATTCCATAGGATACATTTATGAATCCTGTCGTGAAATACACTACGAAGAATCCGGCTGCAAGATAGAATACAATCAGACCTATGATAAATGCCCCTCCAAACTCTATGATAAGCATGGCTATAACGGACAACACTGTAACGCAGTACATCATCTGATTCATAAAGCGCTGATCTTTTATATCAAACAAGAAGCCTGCTGCAACTCCGCTTAATGCGAGAAACAACCTTGGCCATTGCCCCACATCTGCCCCGCCCTCAGCGTGGACAACGGTCACAACATTATCCAGTGCGGAAAATATAAACGTCATAAGAAGAACAACCATCACAAGCGCCACAGCCACCGATCCGCTATCAGGAGTTGTTTCGTCACATTTTTCTTTGCAATCCGTTTTGTTCCGCTCATCTACCATGTATGTGTCCACTTCCGCTTCTGCGTATTCATCTCTGGCCAGAAAAAGTATCACTGCAAGTGCCACTATGGCCAGCGAGAACATAACCATACGCAGGATCACATTGTCTATAAGATTATAATTGATATACTGCAGAAGCAGTCCAAGTGCATATGAAATTCCCACAATTACCGTAAGATGCTTTCTATCCGTATAATCGCGGCTCACATCGTGATACACGCGTCCTCCCATAACACCACACACAATAAAGAATATAATTCCATATAACAGTATCAATTTGCCGGAACACAGTATTATCGCTGCGAGCGCGGCAACCTCCACTATATTCAAAGTAATAATTATTATCTGTTTGATTTTGCTGCCGACATATCTCTCAATCAGTGCATATATGAATAGTCCCACCGCACTGGCCAGCAGTATCACACTCTGATACAACAGAACACTTCTGGCATCCACAAACTCCGCAGCTCTGCTGTCGAAGAAGAATTCCATACCCAGAAATACAAAGCTGAACAGAGCCAGCGAGATCACACTTCTGATATGCGCCGGTTCAAAGCCTTTTTCATTATTATTTATTTTTTCAACATCCACTGATCTTTCCCCTGACATATATGGACATCTCCTGTTTATTCTGTATTAAAGATAATATAGCGCTGAATTTTTGTCAAAATATAAAGTATGCTAATTCATAACACCTATGCCCCTTGGAGTATCAATGTGATTGAATCGAAGAAGGACGCCCCCCAAAAGGCGTCCTTGCTATATTAATTATTATCTATGCATTTTCCGTACCGTCATCTTCTCTCTGACACTTTCTTATATACACAGAAAATCTCACAGATGCGGTGAGTGCTATCACAATCCATGTAAATATATTCGTATACCACACTCCCCAGAATCCCATCTTTAACACATACATCAGTATCAGTGCAAATACTATCCTTCCTCCCACCTCAAGAGCACCATTCAGCATGGAGAACACCACATCCCCCATTCCATTTAATGCGCCTCTCATGGTATATATCGTTCCAAGTGCAATATACATACTTCCGGATATCACAAGTCCCTTTGCGCCAAGCCTTATGACATTCTCCTCCGTCACGAAAAATCCCACAACATTTTCCCTGAAAACTGCTACCAGACAGAACAATGCTGCACCAAGAGCCAGCGTGATGAGCTCTGTCTGCCATACCGCTCTGCGCACCCTTTCGTACTTGCGTGCACCACAGTTCTGTCCTGCAAATGTAGACAATGCAAGTCCCAGAGAACTAAACGGCTGGAATATGATTCCCTCAACCTTTCCTGTTGCAGTATATGCAGCCATGACCTCCGGACCATATCCATTTATAAGGGTCTGCAGTATTGAGCAGGATATTGATATCATGGAAGTCTGAACCGCCATTGGTATACCGATACTGAAATCTTCCTTCATTATATCTCTGTCAAACTTGAAATGGCCTCTCTTCAGTCTGAAATAGGGATTGGTTTTCACCGCATAACATATAGAGCCAACGCTAGACAGGATCTGACTGAGAACCGTTGCATATGCGGCACCGGCAACGCCCATATCCATGTATATGACAAACACTATATCAAGCACAACATTTATGGCAGAAGCAATCATGAGAAATATAAGAGGGGTCTTTGAATCCCCAAGTGCCCTTAGCACAGCAGAAATTCCGTTATAAATAGCCACCGCTATCGTAAATCCACAGGTGATCCTCATGTATGTATATGCGTAGTCAAATGTCTCTGCAGGGGTCTTCATGAGCCTTATAATAGGCCCCGCAAAACAATATCCCAGTATACTCATGAGTGCACCAACCGCCAATATGACAAACAATGCATTTGCTATGGCTTTTTTTACCTGCTCTTCTTTCTTCGCTCCAAAATATCTTGATATGACAACACCTATTCCAGATGCCATTCCATTGCACAAAGAAAAAAACAGGAAACTGATCATTCCAACTGATCCCACACCGCCAAGCGCATTTGCCCCTAGATGACGACCAACCACTATCGAATCAACCAGGCTGTATACCTGCTGAAATAGATTGCCTATAAGTAGCGGAACTGAGAACTTCATGATCAGTTTCATACTGCTTCCCTCTGTCATATCCATAACATATTCTTTTTTGTTCAATACCTTTTCCACTATGTTTGCTCCTTGTATATATTTAGATTATCCATGATATACAAACTCATGAATCACCTTGCAGATTTTCATAGCAGCACCATCCGTATTGTAATCCCTGTGTATTAACCCATATGCCTCATCATAACATAAGTTATGCTAAGGTCAAGAAGCTAAATGGCTAATCTTCTATATACTCAACATAATCTCTTTCATCAGCGAAAAGCTGGTACTCTCCGTCCACATATCCCATATACCCTTCCGAAACAAAATATCCTTTTATCATGATCACGCCTCCTGTACACTTTATCTTCCAAGCTTCAAGCCTCTATCAAGCTCCTTAATATGGCTCTATCTTATCTTGTCAAGTGTCCAAAAAAGCGTACACCAATTCTCTTTTATATTCCACAAGTACCGACGCAAATCCGGGCTTGAAGATAAGTGACACGGCATATATAATGTATATAATTTTGAAAAATTTCTGCCATATAAACATGGCACCAAGGAGGAAATATGTACTACGGCGCACTTGAAGCCGGTGGCACCAAGATGGTTTGTGCCATAGGCGATGCAGACAAGAATATAATAGACAGAATATCCATACCGACGGGCACACCTGACCAGTCCGTGCCTGCCATGATAGATTACTTTAAGAAATATGACATATCCGCTCTCGGAATCGGTACATTTGGCCCGGCCGACATCAATCCTAATTCCCCTACCTACGGCTCCATCATGAGGAGTCCCAAGAAAGATTGGGAGGGATTCAGCCTTTACAAAGCATTTACGGATGCGCTTGGCTGCCTGGTTGTGGTGGACACAGACGTAAACGCAGCAGCCTGGGGTGAATACCTGTATGGAGCACTGAAAGGACTCAACTCGGGAATGTACCTCACTGTTGGAACCGGCATCGGCGGCGGTATAATATCCGATGGCAGACTCATTCACGGCATGGAACACCCGGAGACAGGCCACATCCTCATCCCTAGACGAACCGGAGATGATATACCATGTACCTGCCGATTCCACCAGAGCTGTGTAGAGGGTCTTGCATCCGGCCCTATGCTTGAGCGCAGAACCGGAATGAAAGGCAAAGACATCCCAGCCGACTCACCGGTATGGGATCTTGAAGCATTTTATATAGCTGAGGCACTGGTCAACTACACCATGTGCTACTCAGTTGAGAGGATCGTCCTTGGCGGCGGAGTCATGGACAACAAATTCCTGTTCCCTATGATCCGCAATTACTACACTGAACTGCTGTCGGGTTACATTGACATGCCACAGGTCAAGGACACCGACACATACATTGTTCCCGCAGGGCTCGAGGGAAATCAGGGCATCATAGGTGCTATGAACCTGTTCTGATACACACATTTGTCCACAAAAAAACAGTTTCACCGATCGACTGGTGAAACTGTTTTTTCTTTTCTATGCTGTTGCCTTCTCGTACTCCTCAAAGGTCTTATCCATTATAACCTTGTACTTGCCATACTCGGTCTTGTTGTAGAAGCACTCCTCTGAAAGACTCTTGATACCAAACTCCTCGAACCACTCTTCCTTAAGCTTGTTGAACAGAACCTCCTTCTTTGGTCCTGTGATGGTCTCCAGATGCCACAGACTGAAATGCAGTGCATAGTTGATGTAATCCTGCTCATACTCCCAGAAATTGCCGTGTGCTTCAAGCGCCGCCTTGAGTGCCACAAGAGCCTCGTGGAAGCACTGCCATGACTTCTCTCTGGTGTTGGACAATGACTTTGGATTGTTTCTTCTCTGGTGTGCAAGCACCTCGTCCACTATCTCTATATTTGTTGCAAATGCTATCGCTGAAAATACGAACAGCATATCATTCGAAGTTCTGAGCTGCTGGAATCGGAAATGGTTCTCCTCAACATATTCCCTGCTGAAGAGCTTATCCCAAGCCCATCCCACAAATACCTTGAATATATTTCCCGTGAAATTACGAAAATACATTGGTCTGTACGGTGGAAGCTCCTTCTCGTGAAGTGTCCATCTGACCTGAACAAATTCCTGAAGATCCTCTCTATACTGATCTGATCTGAACACAACTACCTGAGCTCTGGTCTCGTGAGCCTTGCTCCATGCCTTTTCCAGCATGTCCGGCTCAAAGAAATCATCGGAATCCAGAAATGAAAGATACTCTCCGGTCGCGATCTCAAGACCTTTGTTTCTCGCTGCCCCGGCTCCGGCATTTGCCTGCTGTATAACCTTTACACGCTGATCCTTCGCCTCATATTCCTTCAATATCGCCAGAGAATCATCTGTGGAGCCATCATCCACGCAAATGATCTCTATATCCTTAAGTGTCTGACCCACTATGCTGTCCATGCACTGGCGCAGATAATCAGACACATTGTAAACAGGAAGAATAACTGATACCTTTGTACCCATAGCTTTACCTCTATTTGTTTCGACTAAATAAACTCTTGATCTTTCTAGGTATGAACATAATGACCGCACCGATCCTGAATGTAGGTGTCTTCTTCACTCTGTCCAGATCTGCACGGGTCTGATGAACCAGACCACGGAGTCTCTTGACTTCTCTCTCAAGCTTGCGCTCACGATCTGTACATCCGATTCTTGTATAATAGTAATCGTCAGGGGACTTGATGATAAACTGGATGTTCGCCCACTCAAGCTTTGTAAATATAGTCTGATCAATCTCCTGCATCTCCATTGCTCTCTTGAACTCGGAGCTGTATCTTCTTATATAATCCTTCTTGAATTCAGGTCCGATTCTCCTGATCGTCTCGTTGTAATTGTGGTATTTCTTGAGCCAGTATACGCCTCTGAAACGCTCCCAGATCTCAGGATTCTTTACAAGTATATCTCTGATGTGATCATACTCAACATTGACACAGTATACCTTCTCTCTGCTGTGAACAGATGAATTCGGGTTATCTCTGCGGTTCATATAATATGGCTTGTTCACTATCATAGCTCTCTTGGCATATATAAATGTCTGGAACCAGAAACCATTGTCCTGGAATGATGCTCCCGGAGTCTCGTTGTGTCTGATATGATACTCCTCTATGAAGCTTCTCTTGTAAATTCCACTCCATGTGTTCATAATGAAACGGATCGCACTTGGTGTCTCGCTTGGATTGAACACAACATTATAATCCTCTGCATTCGGTGACAAGTGGTTGTACACCAAAGTCATGTTGCCATTGTCATCGTTGCGCTTAAATCTATAGAAATCTGCCTTTACAAGGTCAAGGTCGTTCTCAACCGCCTTGTTGTACAGTTCCTCATACATATTAAGTGGCACAAAATCATCAGGCTCAACTATACCAATATACTCACCTGTAGCCTTATCAAGACCGATATTCATGCCTATTCCATAACCGCCATTTTCCTTGTCAACAATAATGATACGGTCGTCTTTCTCCGCATATCCCTTTAATATTTCAAGTGAACTATCTGTAGATCCGTCATTGATACATATGATCTCGATATCCTTCAATGTCTGATTTACAACACTATCCATACACTCCACCAGATACATCTCTACGTTATATGTTGGAATGATGATTGAAACCTTTGCCATCTTTCTTCTCCCATAAAATTTTATCACAATGTTAGTATGTGCTATAATGCACAATTCATGGGCATTATAGCACATACTATATATATTATGCAATTTTTGATTTTATTTATTTATAAGCTATGCAAATAAGGCAAAATATGCAAGAACTATAACTCCGAGCACGATCCTGTACCAGCCAAATATCTTGAAGTCATGCTTCTTGATGTAGCTCATCAGGAACTTGATGACAACAATGGATACAAGGTATGCAACGACACAACCTATAATAAGTATAGCGAACTCAGCACTTGTAAATGACAGTCCAAATTTGATCATCTTCAGAGCACTGAGTCCGAACATAACCGGAACCGCAAGGAAGAATGTGAACTCCGCTGCTGCCACTCTTGATACACCGATGAGCAGGGCGCCTATGATGGTGGCACCTGAACGGGATGTACCCGGTATGATGGAGAGCACCTGAAACATACCTATAAGAAATGCTGTCTTGTATGTTATGTCGTTCAGCGTCTCAACCTTCGGTGTTCTGGTCTTGTTCCAGTTCTCAATCACAATAAATGCTATTCCATAGAAAATAAGGGCAATCGCTATGACAACCGCTGTGTGCAAATGCGCCTCTATGTAATTATCAAACAGTATCGTAACTATCGCTCCAGGTATACATGCAACAACTGTCTTGAACCACATACTCCAGGTATCTTTCTTCATGACAGGCTGTGTCTTGTCTTTGAGCTGGAAAGGCCACATCTTATTCCAGAATATGGTCACGACAGCAAGTATCGCTCCAAGCTGTATCACCACGAAAAACATTTCCTTGAAATCAGTGCTCGCATTCAGTGAGATAAATTCATCCACAAGAAGCATATGTCCTGTGCTACTGATCGGGAGCCACTCTGTGACTCCTTCCACGATACCAAGGAATACTACCTTAAGTATCTCGATAAAACTTAATGCCATCTCTTCTCTCTCCTTTTAACTTCATTATGAGTATTCTATATTCACAGCGGATATCTGACTCCATCCGGCTGCGGTCTCTATGATAACATATTCTCACTCGTTGTACATCATTCTACAGAAAGCTTTTGAAAATGTTATGTATGAGTTTATCTTCTGTCTATAATTTGCATATATCCGGTATCTCAGCACCCCAGATGTCAACCAGCTTATCCACCGAAAACGCAGCATTTGCCGGGCTTGTGGACGGAAGTACAACAGGTTCTATGCCAAGTATCTTCTGCTGATATTTTGCATAATACTTTCCTGAGGTCTTGCCGTTGCATATCACTTTTGTGACCTTGGAAGCTTCCACTATCTTCGACAGATCCGTGGGCGTAACATTCTTTATACTGCTGTCGCTTGAACCTATGATGTCACAACTGTAGATCGCATCCCACAGGGCTATGTGGTGTGCATGCAGCATGGCTTTCTTCTCATCTATGGTCACCGGAAGTTTCTCGCCAAGCACTCTGCTGATGACCTTCCAGAATCTGTTCTGCGGATGTCCGTAGAAGAACATCTGCTCCCTGGACTTCACCGATGGCAGGCTTCCCAGTATGAGTATCCTTGATTTCTCGTCGTATAGTGGGGGAAATGGATGTACTATATGTTCATATCTGTCCTCTGTCAATCTTCTCACCTCTCAGATAATATTCAAATAACTTTTTCCATTTTTCTGGTACATTGTACGCCACCTGCCGGTTATTTTTCAATTAAATTCTTGCTTTTGCAGCTATGTTTTAAGTCATGTCCACATTATTTAATTTACTTCCAAATGATATTCATGTATATTAATTAAGTTAACGTAATTTACGGACTATGAGCGAGATCCGCCAATGCGGTAACGAACACATTTGGGAGGAATTATACATGAAAAAGAGAGAATCTTTTAACAACAAATGGGGCTTCATCCTGGCCTGCATCGGCTCTGCCGTGGGCATGGGCAACATCTGGATGTTCCCTACAAGAGTCTCCATATACGGCGGCGGATCCTATCTCATACCATATTTTATATTTGTGGTACTCATCGGATTCACCGGAGTTATCGGATGAAGTTTTTATAAGCGATATGAAAGGCACACGCGGCAGCGCATGTGTCTTTTGCATAATT
>OGYE01002198.1_pt1 | contig 12126 bp, 10 predicted proteins | sample 1576471 | NCBI WGS metagenome assembly OGYE01 (sample SAMEA3541532, study PRJEB24748) | human gut metagenome | biome: human gut; feature: human-associated habitat; material: faeces | place: China | collected 2012
GTGGAGTTCCGGGTGAAGCGCATTTCCGAGATCATGGACGAGGCTGAGTATCCGGTGCATCATCGTTCCTGCTCCGGGCTGCCCGCAGGCGGGACGGCAACCCGGCGTACGACACGTCTAGCTTTCCTTGCGGGGCTCCGGCGTCCCGTTTTCCTTTTCATCAGCAGGCTGGGCGGCGGTCTCCCCGCTTTCTTCCACGGCGGGCTGGACTTCCGCCGGGGCAGGGACGGCAGCCGGAACTTCAGGCTCTTCAGGATGCTCAGGCTCCGCCGCAGGCAACAGGATGCGCACCAGGGCCCCGCCTTCGGGCCCGTTGGCCAGCTGGATCTCGCCGCCATGGCTGTTGATGATGGAACTGACGATGGGCAGGCCCAGGCCCGTGCCGCCGTCCTTGGTGGTGAAGAAGGGATCCAGCACGCTGTCCAGCAGGGCCGGATCGAAGCCCGGCCCCGAGTCCAGGGCTTCCAGCACCACGCGTCCGTCATCGCTCATGCGGCTGCTGATGCGGATGATGCCCGGCCCGTCCATGGCCTGCTGGCCATTGACCAGAATGTTGTAGATGGCCCGGTAGAGCAGGTCCTTGTCACCACGCACCCACAGCCCGGGCGAGGTACCCCGTTCCACGGCCACCCCCACGCGGCCCAGCTCCCCTTCCAGGAAGGCCAGCACCTGGCTCAGCACAAGATCCAGATCCACCAGATCCTGCCGCGGCTGGCGGGGGCGGGCATAGTCCAGAAAATCGTTGACCGTCTGCGACAGACGGACGGATTCGTCATAGATGGCCTGCAGGATGCGCGATGTCCCGGCATCGGCCTTACCCATGCGGCGCTGCAGCAGCTCTGCGCTGGAGCGGATGATACCCAGCGGATTGCGTATCTCGTGGGCGATGCTGGCGATGACGCGCCCCATGCTGACCAGTTTCTCGTTGCTGTGCAGCTCGTTCTCCAGCTGGCGGTTCTTGGCCATACGGTCGGCCAGGACGCGTTCCGCCCGCTGGATGAGCATCAGGAGCAAGGCGAACATGATGACCGACGACAGCAGGCAGGTCACCACCACGACGCCCTGGAAAAGCAGGATCTGCTCGTAATCGCTGGTGATGTCCTGCGTCAGCTCCAGGGCCCCCATGATGGGCGGTTCCGCCCCCGGCTGGAGGGGCTCCCCGCGCAGGGGATAGAGGGTCCGCAGGACAAAGGTCCCCGACGGCAAGGGCAGATGGAAGATGGCCCGCCAATCCGGGATATTGGAAATGAGCTCCGGCTTGGGCACGCCGCCGCGCAAGGTATCGTCCAGGCTTTCCGGCCCCACGCCCATGCGCCCCAGTTCTTCCCGGCTGGTGGAATAGGCCACCACGCGCGTGAAGTCATAGATGCGCAGGCGTTCCATGGGCAGCCCGTGGACCACGGACTGCACCACCTGATCCAGCCGCTCGTACTGGCTGGGCTGGCGCAGCGCGATGCGGCCGTGGGCCAGCAGGGTGGGCAGGGCGAAACGCCGGTAGATCTGGTGGTTGAGGTTCTCGGCCAGCAGACGGGAGAAGTTCTCCTGACGTGTCAGCAGGGCCTCACGCGCCGAATTGGCGATGAAGAACGACAGCACCAGACTGGTGGCCATGATGACCAGCAACGAGAGCCAGGACAGCGTGCGGGCATAGCTCAGCGGCAGATCCTGCTCTGCCGTCACTCCCGCTGCGGCGGTACCACCTTTGAACATGCGATGCTCCAGTCTGCCGTCCGCAGCCCGAGACAGGACAGGCCGGGGACGCGGCAGGGAAAAACGGGCTCCCTAGAAACTTTCGGGCTCCTGGGCCACAGCCAGATACTCGGCAAGGTCGGCAGCCTCCCGGGGATAACCGGACGCGCCCAGACGGGTATTGGCCAGCCGCTTGCCCAGCTCCACAGCGGGCTGATCCAGCGGGTTGATGCCCATGAGCCAGCCGGTGAAGACCGTGGCCGCCTCCAGCAGCAGCATCATGCTGCCCGCCGCACGGGGCGTGCATTCGCCCATCTCCATGTGCAGCAGCGGCACACCGCTCTTGCACAGGGCCATGCGCGTGCCCAGGCCTTCGGCTTCCAGCAGGGCCCCGAAAGGCTTGCCGCGCAGCCAGCTCCAGTTCTCCGGCAGATCCTGGCCGAAATGCCGTCCCTGCTCCAGCCCCTGGGCGGTCACGAAGATGCAGCCCTTGTCACGCTGCCCGTCCAGGAACATCTGGTTGACGGAATGCTGGTCCGTGACTCCGGTGGCGGGCACAGGCATGATGCCCTTGCCGTCCTTGCCCAGGCTCTCGGCCCAGAGCTGGGCGAACCAGGGGCCATAAGTGGACCATTGCGGCACATAGCAGAAGAAGACCAGCTGGCTGTAGCCGTGGCTCTCCAGGGCGTTGGCCCAGCAGGCCAGGTGGAAGGCGGGATGCCCGGCAAGGCAGGAGGGATCCTGGGCCAGCGGACGAGCCACAGAAGCCGCACCGTCCAGCAGGGCCTGCCAGTCGATGCCCAGAAAGGCGGCGGGCAGCAGGCCCACGGCCGAGAGGGCCGAATAGCGGCCGCCCAGATTGTCCGGTACTTCCAGCGAATCCAGACCGTAGCGGGAGGCCTCCTCCCGCAAAAAGCCCTTGTGCAGGTCCGTGACCACGATCATGTGTTCATGCCAGCGCTCGCCCAGAGCCTGGCGCAGCCAGTCCCGGCAGAGGAAATACTGGGAAAGGGTCTCGATGGTGCCGCCGGACTTGCTGATGCAGACCACGGTGGTCTCGCGGGGCGGCAGCTTGCCCAGCCAGCTCTCGAAAGTGGCGGCGCAGACATTGTCCGCGATCCAGAGGCAGGGGCCGTCATGGCAGGGGCCATCCTGCCCGGGCGCAAAGGCGCGCTGCAGGGCGCGGGCGCCCAGCGCCGAGCCGCCGATGCCCAGCACCAGCATGTGGCGCCGCGCACGGACCCGGGGCAGCAGGGGCGGCAGTTCCCGCTCCAGACGCTCCCGGTACGGCATGGTCAGGAAGGGCAGCAAGCCCTGTGCGCATTCCGTCTCCAGACGGTGCGCCAGCTCCGGCGCACGTGCGGCGAAAGCAGCGGCGGTTTCCCGCTCCAGGCGGCCTGTATAGGCGCGGGACCATTCAAGCGTATGCATCATGGTGTCCTCCCCATAGACGGGACGGCTTCCGCAAGGGAAGCCAAAAGGCCGGAGCGGCACCGCGACGGCGCCGCTCCGTAAGATCAAAACAGTTTCAAGGGTTTGGGGGCAAAAAAGCGCCGGCGCACGTCCTTGTAGGTCTGCGGCCGCACACCGAAACGGTAACGCCACAGCACGCAGTCCTCACGGGCGGCACACTGACGCACGTCGGCACGGCTGCCCGCACACATCATGCACTGCCCGCGGATGACGCGCAGGGCGCGGCGCGGCGCATCGGGGCCATGCCATTCCGGGCGGCTGTCCGCCTCGACGGCGGCCATACGCCACCCCCACAAGGGGCAGTCCTCATCCGCGCACTGGCGCACGGAACGGGAGGAATTGCCCTGACATTCAAGACAAAATTGCCGGATGGCGGCAACAGGGCCAGGATTGGCCATGGATCCCCCCGCCTAGGCCGATTCCCGGCCGCAGCACTTCTTATACTTTTTGCCGCTGCCGCAGGGACAGGGATCGTTACGGCCCACCTTGGGCTCGGGACGGCGGTAGGCCTTGGGACGACGGGCCACGCCGTCCACATAGTACAGCTTGCCGTCCTTGCGCTGGAAAAAGCTGCGTTCGCCGATCTGGCGCACGGAACCTTCCAGCTCGTAGTAGGCATAAAATTCGGCCGTGTCGAAAAGCTCGCCGTTCTCACCTTCGGGCTGGTCCTTTTCACAGGGGCCCATGTCCAGACGCAGCCAGTGGACGTCACGGGTCTGCTCTTCCAGCATCTGGGCGGTCAGATCTTCGCGATAGGCGGGATGGGTGGTCTCCACCAGATAATCGAATTTGCCGAGGCAATAGGCGCTGAAGCGCGAACGCACCATGGTGTCGGCATCATCGGGCCAGGCCTTGCCTTCCAGGTAGGGACCACAACATTCGTCCAGAGGGCGGCCACTGCCGCAGGGACACAGTTCAGACATCTTGCAGTTACATCCTTGTTATGACAGCTGCCATGACAGGAGCCACGGCGCTTTGCAAGTGTAGCCCATGGCCGCCCCGGCGGCAAGCAGGACAGGCGGGGAACGGCGCCACGGGAGGCTTTACGGGACATGGCGGAGCTACCGGCCGGCAATCAGCACTCCCGGGAGGCTGCCCATCGGACAGACACGCCCCGTCCCCCCGATGATGGAACATGCCGACAAAGCCGAAGCCCCGTCCGCTCCCAAACGTCACACACCCGGACCTCGCAGGAGATGGAAAGGGCCTCCCTGCCGGGAAGCCCCTCATGCGATCTTTAGAAAAAGCGATCAGTTGCGCGGTGCCGACAAGCGCACGTAGCAGCTTTCCGGGACCTCGTCTTCAGGCAGCTCCCCGGCAGCCAGCCGCAATTCCATGCAGGTGGCGGCCTTTTTCTCCAGCCTGGCCCGGCCCAGCGGTTGCCCGTCGGCATCCACCACCTCGCACAGGGCGCCTTCGGCGGGGCCTTCCTTCTTGGAGCCCGGGCACCAGAGCAGCAGGCTGCCGTCCTTCTGGGGCGCCGTGCGGAAAACTTCGCTGAACCCGGCGTACCAGAGCAGCCTGACGATGCGTCGCCCGGACAGGAAGGAGAGCAGGCCCGGCACGATGCCGATACAGGCCAGGATGCCGGACAGCCAGAAGGGATTGAAGCCCAGCAGGGACACGGTCAGGGAATAGGCCCCCTGGCGCTGACTGGCGGCGTCGCTCCAGACGGTGACCTCATAACGCTGTGTGGCGCTGGCCGGTGTGCCGCGCACCCGGACGCTCAGGGCGTAGGTCCCGGGAGTGGCCCCCTGCTCCGCCACGATCTCGCCGCGCCACATGCCGTTGCCGAACCAGTAGCTGGCAAAGAAGCCGTCCAGACGGAAGCTCAGCGGCGCGCCTTCCGGGGTCACGGAGACCAGCAGGTCGCTGTCGCGCGGCTTGTCGATACCGATGGGGCCGGAAAGCATGGTCCCCTGCCCGGCAACGATATCCAGATGGTAGGACCCGGCACGCATGAGGGCCTGCAGACCGTCCACAAGAACGAGGACAGCCAGCCCCAGCACAAGAGCAGCCAGCAGACCTGTGCGGCGCTGGCGTTCTTTGAGGGCTGGCAGTGCCTGCCAGAAGGAATTGGAGGAATCGCTCATACGGGCAGTCTAGAGGAAGAGCGGCCTTCCGGCAAGCCCGCCGCCTCCGCTTCGGGCCCCGGCCCAAAGCGGCGGGGACGGAGGGCAGCGGGCTTTTCCGGAGGCGAATGTCAGCGAACGATCCCCAGGTGATGCTGGGGCTGTTCCAGGACCCGCCAGTAAACCAGGCTGGCGCCCTGCCGGGGCAGTTCGATATAGGTGGCGCCTTCATCGGCGTAGACCTGGCGGATCTTGCGGATCAGGGCGAACGCCCCCATCCAGACAGGAATGGAGATGCCAAAGAACCAGAGGCAGAACGTGCTCATGGAGGACATGGGCGAACGGGAGGCCATGTACATGCCCAGGAAGACAGCGCCGATCATCATCACATTGGCAACAATGCGGACGATGCTGGAATACAGGGAACGCTTGTAGCTGCTGGTCATGACGGGCTCCTTGGCGGGAAGAAGGTCTGTTATCAAAAGACTGCCGGGAAAGGCTTTTCACGGCAGTCTCGTCTAGCAGGAGGGGTGGGGGGCGGAGGGCCGCCCCCCTGGTTGTGGATGCTGCTGTTGTTTACTTCTTGAAGATGTTGGTGCGGGTGATGTTCATGAACCGCAGGGCCTGATGCTTGGCATTTTCCTTGTAGTACATGCGGACTTCGTCACCGGCTTCCCAGGTGGACGGGGGCAGGTCGATCTTGTCAGCAGGGATGGTGAAGGTCACCAGGGCCTGCAGGCGGGCCGAGTATTCGGTCACGGACATCTTGTCCTTGTCGATGATGGGGAAGGTCTTGCCGTGCACCTTGGGATGGGTGCGCTTGATGCCCTTCTCGACATCGGTGAACTGCACGTTCAGGACTTCCAGAGCCTTGGTCTCGGGGTTGTAGATGGTGACGGTGGACTTATCCAGGTCGAACATCACGCGGCCGCCGGGAACGGGCAGGGGTCCGATTTCAGCCGGATCGGCAGGCAGGGTGTACTCATGCAGGCCGCCGGAGTAGTGGGGGTTGCGCTGGTCATGGTTGACGTCCAGCACCACCAGAAGGGTTTTGGTTTCGGGATTGAAGGCCACACAGCGGCCCTGTTCCACCTGGCCAAATTCGCACGCGGTCAGACCGAGGCTGAGAGCCAGTACCAGAGTCAGGATTACGTTACGCATTCTCATGTGCTGCCTCCTTACGCCTGGCGCTTCTTGGCGGCCAGTTCAGCCTTGGCGCCCTGAACCATACGGACGGTGATGTAGAGGGAGATGGCGCTCACGAAGCCCAGGACCACCACGGTGGCCACGCCGTTGATGAAGCCGGCATAGGCGGGGAAGTAGGGCTGGATGAGCTTCAGGACCACGGAAGCGAGGCAGCCGATGACGGCGCAGCCGAAGGCGATACGGATGCCGTAACCCTTGATGTACTTGGTGGCGACAGCGCCGACCTGGGCACCGATGGCGGCACCGACCAGCATGATGAGGGCGGCCACGAGTTCAGTACGACCCTTGAAGGTGAAGGAAGCGGCACCGTACAGGCCGGAGATGGCCACTTCGAAGAGGTCCGTACCCACGGCCACGTGGGTGGGGCAACCGACCAGGTACACGAGGGCGGGCATGCGGATCAGACCGCCGCCGATGCCGAGGATACCGGCCAGCCAGCCAGTGAACAGGGAGACCACGATGGGCAGCCAGGCGGAGCAGTAGATACCGGCGCCGTGGAAGTGCACCATGGGGGGAATGCGGATGGCGTGCAGCTTGGAGGCCCAGTCGATACCGGTAGCGGTAGCGGAGAGCTCTTCACCGCGGGCGGCGGCTTCACGTTCCTTCTTCTTGCGCAGGGCCACGTCATGGAAGACCATCCAGGCCATGCAGATCAGCAGCACGACGTACAGCCAGCGCACGACCTTGTCGACGGAACCCAGGCGTTCCAGCCACATCAGCATCTGGGCGCCCAGTTCCACGCCCACGCGGGCACAGTGGCCCACGATGGTACCGACCAGCATGGTCAGGCCGAGCTTGTAGTCAACGTTACCGAACTTGCCGTGCCGCAAGGTCGAGATCAGGGATTTGCCGGCCATGTGGGCAACGTCCGTGCCCACGGCGAAGGCCATGGGGAAGCCGAGGATGTTCAGACCGGGGGTAACCATCCAGGCACCGCCCATACCAAAGAAACCACCGATGATGCCGACGCCGAGACCCAGAATGATCAGACCGGGCCAGAAAATCGTCACGCCGGAAATGGGCATCAAAACATACAACCAATCCATGTTTTCCTCCCTTCCGGCCTAGTGTTCAGCCAGCTCGCGGTGCTTGAGGTCGATACCGATGTGCGACATCACGATGTCGGCCAGGAAGCCGAAGATGCAGCCGACCGTCGGGATGATGATAATGGTCAGGATGGTGAAGTACAGATGGCTGTCATTGTACATCTGCGCCCACCACAGCATGATACCGTCCAAGCGGCGGGTATCGGCCACGATGACCACGTTTGCCGCTGCCTTCTTGGCTGCCAGGGCCAGGGAAGGCATCATGACCAGCAGCATGACGAAGCTGCCCGCAATAGCTGTCCAGAGCTTGCGCATCATTTTCATGTTCTCCTCCGGGTCTTGGGGTTGTTACATCCAGATCCTGCGTCCCACGGCAGGACCATTCGTCCCAAATTTCACATGCCCTGTTTAAGCAACACCCGTGCCAATTTCGCTAAAAAACCCGGAAATCCTTGATTACCAACACCGCCAAGCGTTTTTCCGCTTGCGCAAACTGCGCATTGCGGATAGATTTTCAGGAAAGTTGCACGTTTTTTGCGTTATCGGGAGGATGTATGCGCATCTGGACCAGACCCGTCCTGGGAAATTCGCTGGAAACCACCCGGTTCTTCGTCAACCGCAGCATGACAAGCCGGGTGCTTTTGCTCGGTTTGCCGCTTTTGACGCTGGTTTTATTACTTGTTTTCCTCGCAACGGGACGCAGTATCGAAGCCCTCGTCAATCGCGCAATAGCCCGCAATGCCCAGCTGCAGGCGCAGGCCATGAGCCTTTCGCTTGAGCAAATTCTCACAGAGACCCGAAACCAGCTCCTCATCCTGGCCGCGGGCTCCATGGATCCCAAAGACATGGTGCGGCGCCTCCAGTTCCGCGTGCGGGCCGAAGGCCTGCGCTATCGCGAGGTGGCCTTCATGGGCACGGATCCCTCCCAGCGCTATCTGCTGCTCAGCTACGGCGGCGAGATCATCTCCATCCCTCCCGACATCGCCTCCGCCACCGTGGGCAACCCCTTCACCAGCCTGAGCGCGGCCCAGCGGCCCGGACATGTGCAGGTCAGCCAGCCGCTGGAAGTGGTCTACTCCATGGTCCCGCTCAACGATTCCGTGCAAAGCATCCCCCTGTACGTCATCCGCTTCTCCACGCCCATCTATGATGCCCAGGGCGTTTTCCAGGGCATGCTCATCCTTTCCCTGGACCTGACCGTTCTGCGTGACGCCATCAGCATGTTCTCCTCGTCCTCCGCGCCCCTGCGCACCGCCGACGACGAGACCCGCATCCGCAGCATCTTCTTCGACAACCAGGGCTGGATGCTCTTCCAGTCCGAGAACCTGGAGGCGGACGAGGCCAGCGGGCGCCTCAACAGTGACTCGCTGCGCGCGGGCTTCCAGGGCGAGTTCGGCCGCGCGGGCTTCAGCACCGCCTTCCGTCCCGGCCCCAACCACGTCAATTACTGGTCCATGGTCTCCAGCGTCCAGGGCGGCCATTCCGGCCAGATATTCCTGGACAACAGCGATGCCTGGGGCCACGAGAACAGCGCCGTGGAAGGCGTCAGCTTCGCGCCCGTTACCTTTGCCGCCAACCCCGACAGCCCGCGCACCATCATGGGCGGCCTGGCCGTGCTGGACACCAGCTTCACCGCCACCCGCACCGGCATCCAGATCATCGGCATCTACGGCATCTGCCTGCTGGCCGGCATCTGCCTGCTGGGCCTGGGCCTGGCCTGGCTGGCACGCGGCACCACCAAGCGGCTGCGCCGTCTCTCCAATGAAGTGAACCTGCGCATCGACAGCCACAGCTCCAACCCGCTGGTGCTGCCGCCCATGCCCCGCGAGCTGGAGCAGCTCAAGGACGCCATCAACGCCCTGCTCCACCGCCTGCGCCGCAGCGAGGAGGAACAGCTCAACCAGCAGCTAATGCAGGATGCCCGCTGGGCCCGCGAGCCTGCCGAGAACATGCCGGAGCTGGACGACATCCCCGAAAACGGCCTTGTGGGCACCTCTGCCGCCATGCAGGATCTGCGCGCCAACATCCTCAAGGCCGCGCCCACCATGGCCGACGTCCTCGTCATCGGCGAGACGGGCACCGGCAAGGAGCTGGTCTCGGCGGCCATCCACCAGGCCAGCCCCCGGGCCAACGGCCCCTTCATCACCATCAACTGCGGGGCCCTGGACGAGAACCTGCTCATGGACACCCTGTTCGGCCACGTCAAGGGCGCCTTCACCGAGGCGCGCCAGCCCCGCAAGGGCGCCTTCCTCACGGCCGAGGGCGGCACCCTGATGCTGGACGAGATCGGCAACGCGGCCCCCAAGGTCCAGCAGGCCCTGCTGCGGGCGCTCTCCACCCGCATGATCCGCCCGCTGGGCAGCGACGAGGACGTGCCCTTCGATACCCGCATCATCGCCGCAACCAATGCGGAACTGTTGCAGGACGCGCAGGAAGGCTCCTTCCGCGAGGACCTCTATTACCGCCTGGCCGTCATCACCATCCGCACGCCTCCCCTGCGCCGCCGCAAGTCCGACCTGCCCCTGCTGGCCGTCTTCTTCCTGACACGGGCCGCGGAGTCCCAGGGCCTGCCCACGCCGCGCCTCAGCCGCGGCGCCCTGCGCAAGCTCCAGGAATACCACTGGCCGGGCAACGTGCGCGAACTGCAGAACTGCCTGACCCGGGCCCTCGCTTTTTGCGAAAATGGCCTCATTTTTGCAGAAAACATCCAGTTGGGACCGGATACCCTTCCCGGAGACATTGCGCGACCGGAGCGCGGCAAGCTCTCCTGTCCGCCCGCACGGGCCGACAGCAGGCAGCCCCACGGCGAGGCTGCGGAAACGGCGGAAGCTCCTGCCGTCCAGCCCGCCCCGGCCGAAAGCGAGGAACAGGGCGCGATGCCCGCCGCGGAAGATGCCCAGCCGCGCCTCAATGCCCGTCTTGCCCGGCTGCTGCCCCACATCGTGGAGCTCGGCAGCATCAGCCGGCAGGAATACCAGGACATGGCCGGCAAGGATATCTCCATGCGCACCGCCCAGTATGACCTGCAGATCCTGGTCCGTCTGGGCCTTGTCCGCAGGGAAGGACGCGGCCCGGCCCAACGCTATATAGTGTTGCCGGCAGCACGCGGGTACCGCGCCTGAGGCAGCCCTTCCGCCACATGGCGGCAAGGCGGTACGGCCGCCTGCCGGACGCGGACGGTCTGTCACGGGCGGCCCCGGCCTCCAGAAACGGGCCGGACGCGCCCGCGCGTCTGCCTTCCATGCCCTGCCGGGGGAAGCAAAAGGAAGTTCCATGACCACGACCATCAAGATCCTCAAACGCATGTTTGGCCTGGAGCCGCGCATCAGCCGCGAGCAGGCCATGGCCGCTTTCGGCCGCCGCTACGCCTCCTTCAACGAGCTGCTCCAGTCCAATGCGGACCTGGCCGCCATCCTGGCCAAACTGGACGCGGCCCAGCGGGGCGACAAACATCTGGAGACCCATCAGGTCCGGCGCATCGCCCGCAAGGCGGTCTTCCACTGCGAACGCATGGCGGCCTGCCTCAACGACATGTCGCGCAACCGCTACAAGGATCTGGAAAAAAGCGTGGCCGCCATCGGGCAGCACATCGAGAACGAGCTGGAGAAGCACACCCGCGGCGACGTCAACGCGCTCATCCTGCCCCTGACGGAAGTGGACGCCAGCATGGGCTACAGCGTGGGCGGCAAGAACGCCAACCTGGGCGAACTGAGCAACATGCTGGACATGCCCGTGCCCCCCGGCTTCGCCGTGACCATCCAGGCCAGCAGCCTGGCCCTGCTGCGCCCCAGCGGCCTGTTCAAGAAGATACACAGCACCCTGTGCAAGGTGGACGCCGACGTGCCCCACAGCCTGCAGGACGCGGCCCGTACCGTGCAGAACCTGATCCTGGAGGCCCCCCTGCCCGAAGAAGTGGAAAAAGCCCTGTTCGAGGGCTGGGACGAGGCCTTCGGCAAGGACAGCCAGGTGCAGGCCGCCCTGCGCTCCAGTGCCGTGGACGAGGACGGGGTGCAGTCCTTTGCCGGCCAGTACCTGAGCATCCTCGGCGTCACGCGCGAGAGCCTGCCCTCGGCCTTCAAGCGCGTGCTGGCCAGCCTGTTCTCGCCCCGAGCTCTGGCCTATCGCGCCCGCAACGGCTACCCGCTGGACGCCACCAGCATGGGCATGTGCTGTCTCAAGATGGTACAGGCCAAGGCGGCGGGCGTGGCGTTCTCCCGGCATCCCGTGGACCTCCGTTCCAACTGCGTCATGATCCAGGGCACCTGGGGCCTGGGCGAGATGGTGGTGGACGGCACGGCCACCCCGGACAACTGGCTGGTCTCGCGCGCCAATCTGCGCATCCAGCAGGAGACCATCGCCCACAAGGAGATCCGCCTCGTGCTGGCGCCCGGACGCCACGGCGTGGAGAGCAAGGAAGAGGACGTGCCCGAAAGCCTGCGCAACGTGCCCAGCCTGTCGCACGAACAGGCGCAGCAGCTGGCCTCCATGGCGCTGGAACTGGAACGTCACTACCAGTACCCGCAGGACGTGGAATGGGCCGTGGACGAAGACGACCAGATCATCCTGCTCCAGACCCGCCCCATGGGCCTGGATGCGGATGATGAGCAGATTGTTATTTCTACAAACCGTGGTGAGCCGTT
>OGYE01002201.1_pt1 | contig 12119 bp, 9 predicted proteins | sample 1576471 | NCBI WGS metagenome assembly OGYE01 (sample SAMEA3541532, study PRJEB24748) | human gut metagenome | biome: human gut; feature: human-associated habitat; material: faeces | place: China | collected 2012
TGCAGACAGGCTGGCAGACAATCGATGGAAAGAGATATTTCTTTATGCCGGAAGGCTATATGATGCGCGGCTGGATTTCTTTTGGTAAGACAAGGTATTATCTGGATTCTAATGGTGTGATGGTGACAGGAAAACAGGTGATTGACGGGACAACGTATACGTTTGCTTCTGACGGTAAGCTGATTGTAGAGAGTAAACGTGGTTGGAAAACAGTAAATGGAAAAAAATATTATTACAATGAAAATGGAGTAGCAGTAACAGGCTGGCAGACGATCGATGGAAAGAAATATTTCTTTATGCCGGAAGGTTACATGATGACCGGTTGGATTTCTTTTGGAAGCACGAAATATTATCTTGGCACAGATGGAGTGATGCGGACAGGCTGGCAGACAATTAATGGAAAGAAATATTTCTTTATGCCGGAAGGTTATATGATGACCGGTTGGATTTCTTTTGGTCAGACGAGATATTATCTGATGCCGGATGGACATATGCTGACAGGATGGTGCAGCTTTGGAAGTACAAAGTATTATCTTGCATCAGACGGAAAAATGGTACGAGGCTGGCAGACAATCAGTGGAAAGAAATATTATTTTAATACGGATGGAATTATGCAGACAGGCTGGCAGACAATTGACGGAAAGAAATATTTCTTTATGCCGGAAGGCTACATGATGACCGGTTGGATTTCTTTTGGAAAAACAAGATATTATTTGGATAAAAACGGAGTGATGCAGACAGGATGGCAATTTATATCCAATACATGGTATTATTTCCGAACCAATGGAACATTGGATGATTCTTGTACTACAGATCAGTTGATGGCTATTTCTGGAAAGACTACTGTGACTGCATCCCAGATGGAAAAATATTTTAAGGCTAAGGGTGCAACATATCCGGCATATTACGCTGAGACGGATGCGCCAACACTTGAAAAGTTCTGTCAGATTTACGTTGAAGAAGCGAATGCGGAAGGAATCAATGGGGCAATTGCATTTACACAGGCAATGAAAGAGACTGCATGGCTTAAATTTGGTGGTGATGTTAAGATTGAACAGAATAATTTTGCAGGACTTGGAACAACTGGTGGCGGCGTTGCCGGAGCATCATTTACTACAGTACGTGAAGGAATACGAGCTCAGATTCAGCATTTGAAAGCATATGGATCCAAAGATGCATTAAAGAATGAATGCGTAGATCCAAGATTTTCATTGGTTACAAGAGGAAGCGCTCCTTATGTGGAATGGCTTGGTCAGAAAGAAAATCCAAATGGATATGGCTGGGCTACAAGTGAAGGATATGGTATTGATATTGAAAAAATGGTGAAGAATCTGCAAACATATTAAAGAAATAATAGTTTGGGCGTCTATTGTAAGTTCAATAGGCGCCTTCTTAGTAAAACGATATTCATTGTTCACTATGCAGATGGAGAATATTCAGAATGAAAAAAATATGTTTTGTTAATTATGATATGACAGTAACAGGAGGAGTTGAGCAAGTCACAACAACTCTTGCCAATGAGTTTTGTAAAGAATATGAAGTATATATTTATGCAATTTTTGGAAAAGGAGGGCATGTTCCATATGACCTGGATCCGAGAATCACATACAGAGCAGAACTAGAAGAAGAGTGTCGAGTACGCGACAGAATTAAGAAGACATTTCAACCATTTAGAGAATTTGTTAGACAAAATCAAATAGATGTAGTTTTCCTTATGGAGAATTATCCTGCTATGACGGTTTCACCGGTTCGCTTTTTTACGAAAGCAAAGTATGTGTTTTGCGATCATGGTGCATTGATGAATGAATGGGAGAAGAAAGATATCCGCTTTTTCCGTTTCTGGGATTCGTTAATTTCACATTGTACAGTGACATTGACGGAGCAGAACAGACAGGATTATATTAGAAAATTTCATATAAATCCAAAGAAAATCCGAAGTATATATAATTGGATCAAACCAGAAATCCTGACTATGCGAAAGAAATACAAAGCGGATTCGAGAAAAATCATCACAGTTGGAAGATTCAGTGAAGAAAAGGGATATGATCTTCTGGTAGAAGTGGCGAAAAAAGTATTGCCTTCTCATCCTGAGTGGGAATGGCATTTATACGGGACGGGAGATACTTTTGACGAGATACACCAAAAGGTGGTAGAATACAATTTAACGTCTCAATTGATTCAGAAAGGGAATGTAAAAGATGTGTATAAGTTGTATAATGAATATGCATTTTTGGTATTACCATCTTACAGGGAAGGATTGCCGTTAGTATTGCTTGAGGCAAAGGCAAGTGGACTTCCTATGGTGAGTTTTGATGTGACAACAGGGCCAAGAGAAATCGTTGAGGAGGGAAAGGATGGCTATTTAATCCCCCCTTATGATTTGGACAAGATGGCAAATCGTATAGAATTGTTGACGGATAGTGAAGAACGAAGAATTGCGTTTTCAAATCATACGATATCGGGTGTAAAAAAATTTGAAAAAGAAGAGATTTATCGACAGTGGACGAATCTGATAGATGAACTGACAATGGAAAGGAAGTAATTGGAAAGTAAATGAAAGTATTACAAGTTGGATTATCCTTTAATCCCGGAGGTATTGAAAGTTTTGTGATGACATATTATAGGAAATTGAGTAAGCAAGGAGTAAGATTTGATTTTATAAGTATGTTTCCACACCTTGCGTATGAAGAAGAAATCAAGTCACTTGGAGGAAAAGTGTTTCATACGTGTGATGCAAGAAAACATCCATTGAAGTTCAGCAGACAAATGAGAAAGATACTTCGAATTGGAAGATATGATGCAGTTCATGTAAATATGCTGTCAGCAGCGAATATAGTACCGCTGATTGTGGCAAGCTATGGAAAGGTTCCAACAGTGATCGCACACTCACATAATTCTTCGACTCCGGGAGTGGTGAGAAATTTGTTGCACAGAATTAACCGACCGTTGATTCCAATGTTTGCTACAAAGTATTTTGCATGCAGTGAATTGGCTGGAAAATGGCTCTTTTCAAAAAAGATCAGAAAGAGTAACAATTATCATCTTATCCACAATGCTCTTGATCTGAAAAAATTTGCTTTCAGTTTGTCAGAACGTGAAGAGATCCGTCATGAACTGGGAGTAGAAGGAAAATTTGTGCTCGGACATGTGGGACGTTTTGAAGAACAGAAGAATCATAAATTTCTCTTAGAAATCTTTCGTGAGGTTGCATCTGCCTGTGAAGAAGCTATACTTTTGTTAGTTGGAGAAGGAGAACTTCAGGAAATGATCCAAAAGAAAGCTGAGGAATACGGAATAGAAGATAGGATCAGATTTTTAGGGATCAGAAAAGATGTTGCAAAATTATGGAAAGGAATGGACATTTTTGTATTCCCATCTCTTTTTGAGGGACTTCCTATTGTTGCGTTGGAAGCGCAGGCATCCGGAATCAGGAGTGTAATGGCAGATACGATTACAACAGAAGTGAAGTTAGTTGAAAAAGTGAAATTTCTGTCACTTCAGGATTCACCAAAGGAATGGAGCCGTGTGATTCTTTCTTACAAAGGTGAAAATAGGAGCGAAGAAGAAAATTCAGGAATCAGGCAGGCATTTGCAAAAGCAGGATATGATATTGAAAGCGCTGCGCAGACTCTGCTTTCATACTATGAATAAAATGGAGGAGATATCATGCCGACAATCAGTGTGATCGTACCGGTTTATAAAGTTGAACCATATATAAGAAAGTGTGTGGATTCCATTTTGGGACAGACATTTTCTGATATTCAGGTGATTCTGGTAGACGATGGGAGTCCCGACCAGTGTGGAAAAATATGTGATAAATATGCAAAACAGGACAATCGAGTGGAAGTGATACATAAGGAAAATGGTGGACTTAGTGATGCCAGAAATGCTGGAATTCCCTATGCAAAAGGAGAATATATCATTTTTTTAGACAGTGATGACTATATTGAAAATGATATGTTTGAATATATGTATACACGTATCAAAGATAGCGGAGCAGATATGGCAACATGTGGCTTATATGAAGTGTATAAAGACAGAATCGAGACACAAAAGGAAGAGGTGGATTTTGTCTGCACAGGAGAAGAGGCTTTTCGCTGTATCCTCAGGGGGCATACGATCCGTGGAGAAATATGGAATAAGCTGATCCGGAAAAGCTGTATTGAAGATCTTCGCTTTCCGAAGGGGAGACTGTATGAAGATATTTATTATACTGTAGACCTCATGCAGCGAATTAAGAAAGTGGCAGTAGGAACAAAGCCGAAGTATTATTATCTTCATCGAGAAGACAGTATTACCGGAAAGGCATACCGTCCGAAAGTATTTGACATAATAGATGGATATACAAAGAATTATGAAGTAGTGAAAGAAAAATTTCCATCACTAACACAGGAGGCAGAGTGCCTCTGGATCTGGTCTCGCTTTATTGTTCTGGATAAGATGCTATTACAGGAGGATTATAAGAAGTTAGAAGGATATCAGGATTTGAAACGCTTTATTCGCGGGCATATCCTGACAATCCTGCGAAATCCATATTTTCAGCCAAAGAGAAAGATTTCATCTGTTGTATTGTGCGTAAATACGGGCTTGTACAGGAAGATGGTATTCATGAGTGAGGAAAAGAAAAAGTAGAGGAAAGGAAATCTCATGAGAGGAAAACAGGCATTAAAAAACATGGTGGCAAGTCTGCTTTTACAGGTAATTGTTCTTTTGTCTGGATTGATATTGCCACGTTTTATTCTTGAGGCATATGGATCGAGTGTGAATGGAATGATCACTTCAGTAAATCAGTTTTTAACATATCTGGGCCTGGCAGAAGCAGGAGTAGGAACGGCAACAGTTGTTGCTCTCTATACACCTCTTGCATTGAATCAGACGGAAGAAGTAAATTCAATTCTTTCGGCGTCAAGAAAATTTTATAACAAATCCGGAATGTTATTTCTGGCATTGACACTGGTACTTGTAGGTGTCTATCCGTTTTTTATTTCAGGACAGCTTGAAAATAGTCTTGTGCGTTGGATGATACTTGTTTTGGCAGGAAGTACTTTAGTGGATTATTTTTTTCTGGGTAAATACAGAGTTTTATTGACTGCAAATCAGGAAGGATATGTGGTTGCACTGATTCAGGCAGCAGGAACGATCGTTAATATGGTTGTTTCTATTTTTCTGATTTATATTGGAGCAGGTGTTCTTTTTGTAAAGGCAGTTGCAACTGGTGTGTATATGCTTCGTCTTGTATTGGTTAAAATCTATGCAAAACGAAAATATCCTGCATTAGATTTCCATGCAGAACCGAATGAAGGTGCGTTAAAGCAAAAAAACGCGGCACTGCTTCATCAGGTTGTTGGTATTATTGTAAATAATACAGATACAACAGTGTTGACAATTTGTCTGGGGGCAAAATCTCTTCTTGAAGTCAGTGTGTATGGAATTTATATGATGGTGGTTAATGCAGTGAATCAGCTGATGACCTCTTTTTCGAATGGTCTGACAGCAGGATTTGGAGAAGTGATCGCCAAGAATGAGGAAGAGACATTAAAGAAGAGCTATTCTAGTTATGAGTATATGTATTTTGTAATCATGTTTATTGTGATTGCCTGTATGGGAGTCTTGATCCTGCCTTTTGTCGGGGTATATACCATTAACCTGACGGATGTACAGTATGTGCGTCCGGTTCTTGGAATTTTATTTACAGTAATTGTTTTTATGCAAAATGTAAGGATTCCAGGATTGACGATTATCTGCGCAGCAGGGCATTATAAAGAAACGAGATATCAGGCGATTTTAGAAGCAGTGATAAATATCACGGTTTCTCTTGGGCTGGTATGGAAGTTCGGCATGGCAGGAGTTCTTCTTGGTACAGTATGTTCTTATGGATATCGCTCTTTTGAAATTGTGTTCTATACAAGTCGGCATCTGGTAAAAGGATGTGCAAAAAAATCTATGTTCCGAATTTTTAGAAATGTACTTGTCGTTGCACTTCTTTGTATTGTTGGAACATATGTTATTCCTAAGAACATGGCATCTTTTATCACATGGTTTCTCTATGCAATCGGAATGGTGGCTGTAAGCGTATTTACTATTGTTGGGGTAAATTATGTGGTTGAACCGGATGAGTTCAAAGAACTTGTACTTAGGGTGAAGGGGATTTTAAGAACAAAGTGAAAATGAGATAAATATATTAGTTATAGATATGAATGGAAGGAGTGAAGTGAAAATATGGAAAAAAGTGTTCAATCCACAAAGATAATTAACCGTAATACTTCAATTGAGTTACTTCGAATCATCTCTATGATTATGATCATGTTTCACCATTTTGCTTATCATGGAAATTTTGAATGGAATTTTAATGAGGTTACACTTCCACATCTTTGGTATGATTTTATTCTCATGGGTGGGAAAGTTGGTGTAGATATTTTCGTATTGATTTCTGGATATTTTCTGATTGAAAATACAGAAAAGTTATTTCAGCCTAAAAAACTTTTGAAATTTTGGGGACAGGTTGTTTTTTATTCAATTATGACATATCTTTTATCGGTAATGTTACGATTGAATGCTTTTGAGATAAAGCAATTGATTAAAGTTTGTCTTCCTATCACGTATCCGGGTTGGTGGTTTGCAAGTACATATTTTATGTTATATTTAATACATCCGTTTTTAAATAAACTGTTGCATGGGTTGAGTAAGACAGAATATCAGTACTTGATCTTGATGATGGTTTTGTGCTGGTCAATCATACCTACGGCTACAACTCAGTTATTTGAGAGTAATTCATTATTGTGGTTTGTAACATTATATGGAATTGCAGGATATGTAAATTTGTATGGAGGTAATCAGAAACTTCAATCGAAACATTATTTTTCTCTTTATTTTATGGTGTTAATTATAACATATACAGTAAGTACGACGTTTCTTTTTCTTGGAACAAAAAAAGAGGAGTGGTCAACACATGCAATTGATTTTTTTGAAATAGAGAGACTTCCAATTTTGTTGATGGCGATTACACTTTTTATGGGATTTGTAACATTGAAAATGAACTATCATAAATGGATTAATATGATTGCATCAGCAACATTTGGGGTATACCTAATTCATGACAGTTCTTATATTCGTTATTATTTATGGACGAATATCTTTAAAATCAATCAATATCAGGATAGTACTTTTCTGATATTATATTCAATTTTGGTTGTGTTTATTTTATATGTTTCTTGTACTATGATTGATTTAATTCGAAAAAAATTGGTTGAAAAACCGTATATGCTATTTGTGAACCATTATACATATTATTTTTTGAAATCGTTTAAGATAATCTGCGAAATGTTCAGAAAGTGGATTTTCGGATAGTATATTGGAATAGCTTCAAGGAAAAAAGGAAATCTGTAAATAATGATTCATACAAGATTTCTTTCGCTTCCGGGTGGACAACTCCATTCAAACAGTGTACAATAGGATGGTATATAAGTTTAAGACAACAAAAGAAGGGGTAATTATATGAAAGCAAAGAAATTAGCGGCAGTAGCATTATCACTGTGTCTTACAGTGCCAATGTTCAGCACAATCGTAAGTGCAGCTGATGGTTCTCTGATGTTCTCTGATCCACAGACAAAGGTTGGAGAGGAAGTAAGTGTAGATCTTGTTGTGAGATCCGGTGATTCAGCTGTTGGTGATGCAGATATTACAATGAGTTATGATACTTCTGCACTTCAGTTTGAAAGCGGAGAGGGTGTAACAGCAGACAGTGATGGCAAGCTTACATACTCAGGAAGCGGAGACGGAACAGCGACAGAGCTTCGTACTACAATGAAGTTTAAAGCCTTGAAGATGGGAGACACAACGATCACAGTTGACAGCTCAAAGGCTTATCTGTATTCAGATGAGACATTGACATTAGACCAGGGATCTTCCGCAATTAAGATTGAACAGGCAGATGATGGTTCAACAGAAGTTGAGGCAACTGGCAGTACAGCAGCAGGTACGGCTACAGATATCACAGTAAGTGTGAACGGAACAGATTACAATTTTTCAGAAGAATTTGCAACATCTGCGATTCCGGTAGGATACAGTGAGACTACAAAAACATTCAATGGAGAAGAGCACAAGTTTGTTGCTAATGAGGCTGGTGTTACACTTGGATATCTGGTAGATGCTTCCGGAGAAGGAAAGTTTTTCCTCTACAATGAGGACGATTCTACATTTGTTCCATATACAGAATTGAAGATTTCTGACACAACATCTATTATTCTTTTAGCAGATAATGGAGGAGCAAAACTTCCGGATTCATACCAGGAAGGGGAACTTACAGTAGCAGATCAGACATATCCATATTGGGCAAACCCGGAGAATGATCGTTATGATCTTCTGTATGCAGTGAATACAAGAACAGGTGAAAAAGGGTTCTATCAGTATGATTCACAGGATGGAACTTATCAGAGTGTAGATGTTCAGACAACAGACAGTACAAAGAAGGAAGCAAAAGGGATTGTTGGAAAATTGGAGTCGCTTGTAAAAGAGCATCCAATTGTTCTTCTGGCTGGAGGAGCACTCATCGTAGTTGTATTACTTGTTCTTATGATTATGTTTGCAGTAAAACTTGTGCATAGAAATCAGGAACTTGATGATTTGTATGACGAGTATGATATTCCTTTTGAAGATGAAGAAGATGACGAGCCGGTTGCTGCTAAGAAGTCAGACAGAAAGGCGTTTGGACGTAAAAAAGTAAAAGATGATGATTATGACGATGGTTATGATGATGATTTTAATGATGATTACGATGCCTTTGATGATGAGTATGCTGATTATGATTTTGATGATGATTACGATGATGATTATGACGATGAATATGATGCACCGACAGAAAATACAAGAAATTTAGGAAGATCAGCTAAAAAATCAAAAAAAGGAAGAAAATCAGATGATTATGATGTAGATTTCATTGATCTGTAAGTTTAAGAGACAGATGAAAGATACTGGTTAGCTGGTTGAAAAAATATAGACAGGATTAGAACGGATTAAGAAGGAAGTTCTGATCCTGTTTTTCTATCGTTCTTTTCAATCTTTATTAATTGATTATACACAGATTTATCACAATGCGGAGTTACTATGTAAACATCAAAGAAAAAGAATAAACAAGAGAAGAGGTAATCTTTATGGAGAATCAATATAATTATTATAATTCGGATGGAATGAATGGAAACGGACAGAGTGAAACACCATTTCATGATGACAATGGTGGTCAGAAACATCAAGTACCGCATGGTAAGAAACCACAAAAGAAAATTCCCAAAGCAGTGGCAGTGACAGGATTTGCACTATTGTTTGGAGTTGTTTCCAGTGGTACATTTCTGGCATCAAATGTTGTTGGAAGCAAAGTGCTGGGATTGACCGGTGTGACGAAGACTAATACTACGGCAACCAAATCTGTGAGCAGCAATGCTTCATTATCCAAATCTTCCAGTGTTGTAACTTCAGATGTTTCAAGTATTGTGGAAAATGTAATGCCATCAATCGTATCAATTACAAATATGAGTGTGCAGCAGGTTCAGGATTTCTTTGGTGGTGTGTCACAGCAACAGAGCGAAAGTGCTGGAACAGGAATCATTATTTCTCAAAATGATTCAGAACTTCTGGTTGTTACAAATAATCATGTAGTAGCAGGAAGCGATACATTAACAGTTACGTTTGATGATGGAACAAGTGTTGAGGCGAATATCAAAGGAACAAACTCAGAGTATGATATTGCTGTTGTGGCTGTTCCGCTTGATTCTATTTCAGATGATACGATGAAAGCAATTTCGGTAGCAACACTCGGAGATTCCACACAGCTAAAGGTTGGAGAACCTGCGATTGCAATCGGTAATGCACTTGGCTATGGACAGTCAGTAACAACTGGTGTAATCAGTGCTTTGAATCGTTCTGTTTCTGAAACAAACGAGCAGACTGGTGAGACAACAGAGAGTGATGCCAAACTGATTCAGACAGATGCAGCCATTAATCCTGGAAACAGTGGTGGAGCACTTGTAAATGCAAGTGGCGAAGTGATTGGAATCAACTCATCCAAGCTGGTTGGTGATTCTGTAGAAGGTGTCGGATATGCAATTCCAATCAGTGATGTATCCGATCTGATCCAGAATCTGATGAATCAGGCGACAAAGACAAAGGTTGCAGAAAAAGATCAGGGCGCAATTGGCATCAAAGGAATGAGCGTGCCGGCTGAATATTCCAAACAGCTGAATATGCCGGAAGGCGTTTATGTATCAGAAATTACAAAAGGCGGTGGAGCAGAGGCAGCCGGAATGGCAAAAGGAAGTGTTATCACAGCAATTGACGGAACAACCGTATCAAGCATGGATGATCTTCAGGAACAGCTTCAATATTATGCAAAAGGAGACAAAGTGTCACTGACAATTCAGATTCCACAGAGTAATGGAGAATATGAAGAGAAGACAGTGGAAGTTACTTTAGGTGCAAAATAAAAACTACTTTTAAGTGAATGCATTATGCTTAGGGATTGTCACGTGGCAATCCCTTTTGCTGTTGTTCACAATTTTTCTTATCTTCCATACAATAACAAAAAAGATATAAGGATTTATTTTATGGCACCATATTGTTCTAATAGGAATACGAACTGTTATTGTCAGAATGGAAATTACAGGCCACAAACAAGGCAGGAAAATGAAAGACAGCTTCATTGCAATATTCCTGTTCCTCCACTTCCGGAGCAGAAGTCGAAAAATTATTGTTGCGATGAGTGTGTTGGTGATTACAGCAAAACGGATGTTTTGCAAGAGTTTCCGGTTGCGATGGCTTATGTCCCATGGCAGCAGTGGAGAAAACTTCACGATCTCGGTTATGGATTTCAGTGTGGAACTATTTTTCAAGAGCTTGAAAAACCATTTCGTGGAAAAGGAGGATGCTGTAAATGAGTTGCAATTGTCATGAAATGAATCGAAGAGAACTTTTTGAATATATAAATCAGATTAGTTTCGCGGTGGATGATGTTAAATTATTCTTAGATACGCACCCTGAAAATCAGAAAGCACTTGAATATTTTCAAAAATATAAAGAGAAACGTATTGAAGCACTCAAAGAATATGCAGAGGTATATGGACCTTTAACTGTAGATACAGTCAGCGAAAACAGTGACTGCTGGAATTGGATCAATGAACCATGGCCGTGGCAGGAAGGGGGATGCTGATTTATGTGGAATTATGAAAAAAGACTTCAATATCCTGTGAAGATAACCCAGACGAATCCGAAACTGGCGAAGATCATTATAAGTCAGTTCGGTGGGCCGGATGGCGAATTGGCTGCATCTATGCGTTATCTTTCACAGCGATATACGATGCCATATAAAGAGGTAACAGGAATACTGACTGATATTGGTACAGAAGAACTTGCCCATATGGAGATGATCTGTGCAATTATCTATCAGCTGACAAAGAATTTGTCACCGGAAGAAATTGAACGTTCCGGTTTTGCACCGTATTATGTTGATCATACACTGGCATTATGGCCACAGGCAGCCAGCGGAGCTCCGTGGACTGCAACGTATTTCCAATCGAAGGGAGATCCGATTACAGATCTTCATGAAGATCTTGCAGCAGAGCAAAAAGCACGGACTACGTATGATAATATCCTGCGGCTGATTAAAGATCCTGAAATCTGTGATCCGATCCGTTTTCTGAGAGAAAGAGAGATTGTGCATTATCAGAGATTTGGTGAAAGTCTAAGAATTGTACAGGAACATCTTGACAGTAAGAATTTCTATGCGATCAACCCAGAATTTGAATGAAGATGAAGTGTTTATTTTGTGAAAGGGATTGTCAGACGGCAATCCCTGATTTACATTTTATGTAAATACTGATCAAAAATCCCCCTTTACTTTTCCCTATAAATCAGATATAATATACGCGTTGATGGGGAAACCATAACAATTAAATATACGATCAATGGGGATACTGTGATGTTATACTCACAGTATTTTTCTGTTTTTCTGATGAAAGGGACTTTTTTCCCTGAGTAAAAGAGGCTATAATAAAAGAAATTTATTGTCGGGTGTAAATATACGTTACAGTTCACTCCCGTGTCAATCACTCTGCTGATTGACACGGAGGATG